>Ga0207433_10016609_pt1 | contig 10311 bp, 15 predicted proteins | sample YelNatPaOPGAMG01_FD_187559 | JGI IMG/M metagenome (GOLD analysis project Ga0207433, IMG submission 187559) | Hot spring thermophilic microbial communities from Obsidian Pool, Yellowstone National Park, USA - OP-RAMG-01 (SPAdes) (version 3) | ecosystem: Environmental > Aquatic > Thermal springs... | reverse complement strand
AGGAGAGAGGCGAGAGAAAGCTAAAAAGCGTCAAGGAGTTTGAAACTGAAATTTATGTGAAGGCTATAGACCTTGAAAGGTTGCGTGCCGTATTATGGAGGCTTCAGACCGTCACTATGGAGGAGATGCCATGAAAGTCAAAATTACAGACAAAGAAACAGGCGAGAGCTGGACAGGAGACATATCAATTATCAAACCAAATTCCATAATCGGAGTGCAAGGCTTCTATTATCCTCACGAGAAGGGCTGCAGCGGCCACTGCTATTTCCTCGGCGGCTGTGGTGCGCTGTGGCAAAATCTTGATGATGAATACGATTGGCTCTGGAAATTCCTGAGGGCCAATCTGTCTCGCCGCAAGCGCCAAAAACTGACTATTCGGATAGAAAATGCCTTGACCCCGGATCCTATCATTCGAGAAATAGAACCTCTCGAGGAGGTGGCAGATGTATAGTAATCTTGATTTAAAACGAGAAAATATCGCGGGTTATGCTGTCTGGATTAGGCCTCTGGGTGTCTGGATCGAAAACGAACGTGATTTGATCTTTGCTTCAAGCTGGAGTGAGGTGGACAAGGAAGATGGGCAAGCGTATGTGGAGTTCCCTAGGCGCGGCCGATTCCGTCTCCTCCATGGGATGTTTTTAGTTTTGCAAGCGGAAGAAGGTTGGTGGAGTTATCTGTTTTATCCTGAGCTTAAATCAACCGAGCGGACGATTTGGCACGTGCCAGAAAAACATGAGCCCTTAGATTACTGGATTTTTCGGGTTGGCGATACCGAGGGGTTGGCTTTATCTGTGAAAGAGGGCCAGGAGGTTTGGGTCTATCAAATCCATCTGTCCAAGTATCGCCCGAGCGTGCTTAGCTGGTATAAAATAACGGGTGGGGAGAGAATGGCAGAGCATGCGAATTTATATCTAAGCCCCGAAAAATGAGCAAACCCTCCGCCTTAGCGCGGTCGGTTATTCCGCCTGCCACGAGGCTGTTTAATATCGTGGCTTCCCCTTGCTGATTGCTGCGCCTGGAAGCAATTGGCAGGGCAGGAGATCCGGGAGCCTGATTTGCCCGAAAAGCCAAGAACCCTGAGAGGTTAACTCTCCGCCTGGACGCACTGGCTGAAAGCGGGGTCATCCAGGCTGGCCCCGCCTAGGCCGCTAATGGAGGGATAACAATGGAGAATCGCAAGCGAGGAATTGGTGGAAGTGAGGTTGCAGCGATCCTGGGCATATCGCCGTGGGAAGGGCCGCTGCAAGTCTATGCCCGCAAGGTTGGTCTGATTGAGGATGTAGAACCTAGTCTTCCCATGCGGGTTGGGAAAAACCTCGAGGCTCTTATTCTTGAAGAATATGGCAGACATATAAATCAGCTTGTAGTGCGGAATCTCGAGACATTTTCTCATCCTAAAGCCCCCTGGAGGCTTGCAACCCCAGACGGGTTTGTTCTAGGCAACGGGAGAACTGTTAAATGGGGAGTAGAAGCCAAGGCCGTAGGGTCTCCTATAGGCTGGGGGCCTGGAGAGGAAGAGATCCCGTCCCATTACCTAGTGCAGGTCGTTTGGTATAGTAGAATCATCAGTGATGTTTATAAAACCGATATTCCGTGGTGGGATGTTGCGGTTTTGATAGGCAACAAAGAGATGCGCTATTACAGAATTCAAAGAAATTATGAACTAGAGGAGGAGCTAATAGAAGCTGTGGACAAATTTTGGCATGACCACGTTCTTAAACGAATGCCCCCGGAACCCAAAAACCCGAAGGATCGAGAAATTACCCAAAAGATTCCCCAGACAACACGTGAGGTAAGACCTGCCACTCCTGATGAAGAGGAGTTGGTAGGAAAACTCAAAGAGGTCTATCTCACCAAACTTGCAATAGAGAGAGAATACGATACTTTGGTAGCTCTGCTACAGAGCAAAATTGGTGGCGCAGGTGGGCTTGCAACAAGCTATGGCACAATCACCTGGCTTCAAACTAAGCCCACCAAAAAGGTAGACTGGAAAGCCGTTGCGATGGAATACAATCCGCCTGAAGAGTTAATTCAAAAATTCACAGAAGAAAAGCCAGGTCCACGCCGATTCCTCGTGCCGTCGGCCTGGGGAAAGGAGGAAGAGTTGTGAGCTATGCGTGTCCTGTTTGCGGCAGAAAAATGTATTTAGCAATTCTCGGAGAGCCCAGAACTAACAAGCTTATTGATTGCTATTACTGCCGAGTATGCGGCAAGATAAGATTCGAAAACGAAAGAGAGGAGGAAAGCCATGACGCACAAGCAACTAATTCAGGTTTTGCAGGAAAAGAAGCCTAGTTTCAGCGCGGTTATCCCCAAAGGTAGTATCGATCCCGAACGTTTTTTCCGAATGGCTTTGGTTGCGGCGACAAAACAACCAACGCTTGCTGAGTGCGAAATTAAAAGCGTTGTGTTGGCGTTGATGGATGCTGCGGCCCTGGGCCTTGATCCTTCAGGTCTGCTAGGACAGGCAGCCATTGTCCCCTTCTTTGATTCCAAGAGAGGAGTTCATAGAGCCCAGCTCATCATAGGTTACAGAGGCTATATAGCCCTTGCCATGAAGGATGGGCTTGTGATAGACATTCAGGCTCATTGCGTCTATAAAGACGATCACTTCATAATCGAGTATGGCACCAATCCTCACCTGGAACATGTCCCTAACTACTCAGTCCCTCAAGAAGACGATAACATCATAGGTGCGTATGCGGTCGCCTGGCTCAAAACAGGTCGTGTGCATTTTCATTTTGTCCCACGTGCTCGGATTGAGCAAATCAAAGCCAGAGTCAAACCCTCTGGGTTGAGTCCTTGGATCACAGACTTTCCTGAGATGTGCAAAAAGACTGCCATCCGAGCACTAATGAAATTGATGTATATTCCAATTGAGAGTGCAACCGGGAAGGCTGTGGCTATGGAGGAAAGCTTTGAGTATTCAGAAGAGCCTATCAACATTGTAGACGAAACCCCTGCACTTCCTGTCGAGCCAGAGCGCAAGACAGATCGTCTTGCGAAACATCTAAAAAAGAGACACAAGGAAGAGGAGACGTTCCAGGAGGAAATTCCTCCGCCTGCAGATGAGGATATTCCCCTAGAAGATGTTCCCACAGTCCAAGCCAAGCCCGGCCCTGGGCTTTTTGAGGGAGAAGGAAAATGAGTCAGAAATTTTCATTTGTGGTATATGGCGATCCTAAACCTGCAGGGAGTAAGCGAGCCTTTCGCACGAAGACGGGGAAGACTGTGGTTGTGGACACAAGCGGACTCACGGGGTATCGGTGGAGGGCAGCGATTAGAGAAGCAGCCTTGGAAGCGCTCGGTATAGAACCAGAGTCTCTGCCACTCTTTGCTACCGAAGCGCTAAGGGTTGCAATGGTCTTCCATTTTGAGCGTCCCAAAGCCCATTACAATAAACGCGGACAATTGAAGAATTTTGTTCCTCATTACCACACTGTGAGGCCGGATGTCCTGAAGCTTGCGAGGGCCGTTGAGGATGCTCTAACAGGGATTGTGTGGAGAGACGATAGTCAAATTGTGGCCGAACATCTGACTAAAATTTATGCCGATCCCCAAAACGGCTCGTATCCAGGCGTGACTGTTGAGGTCGAGGCCGTGTCATGAAGAAATTTCTTGGAGGGGGGTGGCTATTATACCATTACCCCCTCCAAGATCGTGGCTCCTGAGCGATTCTGGCGCAAGTTTTTGTCTAACAATATTCACAACTTACGAATCAGGGCGACGTAGAAAGCAAAATTGAGATTGTCCCTGAAGATACCCCTCCGGTGCTAATCTTCAGCCCTTGAATCGCCGTTCCGCCGAACTTTTTCTGTATGTTCTGTTTGGCCGTGGTGCAGGTGGCCGCAAAAATAGGTCGTGTGCCACTTCCGTCATAGATGGTTGCAGTGTCATTCGCGGCAGACGGGTTTTGCCACTCGATTGCCTCAATGAAAAAAAGTGCTTTGCTATCGCCAAAGAGGATTTGTCCCAAGTCGATATCACTCGTGAATGTATCGAGCACAATAGGGTTTCCAGCATAGTTGTTTGACATGTTCTCCTCCTAATTGAGAAGCTTATCAATAAAGCCCTTCTGCAGGGCCTCCTCACCTGTCATCCAGAACTCCTTATTCTTAACCATTTGGTCTATCTCGTCCTTGCTCATCTTCGAGACGGTTGAAAGCCACGTGTTAGCTATATTCTGTAGCTTCCGCAAAATCTTAGATGTCTCCTCGGAACTGGAAGGAGTATCAATTCTAAACAGAGACAGGCTCATAAGCTCATGCCACATAAGGTGAGAAGTGCTGCTGGCATACCGGTAGCCCTTACTTCCCGATGCAAGAATGAGAAATCCAGCACTAGCAGCAAAGCCATAGCAGCGAGTCTCAATCACTCCACCTTGCTTCTGAAATTCCTGCATCATTCCCACAATCCGCCAAGCCTCAAAGAGAGATCCTCCTGGAGACTGTATCTCGAAAATCAAATATCTGATGTTTCTCTCTCCAGCCCAGGAGAAGATCTTCTCGGCTTCAGTGGAATTTATGGAAACGAACCAGGTGATTGATTCCACTTTGCCATCTTTGCACCTTGCTCGAATATCAGCACCCGGCATTATCAAGCCATCACAAGGATCGGCCTCTTTCAGCTTGAACGTAATTGGAACATGGCAACGGAAACAATCTCCTGCATCCCCGACAACTTGGGTTTTGGGACAGATGCCTTTCACAACCAGCGATTGCTGTTTAGATGACCCAGATGGCTGTGGAGATTCTTGAGCCATACCAATCAAGACCGCGGCAAGGATACACGCCAAGATCCCTAGCCACACGCCAATTACAACAAACCAATTTTTGAAAATTTGTTTCATTCTTTATCTCCCCACCTTTTGCTCGAGGAGAGCCTCAAGCTCAGTCATTTTACGCTTCTCCTCAATGCGCTTCTTGCACTCTTCCCAAGTGACGTTTGGATCGAAGAGGAAGTCCATCATCGAATCTTTCAAAAATTTGACGATTCTGGTAATTGGAACTATGTAGCACATATGAGTTATCGCATCCATTGAGAACATAGCCGCCGCAACTGCAATCCGAGCAGGCATTCCGATAAATTGCCACGTATCGGCCAGGTAGGTTCCGCCTCCGGAATTCCCAAATATCGTTGGCCCTGTGGCCATCCAGTAACGACGGTTATCGATGATATCTTTGAAACCAACTAGATTTCCGACCGTCGGAATCGGATCGTGCAGTAATGGCGCCCCTACCGTCACTATCTCGGATCCTACATCGAGATCTTCTTCCAGATGTGGATCATCTTCACCCTCACAAGGATAAAGCTCAGCCACATAAGGATATGGCGTTGGATCATCCACGCGGAGAAGGGCTATGTCCTCTTCCTTGTCATAGACGATGATCTGAGCAGTCTTGCTTTCAGATCCAGTAACTCGATCCTTATAGCTGTATTTGAAGAAATCTACTTGAACTGGAGAGAAAATGTCCTTCTTGACGGTCTTCTGTAGAATGCTACTCCATTGATCTTTTATCTGAATAGCATCATCTACCACGTGATGGCAGCTAAGGACAAAGGTTCCATTTTGTTCTGAAGAATGAATAACCTGTCCAGATCCTCCGGCTTTCCCTGTCCGCACCCTAACACAAGGGTAGAGTGCTTTCTTCAAGAATTGCTCATTGCCCCGGAGATTCATTTTCGATTGCCTCCTTTCAAGTTTAATAGGTTGGCTCGAATGGGCTTGATCGCAACCCTTCTGGAGCCCTAAGCCCCGGTGTCTGTGGAAAGCGATTCTGCTTCACCAATTGCTTAGTGAGCCGAACGATAGTTGATCGTCTCATCCCCGTGTCGCCATTGATCATAGTTACTAGGTAATGAGTGAACACTCCTTCCATGCACCGAGAATCCAATTCGCAACACAGTTGATCCGGCGGAGTGTCAACCTCACAATTGAACCACCATTCATAACTGTATTGATTTTCCTTAGAAGCGAACCAAACGGCAGCGAATTTAGGCGCTAATTTATCAACTTTTCTAAGAGATTTGAGATGCCTGAAACGGTCGGGAACTGGCAAAACTTTTGCATACGGATTCCGGTCTAATCCTCCCGCAAAACAGGCATCATAAAATACATCGACAATGGCACCTTTCCCTTGAGCTTGATTTAGAATAGATTGCAATTCATCATCAGTTATAGCAATCTCAGGATGATCCCAATTGAATTCCCAGGGCACTATTGCTTCATCCAGGTGATCTGCCTCGTCTCCATTGGTGTCGGGAACCTGTGTCCCATGCCCGCTGTAGAAGAAGACTAAATGGACGTTTTTGCCCGCTTTTGCTACCAGATTGTTCAGCTCTCGGATGATATTTTCTCGTGTAGCATCGGAATCCGTAAGCACCACTATGTTCTCGGCAGGGAACTGATATGTCGAGATCAAGACTTCTCGGAAATTCTTCACGTCATTGAGTGGTCCGTATAGCTCAAAATTTGGATTCATATAAGCTGCAATTCCCACCAATAGTGCAAACTTTAGCATTCTGTTTCCTTCCCTCAGCTTTCGAACGGAAGATTCTTCAATGCCCAAGAAGCTACCAGCTTTGGTTTTTGTGCAAACCCCTCACTGTTTATTTTCTGAGCTACCAGTTTAATCATAGCCGATCTAGTCGCATACCGATAATCTTTTATCGTCTGGACCAAATAGTGAGTGAAGACTCCTTCCACCTGTGACATTGATGCGTAGGAGAATTCTTGTTCTTCACTCACCTGATTTTCTCTGCTAGCAGTCCAAACTGCTATCGATGGAATACGAACGCGCTTAATTGCTTTCGGCAAGTGTGAATAGCGGGAATCCACTGGAATGTATTTATGATGAATCGCCCGTTCCATCCCTCCGCTAAAACAGGAATCGTAAATGAGATCAATGGTCATTCTTTTTTTGTAATATTTTGCACAACGCTCATATATCATATCATCAGTGATAACTGAATTTGTGGATCCATCAAAATCCCAGGGCACTATTGCTTCATCCAGGTGATCTGCCTCGTCTCCATTAGTATCAGGGACTTGAGTCCCATGGCCACTGTAGAAAATGACGACATGAGTTTTGTCTTGAACGCCCGCAGCTGCACTCAACGTGGCTTCTAAATACTGGAGAATCTTCTGTTTTGATGCATCTTCATCTGTAATTTCTACAATGCCTCGTTCGTCGAACTCATAAATGTTTGTCAGAACATCATGGAAATTCTTGACATCGTTAAGTGGCCCCCGGAGACAATGCTGAGGGTTGGAATAGTTCGCTATCCCTATTAAAAGAGCAAACTTTGTCATAGCTTAAACCCTTTCCTGATCTTCTTGAACTTGAGGGCCCCCTTGAGGCTAGGTTTCTTTCTGCCTTTCCTCCATGCAGAAAACTTAAGGCTTGCTTTCTTGCTCATCGCTAGTCCCCCCGAGTTTAGGTGAAAAGTACTCCTCCGGTCTCATGACAAGAGGAGCGAGTTGCTTCAGATCATCAAGAGTCACGTTAGCTTTCTGAAGCTTGATGTAGACATCAGCTGCCGCGGGGAGGATGATGCCTAAAATCTGGATGATTGCATTGAGTATAGCTAAAGTCTTATCCTGTTCTATCTTTTGTTCGTCTGTCATGGTACACCTCCTATTTGCTTGCCCTTACGAGAAGGGGTTTCAAAATTTCCATCATTTCTGTAAACCTAGCCTGCAGTTCATTGATCAAAGTAAGGGCTCGGTCTTGGCTCGCCTCAGTTTCCGTTGCCATCCAGATTTCACAGGCTATCTCCGCTTCATGCCATGCCGTCCAAAATATCTCCGCAGCCTTTATAGCTTGAATCTTCTCTTCATCCGTAATTAGGCCTTGCGCATAGAGAGTGGCCAGACTTTTCATACTCGAATCGTAAAGAGAGGCCGTTGAAGCCAAGACCTTATAAGCCGTAATTTGCTTATTTTGAAGGGTAGCACATGCAACGAGAAATAGAGCCAGCACTATGATATAGATAGGAGCTAAACGTCTCATTTGTTCACCCCCCTACTTGTGGCAAACATGCTCAAGACAAATAGACAGATTGTTACTATAGCCTGCTGAACCTCATCCGGGATGTTGAATCCCAGAACATACTTGGCAAGCATGCTTACTGCTGCCACCAGACCTGGTAGTGTGGTTTTCCAATCCATAGCTTACCTCCTAGAATTTGATCCAACCCCATTTCTGGAGCTGCAGGGCATCGGTTTCAAACCGATCCGCCCCATCTAGTTTATATTGTAAATCAGGCACTTGGAAACGTTCAACAATATCCAACCACTCAGCTTTTGCAGCTTTGTAACTCCTTGCTTTTGTTGTAATTACAGCCAAATTTCCATCCGCCCCCGCACAGACAAGCCTTCCTTCATCATCCCTTTTAACGTCTCCCCACCAGATATGTGGTTCATCCTTTTCCTTATATCGAATGGGAGTGCCCTTGGAACAATATTCGGGATCACGGTAGGGATATGGAGGAATCGTGATTCTCTGTCCATAAGCTAGATACCCTTCCGGGAAATCAAAAGGATACCCAGAAGATCTTGTCAGGATTTCGAATACTTCGGTCAAGGCGCGGTTATTCAGGAAGAGCAAGGTCTGAAGGGCATCATATCCGAACCTCGCCGTGAACTCCAGAAAGTAAGCATCATCCTCGGTTACTATTGCATTGATATCCAGAGGGCCTATGTAGTTATCCAGTCCCAATGTTTGAAAAAGTTTTGGATTAAAAAGATGTTCGGCAAGCCGGCTCTCTTCAGGAACAATCACCACATTGCCGGAGCATCCCGTATTAGGGCCGAGGTTACCCGCAAGAAATCTTTTGTCTTCAAATGTGTGATTGGCAGGCCAAAGAACCTCTCCGTTTCTCAGCCAAACTTCCGTGCTTACCTCAATCCCCTTGACCTCGGCTTGAATGAGGATTGGTTGGTCCCAATCGGCTGGCAGGTCTCGGGCCAAAACCTTGGCTAGAGGCCCATAATCTTCCGCACTTACTTTGAATGTTGTATTGGTGGGAGCATTCCCTTCAGGCTTAAAATACCAATTGCCTCCGTGTGGTGGCTCAAAGGCAAAGGCCTCTTCTACTGTGTTAAAGACGTAAGTTTCGGGGACGCTGATTCCCCCAGCTCTCACAACCTCAATTCCGTAACTTCTTTCTTTTTCTATCCTATCACAAAGAGGATGTGCCCCTATCACTGTATACCCCAATTTCTTGAGCCGCTCTGCCTCCTTTCCAAAACCCACCATGTCGAAAATCACAATGTTATCATTGGGACTATAGGCAAAAACATCCTGTTTGTGGAGCATTCCGTCGAACATTTCTTTGTTTTTTTCTTCGCTAATAAGGGCAGAGACAAGCCGATAACCTTCAAGTTGAATCTTATAAGCCACACAGAGAGCATCTCCATATTTAGAGACAAAGACAAACATTATCGTCCTCGCCTCTTGACTCTCTTTCTAGGTTTTGGCCAGGCCTCACTTTTGCGCACATCGTATGTATGCCATTTCTGGACTGCTTCCTGAAAGTTTCGAATCTTTCGCCTTCTCATCTTCCTGATACCTCTTTCATGGCTGCCCTTACAAGAGGGAATTCCTTAGCTATGGCTTTACCCAAAGCCTCGGGCCAATGTGGCCAGAAAGGATGCCGTGCCATATCTGTCAAAAGCATTTGGATATTACTTGTTGTCTGAGCCTGGATTGGGGAAACTGCACTCAATGCCCCTGCCAGTATTGTCGAAGGGGTTGTCACGGGTTCTTTTTCTCCTATAACTTTTCTTGGACTCATCCAGTCGCTTACGATTCCTAGCATGCCAACATTCGAAATGTCATCCACCAACCGTTGCAAGAGGCTTTGATGTTTCTTTTCCCTCCAAAAATCTTCAAGCTTTTCCTCTGGGCTCCGTCCTCCCAGCGCCCAACCTAAAAGACTTCTATAGAGTTCTTTTGCCACATTAGCAGTCTCCCCGGCCATTGGCACAAGAAGCCCTAGTCTTATCACGGGCATAGGGTTAATGAGCGCATATTTAAGCATGTCGTTATAGATCATCTGCCACTGCTTAACGCCAAATCGTTTGAACAAAGTAAAGGGCCTCACCCAAGGATTATTTATGAAAGCCGGTTCATAGGCGATGCTCTTCTGTAACTGCTGTCTATTCGCAAAGTTATACATGCCTACTTTGAGTTCATCGAGAGGTATTGATCCATCTTCCCCAATTTTTGAAATATCTACACCTAATTTACGGAGATAGTTTTCCGCAAACTGTTGTCTTTTGACTCCAAGCTTTGGGATGAAATGAAG
>Ga0207433_10016608_pt1 | contig 10311 bp, 15 predicted proteins | sample YelNatPaOPGAMG01_FD_187559 | JGI IMG/M metagenome (GOLD analysis project Ga0207433, IMG submission 187559) | Hot spring thermophilic microbial communities from Obsidian Pool, Yellowstone National Park, USA - OP-RAMG-01 (SPAdes) (version 3) | ecosystem: Environmental > Aquatic > Thermal springs... | reverse complement strand
TTGGCAAGGGGGAAACAATGTTCTACACTTATTTTCGGTATCACAAGTGGGGTCAGGGTTATGGCACTGACGCTGGATGGACGATTTTTCCAATGGCAGGCACACACCGTCTTGCAGCGTTAGCCGGATACTATGATGTTGCCAAACTTGCCGTCACATGGACTGACAGAGCCGATGTCACCGTAGAAGTGGTTGAGGCGCCGCTGCCTCCGCCGCCCCCGCCAAAAGTTTCCGTAGCGCCAATATTGGTCTCCGCAGGATTAGGCACCTTAGTCATCGGGGGACTATACTACCTTTCGAAACGGAGAGGGTAGAGTTGAGTGAAAACTTGAACGGAAGCGCATGGGGGTTTAGGAAGCCTAATTATAGGCGGACTACACTACCTTTGGAGGAGAAGATGAATTTTATGAGCTGGCCTCCTTACGCGCCTAAAATCAAAGTTAAAATGAACAAGGTTTACGGAGCATACACTTCTGACGATTACGTTAAGCTGACTTTTGATGCAGACATGAACTTTGACGAAATCATCAATTTCTGGAAGGGAATAGGCGTTGAAATGCGGGTGTTGCGGCTTTGGTATGCTGGACTTGAAAAGATGGACAGCTACTCCATTTTCAGCCAAAACCACCATGAGCCCCGTTTTGAGTCATACGACATATACGCGGTGCCGCATTATGGGCAGTGGAACACGATAACAGTGAAAAGGGTGACGGGGATGAGGTTTATCGTGGAGCAGGTGTGGGTGGACATAGGCGATTGGACGTTTAGTCCTCCAGCGTATTTATGCGACGTTTATATTCCTGCGAAAAATGAGATGCCAACCGAATACTCCGAACTTCAATTTCAGCAGAAGGCAGTTTCGCCTTCCCTGCTGCCGCTGGCCCTCATAGGCTTAAGCAGCTTAGCCATAGGCGGCTTATACTACTTCTCGAAACGACTAAAGAAACTGTAATGTTCCAGCCTTGCCAGCAACTTCAAGTCTGCTTACACCCATCTTCGTCGCCAAAGAGTAGTTAGCTTCGACTTCTTAAAAATGTTATATATCCCCGAACAACATTTTGATTTGGGAGAGACTTGTCCGACTACGAAATATACACTCTTTCAATCAAGTCGGATAAAACAGCGTGTATTATCGGTGAACCTGTTACTTTCACAGGCAAATTGATGCATTGTTGGAATGGAAATTCAGAGCCGATGGTTGGTGTGGAAGTTGAACTTTACTGCTACTTTCCATCTAATCCCTGGAACGTTATGGGAATAGGGACCAGCGATTCCAAAGTGGGTTCCCGCAGCGGTCATCCTTGGCATTTTAGGAGTAGGCGCGGTTGTTGCAGTTGCAGTGGCATGGAAGAAACGGTCATAAACATGCGCGCGCGTAAAACTGTTTAACATTTACAACAAAAAGGGGGGAAGTATGCCTTCCACGAAGCGTTTAAGCTGCTCGTCGCTGTAGAGGTAGAATCCTCTAAGCTTCACATGTCTGGCTCGGCTGTATGGGGAACCCTTAACTGTTAACTCCACGGAAACCTCCATTGGCTTTCACCTCGACTGCTTTCGTTACGACCGACAACTCAGCAGCCGTTTGCCCAAGCAGCATCCTGCCCTTAACGGTTAAACTGTAAACTTTGCGAGGCTTCCCGCAGTCGGCGGTTGGCGCCTGCCACTTCGCTTCAACCAGCCCTTCCCTTTCGAGGCTGAGAAGCGCCGGGTAAACGGTGCCTGGACCCAGGTAGACGCCGTAGGTTTTCCGCAGCAACGTTATGACGCCGTATCCGTGTATCGGCCGTTGTGCAGCTTCGTTTAGGATTATGTGGGGCAGAAGCGCCTTGACCACGGTTTGTTTGAAGTTCTTCACTTTTCTTCACCTCCAATATTTTGTTTCCGCATGTATATCGCAAGTCGTAAGACACTTAAAAACGTTTTTGCGGAACCGTAGAACGCTTAAACAGAAAAGGCCGACATAGAAAAAGCCTTAGGTGGGGCTGCTGCCGAACGTCGAAAGGCGTTTTGCCGTTTCCTTCCGCCGAAGCTGAGGAGAAAGGCGCCGACAAAAACAGCCGTTCAACAGCAGCCATTCCACAGGCTACGCTTTTTGTTTCGGAACGTATCTTGTTTGAAGGGTTCCGCCGCAGTAGGGGCAGCGGTGGGCTCGAGAGTCTCCAGGAAGGGTTTTTCCGCACTGTCGGCAAACTTCAACCTGGATTAGGGTTTTTGGCGCGTAGGGTTCGCCGTAGTATTGCTGGTATTTTCTGCTTTTATGCCGTTTATGCGTCATTTCTTCTTCCCCTAAACTAAAATCGTCAGCAGCTCCCTGTATTTTTCAAGGAAGGCTTTTCCTTTTTCGGTTGTTTGGTAAAGTGTTTTGGCGGGGTTTGCTGCGGGCTGCGCGGCCAGAAGCTGGGCTTTCATTAATAGTGTGCGGTATTTTTGCCACTGGACTGTTGAAAGCGCGCATTGGTGAATTATTTTGTTCTGAATGCAGGGTTTGGTTGCCACCGTAAGTATGCGGGTAATTATGTCCATTGCGCCCGAGCGCACTCCTAGGATTACTTTCTCCCCCCATCCAAGAAAACTTCGAGTAGGCTGTCATTTACAAAGGGCGGGCGGCAACGTGTGCGCGAGGTTCAAGATTCTGCGTGTCAAACGCGCTCCCAATTTTCCATCTAACCCTTCTGGCAACTCTTCGGGAGATAAGCAAACAGCCTGCGTTTTCCCATCACATTTACGCATTTTTCATTCCTCAGTAGCGGGCTTACGGTTTTGCATGAGTGCGTTTGCGGTGTCAACTATGGCGATTACTTTGCCTTGCCCGTCTAGAAACTCTAATTTTGGCGAGTTAACGGTAAGTCTGCAACAAGTTTCAGCGAATATGAGGGCTATTTCTTCGCCCTTATTGTCCAAGATTTTCCATACTTTTGCAGTTGGACTGATTTCCCTGAACTTTAATTTTCCCTTAAGGCGAGATGTTCGCCGCAAGTGTCGCCAAGTCGCCAACATCAATCACTCCGTCCCTGTTTAGGTCTGCTTTAGGGTTCCATTGTGGCGAGTCTGGTGTGCAGTCATACAACTTTGCTATAGCCACTAGGTCTCCGATGTTTACGCGTCCGTCGCCGTTAACGTCAAGGTCAAGGGGGTCTGTGACCCACTTATCCCGGTTTGCGTTGAGCTTGGCTCGACAGTCCGAGCAGAAGTTGTCGCCGAACTGCCAGTCCGCGTTCATGACGCACCAAGGGTTACTGCAATGGGATAAGTAATATTGGTGTCCAAGCTCATGGGTTAAAGTGTGGAGGTCAACATGGTCGTAGCGGATGATGGTCATGTTTAACATTGGAGGGCTTAAACCGAAATAGTCAATGTCTTGCCCCGTGAAAATCAGAAGCAAGTCTATCTTCCAAACGTAACCGTAAGCGCCAGTCCACTCTGACCCTGAAATGAAACCCCAATCTTGAAAGCCGGGAACTACTTCCACTTTTTGCCTCGGCAGTCCAGATTCAGCTAAAGCTTGCTGCATTAATAAATAAGAGTCTGTCTCACCGTTTGTGCTATTCCACATAAGCCAACCTCGAATGTAGAAGGCTATGCCAGAATCAGCAAACCTTTGGCTGCTTACTTCTGCTAGTGTTTGTTCAGCTTTTTGTATCCAATCACTGTGGGCTGCGAACTCTTCGTCCGCCATGGCTAGCACGTCCACTTTGTTAATTGTTCCATTCCATGCAGCGTTAACATTCAAGCGTGCACTTATGGCAATTGCGACTACAAGAATTGCGATTGCAGTTAAAGTTGCGACACCTTTGGTTGTTAAACGTTTTTGTAACTTTTTAGATAAGTAGCCAAGCCAGAAAGCGCCTAACATGGTTAGCGTTGCCACGGGAATTAGCGCATACAACGTTTTGGGATACGGTTCGTATTCAACGAATGGTCTCACGTGCTCTGGGAAAGAATGCACAAATGGTTCAACGTAACATTTTCTGTAAGCGATATAGCTTGCTAGGAACGCGCAAGTTGCCACAATGATGGTTGAAATGGCGAATACCACCGTTTTTCTACGATTTTGTCCAGAAAATTTTATATTGGACAGTTTCAAGTATTTACACCCTCCATCTTTTCCTCTCCATTCTTAAGAAAGACTAGGTCTCCTTTTTAATCTTTTATGGAAAATACCTCTATAAGAAGGCTCTATAGTTTTGTAGCAGTTGCTACAGAAAAACAAGCATCGTTGTTTGCGGGAAAGCCCAGCACGGTGACTTAAGATAGCAAAGAAAGGATCCTAGACTGCTCTACGGCGCAACTTCTTCCCGTGACACTTTTCTTATTTCCACTTGAAAAATTTTATCTATTTGTCCGTTTCTTATGGCATCGGCGAAGGCTTCCAACACGCGGTCCACTGTCGGCCTCTTAATCCAAGTGTCGCTCCAGGGCTCAAGCATCCGCACCGACGCCCTATACACGCTTTCGAAGCTCTCCGCTTCCTTCTTCGGCTTCCTCCAACTGTTCAGGCGTGAGGGCTCACTCATCACAAATCACTTTAACTTATGCTTTCGCCCTTTTATAATGCTATGGTGTAAGCTTATAGAACAAAATTCTGCTGGGCGCTTCTGCGTTTGGCGTAGGCGTCAAGGATCCTCTGCACTTCCAGCTCCAGGTCTCTGCCCTTATGCCTAGCCCTGTGAAACGGCGGAAAAGGCGAGGGGCTGTCAACGTGTATGTTTAGCGTTAAGCCCTTTTTCCGCTTTTTGCGTATGAGAAGGTGGTATTTGCCGTGGCGCCATTCTGAAGCTTCGCTGTTGACGCTTACATAGTGTAGCATGGTTAAGGCTTCAAAGAGCGTTTCAGGCTTAGCCCTTGTCAAGTCAAACCGCATAGGTCAAGCTTCCCCTAAATCCTGTTTTAAGGTTGATTGTGCAAAGCGGTTAAGTGAGCCTGGCAATGCAGCCGTCACAGGCGTAGCTTGACACGAGACCTTTGGCTGTTGCCCGGATGAAGGGTTTAGCGTTCGGCTTCCCGCAGAAGTCGCACGGCGCGTTCATGCGCTTGTGAACCGGGCATTTTTGGCATTCAGGATAGTCCTTTTTGCAGTTGACGCATTCGCTTGGAGGCTTCACCCTTTCTTCCCTGAAAGCTTCATTATTTTGGCCCAAATTATGCTTCCGATGCTTATGATGGCTGAACCCAAAGTTATTACGAGGTGCCCGTAATCTGCGCCTGTGGTGATTTCAACAGCTATTCCCAAAATTAAAATGAAGATTCCAGTCAGTTCGATAGCTACGGGGAAAGCGTAGCTTAAAGCTTTTTCAGTCATAACCGTTCGCCAGTAGTGGTAGTAAGCACGTAAGCAAGATAAGACTTTTGCTGGTGCAAACAGATTTATATTCGGGAAGCACTTAAATATCCATCATGCCTCCTGAAATGTGCGTTTTAACTATAAGGGTCACGCAGGCGAACGGTTCCCCAGCGCCCTTTGCAATCATATCAGTCTTCAAAATCGTGCCTTTCCTCTGGTGGCAGCTTTGGTGGCACGTTACGACTGTTACGGCGAATTTTTACGGAGAAACCACGGTCACGTTGGAGAAGGGAGTGAGTTACATGGTTAGGGCTGTGTGGATTGGAGCCGATGCGAGGCGAAGGGAAACTACGGAGCCGATAAAGCTGAACGTCTGCCCATACATTATGACTGTTCGCCTCACTTGGTAGCCGACTTCAAAACGCGCGCACGGCAACTTTAACGCTTTTCAATTTTTCCCCGCAGCTTTTGAAGCCTCTCAAACCTTCCCCTATACCATTCTAGGAAAACCCAGATTGAAACGTATTCAACAGCCAGCACGGTCAACGGGACAAGCACGGCTCAGTTCACCCTTTAATACATCCTTCAAACCACATAAGGGGGGGGTGAAGTTGTTTTCATCAACGCCGTTTTTGGCTCTGCTTTTACAGGGAGAAGGCTGACCGGCAAGCTTCGCCCCCGCGATAGGGTTGGTCAACTAGAAAAATAAGGGTTTTCCGTCGGCTTAAACGTGTTTCAGCTTACTTCTTCGTAATCAAGCCAGTCGCTGTATTCAACGGCTGTGCCGGCTGTCACGCTTGCGCCGAAGATTATCGCTGCCCAAACGGCTGGACTCCACGGCAGCGGCGCCACCTGGTCTACGGCGCTTGCAAGAAGGTATATGGCTGAGCCGAAAACTAAGCCGATGACGCTTCCGTATATTAACCCTTTTATCAGTCGGAACAGCAGACGCCTAGGCTTTTTCTCCTCGCTCATTTCAACCACAAAATATGAATGGGAGTTTCAAGCTTAAAAACCTATTTCTCCTTTAAAGTGTCTGGGTAGCGGGTTCGCATCGCGCGCGTTTTCCATTTTAATATTTAGAGATTTAATATTTAGAGATAATGCGGAAGTCGTCGAGCCAGAGGTAAACTGGCACTCCTTCACCTGAAGGTGTCTGTGTTATAGTTGCAAGTAAATGAATTATTATTTCTGCCGTAGTATTCTTAACTAATGGCACAACAAATCTTACCCATTTAGATTCTGGAAAGTCTGGACCACAGTATATGAATGGGTTGCTTCCTTGGTATACAGTTAGATATTCTGGGTTACTGTGTGCACCAGATATGGTTTGTCCCCATACTCTACAGTCTATAATTGCGTATACTTTTGGTTTGTCTGGTGTTGTGAATGACTTGTAAACTTCAAACCAGCGACTTCCAAGGTAACCATCGAAGCAGCTAAGGCGGACACTGTAAGGCGGGCTTAAAACGTAGTCAGTCACTACTCCTAAACCCAGAGCACCGGCAGCACTTCTTGCTGCCCATCCTTGAACTGTTCCATCGTCGAAGTTGTTTAGAACGTCCACGGTGAAGGCTGGGTCTGCGCTGTTTATCCAATGAACCGTTACTACACGCTCGAAAGTCCATTTTAGGTTTGTGTATCCGCTGTCCGTGTAGGCCTTAAGAATAAGCGTGATGTTTTCTTCTTTTTCTCCGTTTGGCAGGTCGCTCGCTGAAGGCTTTGCTCTGGAAGCGAACTCGTCTAAGTTTTTGTAGGCATCTGCGCCAGAAGCAAGTAATCCAAGATTGACTGTGCCGAAGGTGTAGCCTGTTCCTGAACCTGTGATTTGGAAGTATAAGTCCACGTCGTCGTGGTTGAAGTAGCGTATTGTCAAGCCCAGCTTAACTGGGTCTGGAAGGTTCACTATGTCACGGTAAATGGTGCGCTTAGGCTCCGGCGCTGGCGGGTCAACGTTGCTTAACCGCATGTCCACTTTCGTTGTATAAGCACAGAAGGACTTTTCTGACCCGTAGCCCCATCCAAATGCGTTGTGCGCTTTCGCCCTGAAGTAATATTTTGTCCCTGTTACTAAACCAGTTAGGGCGTGGCTGAAGGCTCCAACTCCGAAGGCCCCCTTCTCCGTCCAACTGTATGGGTAAACTCCAGACTCGGTTCCCCAGTCGAAGCCCCTCTCGTCGACCGTTGCGCCCCCCGTGTCGGTTATCTCACCGTTCAATGTTGCTTCAGTGTCAGTCACTCCGCTAGCGCTATCCGTCACAACCGCAGGGGTGCCTTCCTCGCTTCCCCAACTTCCATGAGCAGGCTCAGGGTCAACATACTTCGCAACACAATGGTAAACAGCATACAAGTCAATAGACGCACCAGCTCCAACTGCAATCTTGATGTGGCTCACCGAACCCATGTAAACATCTTCAATTTGAACCCTTGCGGTTGAAGACAGCGTAGTGGATTTCGCAACTGTGCCACTTGGAATGTCGTCTCCCACACTCCAAGTTGAAAAGTAACTTAGGCTGCCTGAGCCAGCCAACATCTGGTAGTCGACGACAAGAATGTGTTTCCTGTTGAGAGTCGCATCCGCAGTATAAGCATTTGAGGTCCGCCAGCCCGTAGGGGCTGCTGAAGTTCTCATGCGTATGTCTTGGCCGCACTCTCCACCGTTACCATAATCGCTGTAAGCTTCAAAATGAATCTTTGAGCTGTCAAGGGACCATTTCTTGCCACCGTAATACCTAAAGTATATGCATGGTGAAACGTAAACAGCATCAACAAGGGTGGAGGGCAGAAAACGGTCTCCAGGGTCGGTGCCGTTGGCGTAAGTTGTTAACGGAACTGCGCCCCAAGAGGCGTATTCGTCTGCGACTAAATTTCTGAAAGATTGGAATGTGGCTGGCCCGTTGCTTGTTGTTGTAGCGTCGCTTTTTCCATAGTAAATGTAAATGGTGACTGGGGTTGTGCTTAGGTCGTCTGCAACTTCAACCCATATTGTTGCGTGGTCGCTGTCAACTTTTTCTTCAATCCAATAGTCTAGAAGTGTTGCACCGTCAGCCCCAGTGAATCTTACGTCTCCGAAATCCGTTCTGCACTTGCCGTTGAGGTAAACGTCTTCTCCGCTGTCCACGCCAGCGCCGTAATGAACCTTAACTCGCTTCTGGTAGAGCGTCCCAGCGCCAGAGGCAGGATTAATCACGTGGCTTTTGCGGTAAGTCCATCCTGACAGCCATCCCATTTTAGGTTCTCCTCCTACTGCCTGTTGTCGTATGAGCCTCCGTTTAGGTCTCCTGCGGGGCTTGTTCCATAGGGGTCTCGCACTTCTATCATTATGCTCCCCTCACTTCTCTTGTCGTAGCCTTGGGGTTCAGGCATCCATATTGAGCCTTCCAGGTTGTCGTAGTTGAAAGCCGGGTCTGCTAGCGGTTTTTTGCCTGCGAGTAGCCTTTGCATGTGCCTCAAACCAACACGTCGACTCATTTACGCTTCCTCGCCCACTATTTCTCCGTAAGCCGAACCGCTTGCGCTCATCTGCATAACTTCCAAAGTGAACTTTTTGCTGCCGTCGCCCGTCACTTTCTTGTATTCGCTTGGAACCCAAAACTGCGGGTAAGTGTTACCCATCACTGGAATGACGGGCGTGACGACGCTTCCGTTCCATTTTAGGCGTATCCAAATGTCTTGGTCGCATCCAGCCGCAAAATAGGCTAAATCGAAATTTTTATCCTTTGACGGCGTTAGCTCGACAAGGGTCTGCCAAGCAGCGGAAGTTGTCACGGCCGTCTCCGTGTAGGCTCGCTTGTTGCCAATCGGCCTCGGAGTCACCTTTTCTGGAGCTCCAACACTCATTAAAACCATGCCTACTCTCGCCTCCAAACAATCAATATCGCTTGCCTGCCCGCCTGTGCAGCGTTCTTAACGAAAAACTTTGAAAATTCAACTCTGTCGAAAACCAGCATGCTCGGATAAGTCAGAGGCTCAACCGTTATCGTGTCCGTCGCAGTATCGCCCAGCTTAAGCTCAAAAGTTCCATCACACTTATACACGGTCATGGCGAAGCCAGCCACGGGATACTCCGCAAGCGAAGCGCGTTCCGTTCCCAAGTCTATGGTTACAACACTATAAGTGTTCGCCTTCACTGGATAAAGCCCTAAAGCCTCGAGTATCCTGTCAAGCTTCGCCTCGTAATCATAAACTTCCTTAATGAGCACGTCGAGGCGAACTGTAATCGGCTCTTCAGCAGGCGTAGGCGCTGGAATAACGGATGGAATTTCTGGAGGAACGGGCGGCGTTGGCGGAGCTGGCGGTTTAGGCTTCTCCGTTGGAATTTCAACTATGCGTGAAGCGCCGATAAGCCTCCGTTCTGCTCCGCCCACGTTGCGGAAAACGGGCTTTCCGAAAGCGAAAACATCCGCATGGTAAGTGCCGTCAAACTCGACTACGCTTATCTGCAAGCTGCTGTCACGCTTTTCCACATGAAGTCCAAGTCGTATTACGCCTTTCAACTCGAAGCAGTAGAGCCACTCACGTTCAGCCACAACCTGCTTGATTACGCACTGAGCCTTGCTGCCAGCGTAAAGCCACTGAGCTGTCTCCTTCACAAGAACGCTAACATCGTAAACTACAGACATGCGCTAAACCTCGACTTTAAAATATGCATGTGAATAATAAAGAGTTTTGCTATAGAATTAACCTCTATAAACTTTTAAATATTTGTTATTTATAATGGGTATGATAGAAAGGAGAGAGGGGCGAAAAAATGCATAAGAAAATGTTGGCTATAAAGCTTTTGCCGATAACTCTATGCATTGCTATGTTTATCGTTAATTGGCGACCAATGTTTCCCTGCATATTCTAAAGCCACATTTTCTTCTCATTTTTTTTGTGGTGTGTATGATGACAAGCTTCAGCGAGTTATTCAAGCTTTACGGAGAAATCTTTTACGTCGGGTTTTACCCAATTGTGGTTCTCATGTTGGTGATTAGGCTTCAGCTTGGAGTTTTAAGTTGGCTCGTGATAGGTGCGTTTTTGGCTCCACC
>Ga0207433_10016606_pt1 | contig 10313 bp, 24 predicted proteins | sample YelNatPaOPGAMG01_FD_187559 | JGI IMG/M metagenome (GOLD analysis project Ga0207433, IMG submission 187559) | Hot spring thermophilic microbial communities from Obsidian Pool, Yellowstone National Park, USA - OP-RAMG-01 (SPAdes) (version 3) | ecosystem: Environmental > Aquatic > Thermal springs... | reverse complement strand
TGACAGTTATGAAAATGGTGAACAAACTGTATTCTATAAATATGGTAAGTGGAATATAACCATCACTATTGATGACAATAGTGATAAAATCTAAAAATAAAGGAGGTATAAAAATATGGGTACACATAGTGCTGTAGCAGTAAAACGTAACGGTAAAATCAAATCTTGGGAAAGTACGATGGACGGGTATATACTGGTCGATATGTTCGCTGACTGGGTCAATGGGTTAGTTAAAACTGGTAAAGAACCATTTGAATGGGCACCGTATATTGCGATTGGCAGTGGTAGTTTAGAAATTGGCGAAGAGCGTGAACACGACCAAGAATATTTCGTTGGTATCGATTATGACCGCAAAGTTATATATACAGACCTCTTTTGGATAAGTGACAGCAAAAAGAGCATAAATAATTTTGCCGGGCGAGCATGTACCTTGTACAAACTTGGCTGGCGGATAAGATATGGAACAGACGACGATTGTTTACGCGGCAAAATACCGAAAGATTTTCTGTTAATGGTAGCGCTTGATGACGATATTGAAGAGATTACTTTAACAGACAACGATTTTAAAGACGAACGAAAGCTAAAGAAACTTTTAACGGGCATCATTGACATACTTAACAGTCCAACAGTACTGCTAACTGAAGAATCCGGTCAAGACCCAAGTTTGATAATTAACCAGATGATAGATGAGTTGAGACAAAAACTTGAAAAAGGAGGTAAAGTAAAATGAAAGAAGAACTTGAAAAACTAATAATGCAGTTGGACATACTATATACAAAAGACATCATAGAACGTACCGACATAGACCAAAAGACAAAAAGGGAAAAGATTTACGAGAAAAGTATGCTAGTAAGCAAAATCTACGACCTTATCAGACAACTTAACAAGGAGGCAAAACGATGAAGATACAAGTTCTAACTTTAAGAAGTGGATACAACAAACACGGATTTCAACACGTTGTAGTAGCAGAAGCTGACTATCCGATAGACCACAAATGGACCGATATTGAAAAACAAGTTGCGAACAGGATCGCGGTCAAACAAGGCAATATTGAGTTAGAATGGGACCATTATTGTGGCACTCGGTCTTATGGCTACTTAAATCGTGTATTTTTATACTGGTGCCAAAAACCAGCATATTTCTTTGTTTCCAACAGCTCTAGTTATGATTGTGATACAGACAGAATACTACCATTATCAAAACGAATCTTTGAAAAGTTAGAAGAAGAATTAAGTCCGTTTGAACTGATGATAAAATCTGGACAAAATAAGGAAATACCAAAACATATCAAATTGTTACCAAAATAACAACCGAAATTTTAAAGGAGGCGGCGACGGAAAAATGAAAACCAAACCAATATCACCCAACCTTAAAAAGATATTTGGAACGAGGTGGTACGACCAAATACCAGACAAAGGGTTATCCAGAGTTGTTGCCAAAGTTGATAGTTTGTTATCAACGTTCGCCAGGTATGCGGACGACAGTTATGAAAACGGCGAACAAACTATATTTTACAAATACGGCAAATGGAACATAACCATTACCATCGACGACAACTGCGAGTGACGGAGGAGGTAAACAAAAAAATGAAAGGGTTATACGGTACTGGAGGCCCAGGCTCAGAAAGTACAAAAGAACGATTAGAACAATGGAAATGGTGGGACAGGATTGGTTATAGACAAGGAGATATTGAACTGGAATGGACCTATCCTCCGGGTACCGAGTCTTGTGTCCACTTAAATCGTATATTTTTAAACTGGTGCCAAAAACCGGTACATTTCTTTATTCCTGATAAGTCTGGACTTTGCAGTGTGAATAGGACAACACCATTATCAAAACAAATCCTTAAAAGGTTGAGGGAAGAATTAAGTCCGTTTGAACTGATGATAAAATCTGGACAAAATAAGGAAATACCAAAACATATCAAATTGTTACCAAAATAACAACCGAAATTTTGGCAGAGGAGGTAATGATTATGAACAAACTAATATCACCAATACCTGGTTTAACAATAACGGTTAGTAAAGAACTTGTCGAGAACGACGAGGTCAAGTTTCCGTTACGCGAGGCCAAACTTATAGGGACCGTAATTGTACCAGATCCTACTACTCGTGTTGTTCTTGCCAGTAGTAATGTTACCGATTATGAGGAAGCAACAGATTTTGCTATCCTCGCGCCCAAAATTAGCAAAGACGAAGTTCTTTCATTTGTAGACGAAGATGATGATATGAACATTTTGGCCAACGTACCTATTGACGAACCACTAGTTGTCAAATGGACTATTGCAGGATTAGGGCACAAAATTACCATCTACTATCCTGACGGTAAAGAAGAGTCTTACGAACAACTGTAACAGAGGGGGACAAGAACATGAAAATAAAATGTGGTAAATGTGGCAAAATAGTTAACAAAAGGAGAGAAGTGGTTGAGGACCAGGCCCAATTTCTTGGTATAACACTGGAAGAGTATAAAATGTTTTACCTGTGTCGTCGTTGCCGGGAATACCCATTTTTTGACTGGAACAATATATCAGTACATCCAAACCTATTACAACACCCCGATTTTATAGAAAAATACAAAGACAAACTTAGATGGTGGAAGATATGCGAAGAACAACAGTTACCAGAATCGTTTATAGAAAAGTACGAACAGTATGTTGACTGGTTGGAAATTTACCAACATCAAAAGTTGTCAGAACAGTTTATAGAAAAGAGAATACCAGACTTTGACGAAGCTACCTGGAACAGAATCTTAATGTACCAAAAGCTGTCAATCGAATTTATTGAACGACATATTGAACATATTAACAAATCTTCGTACAGTTGGGTAATTCTGTCCGGGTACCAACAACTACCGGAATGGTTTATAGACAAATACGCAGACAAAGTAAGTTGGCACGACATATCATTGTTCCAGCAGCTAACCCCCGTGTTTATTGTAAAACATATAGACAAGATAGAAGAGAGTATCCTCTTAAACCGCAAAGTTATGAACATGTTACCAGATTCGTTAAAACTATTACTAAAACAAAAATTTAACAAATAGGAAAGAAGGGGTAGGGAATATGAAAATAAAATGTACCAACTGCGGTAAGGTTGTTAGTAGAAGTAAGAAGTTGCTGGAACGCGATATTAAAAAATTGGGTATTGATAGAGACGATTATATGGAGATATATCTGTGTAGCAAATGTAGGACAAAATTGTTAGAATCCGACTGTCTTGACTGGCCCAGTATAAGTAGAATATCAAAACTGTCAGAACAATTTATCGAAAAGTATAAAAACAAAGTAAATTGGGATTCAATAAGTTGCAGCCAGAAATTATCAGAACAATTTATTGAAAAGTATAAAGATATAGTAGATTGGGATTATATAAGTTATCGCCAGAAACTATCAGAACCATTTATTGAAAAGCACAAAGACAAAGTAGACTGGGATTATATAAGTGGTTATCAGGAACTGTCAGAACAATTTATTGAAAAATATAAAAACAAAGTAAATTGGTATCGTATAAGTAGATATCAAAAACTGTCTCCCGAATTTGTCCAAAAACATATAGATAAAATAACAGAAGATATCTTTGACAACCCATGTTATAAAGACTACCCGGATTCGTTAAAATTGTTACTAAAACAAAAATTTAACAAATAAAAGGAGGTAAAATAAAATGAAAGAGAGAGAAGTAAGATACAATCTCATAGGGTTCATGCTAGCGACGGACTGGTTTGGTAACAAAGGTTGGAAAAAGTTAAACATTGAGACTGACGAGGCGGGGTTACAACAAATAAAGCAGAACCCGTTACAGGACTACATTGCGTTCGGGTTTCAGTCTATTGATTATACATTCTTTGAAGTTTACAAATCAGTAATTGCCCACAAGAAAAATTGTGTTGTAACTGTTGAATATACAGAACCAATAGAAACGATAGAAGCTGGTGAATACACTCTGTCACCGGAAGAAGAGGAATGGTTTGACCGAGATTATGATTATACCCGAATTACCTATAAGTAAGTGACATGGTCCTTTACAAGGCCGGACCCCAACCTGGATGTCAAGGGTAAAGAAAGGAGGGTAAAATAATATGAAATACAAAGTAGAATACGGCAAGCCAATCTATCGCGGCAACCACCACTGTACTAAAAGTAAGGCATTTAGCGACTTTAACGAAGTTGTAAAACAAGTGATGACCAGCCCGGTCATGTTAGTAGAACGTGTTGGCAATGAACCAGAATTACTTTACTACTGGGAAGAAGGATGGATTTCTGACTCAATGACTAAAAAGGAAAAGAGAGTAGTTGAAAAATTCGATAGGAGGAGGGACAACAAATGAAAAACCTAGACTTAGTACGGGTTACCAACTTTGTCCAAAAGTATCCTGACCTGGTCGACTGGACCGCATTATGTACCGATTACCACTTACCAGAATCTTTTATAGCGAGATACAAGAACTGGGTGGACTGGTATAGTGTCAGTTTTTATCAAAAACTAACACCAAAATTTGTTCTCAAACATTTGGACCGCATAACGGGGAAATATTTGGTAACTCGTGTTACAAAAAGTTCCCGGATTCGTTAAAATTGTTACTAAAACAAAAATTTAACAAATGAAAGGAGGCAATAGAAAGATGTGGTCCGGTCCAAATAATGGACCTTCTCGGGAACCAAGCCCGAGATAAGGCTGGAACCCCAGCCCATAATATGTTCTGTATGATTACAAATAGTATCCCTTGAATGTCAAGGGGTAAAGAAGGGGTATAAACCATGAAAAATCTAGCCGAAAGAATCGCGGACGTATGGGAAAAACACCCGTACAAAGACCCAATTGAAGGTGTCAAAAGAGCCATAGAACGAACACAGTTAGCAATCAAACAAATCAAGGCTACGTGTAAGGAGCTCAAGCAGTCTGGTCCGATAAAGGACCTTCTCAGGAAAAATAACCTGAGATAAGGCCCGGAACCCGGTCTGGATGCCAAGTTTAAAAGAAAGGGGTAAAGTAACATGAAATACACGATAAAAGGTCAGAAGAAACTGGTCGCAACAGAAAAAGATTTTGAAGAAGTAGTATCGTGTATTGAGAACGACGCGTATGTTGAACCTGTCAAAGAAGTCTGGCACGGTAAAACAAAAATATTTGACAGCAGTCACGGATGGTACAAAGACAGACTAACAAAGAGTGAAAAAGAATGTGTAAGTAAAGTCAAAACGTTCTACGGTGTAGATGTTGGTATAACTTACAAAGATATGGAGAAACACCAACTTCTCGAAGACGATATTTACGACATTCTGGACATGTACGAATCTGATTACGGAGGTCGCGGGGTTGGGTTCGGATATTACGATTGGCAACGTGAGTACACGTCTGAAAAACAAGCTAAAGAAGTTTACGAAGAACTAGTCAAATTGTTCAAAAGATGTAAAATCAAGTTTGAGACAAACGAGTCAGACGATAACATATCTTATGTCTGCCGTTACGAAATAAGACGTGTTGCAGGATAAAAAACTATGACAGACAAAATACAGTACGGTTTAAGTACAATATTTTGCTGGCGCGATCTTATAATCGGCGATATTACTTTCAACGGCAAAGAGGTACAAACTGTAGCTCATTATGATCACAAATCACATCTTTGGGTTATATCAAACATTTTTGTATACGAAGAGGGTGCGAAGGAGGTCAAGATCAAAGTAGATCCTTTTGTACAACTTAACTGTAACAATTTATCGGAACATACCGACCCAGACTGGTTATATCGTTTTATAGGGAAGGTATCTCATATTGTATACCTTAACATTGCCGTTCTGATTTTAGCTTATAACTGCGGCGGTACTGTTACCAACATCCTTTATCAAATCTTGTCTGAAAATATGTCTAAACCTACAGAAAGTTTAGTAAGAACAATACTTGAGTCAAAATATAGATTATAGCGTGGTGGTCTGGTCCGATAAAGGACCTTCTCAGAATAGCCTGAATGTCAAGGTTAAAGAAGGGGACAAAATTAAAATGCGTCACAGGATTTTGTTGACCAGACCTTTGGGTAAGGGATGTATATTTTAATAGTTATGAACATAACGATCGATATTGGTGTTGACGTTTACGTTACTAAAGCAGGGATGGTATGCGTAAGGCGTACTAGCAACAACCGGACAACCCTCGGCGTAACAGAAGGCACCCGTGCGATGGACGCCGTACTTGAAGTCAAAGGTGACCCGCCAACATACCACCTTGTCGAACTAATTTTGTTAGAATCTGGAACAGTAACAGAAAGAAAAGTCCTTACACCAGGTGTACCAGTAACACCCTTTCCTGCTTCCACTGACAACCTGAAGGAAATAGCGTGTAAAATCTTTTCTATGATAGACATTATAATCCTGATGGTTAGCAGCGTCCTTGATATACAAACGTTAATTAAGCAGCTTGACCTGGCTCGATAAACGGACTTGTCTTACACATTACTAAAACGGGGTAAACCAAAAATGAACCAGCTGTCACCTAAAAGTATTATCATTATTTCTCTCGTTGTTGTTTTAACAGGTTTAACCTTTTTGTTCACACATAAAAACGACACGGTTAAAGATCTCGAACAGAAGCTTAAACCAATAGAACTTACCATACCCGTGCGGTACAAAATTGACATAACTGATGTAACAATAACGAAAGAAAATGTCTTGGTAACTTGTTATTCAAACAGGCCACAAGAGACGGACCGTGCACCAAATATAACTGCTACTGGTCGGCTGGTATATTCCGGATCTTGTGCCGTATCACAAGACTTGTTCAGGAAGACAATATACCCCGGTGATCTTGTTTATATCGTCAAACTTAACAAATGGTTTATTGTAGAAGATACCACTAACATCAGACACCAAAAACTGGTCGATGTTTTCTATTTCAAAGACGAACCTAAACCGTTTAACGGAGCTATCAGGTCTGATATTTATATTATCAGACGTGACCGGTCCAAATAAGAGACTTTCTCAGGCCTAAAATAAAATTTCAGTGGTCCGGTCCAAATAATGGACCTTCTCAGGACAAATAACCTGAGATAAGGCTAGACCCTAGCCATAATATGTTCTTTGATGCGTTGTAGTCTCTGTCAAAAATCTTTAATATATCTATCTGTTCTTTGTTAGGATATATCCTGTATTGGAACGATTTCTTCATATTTTGATAGATAATATCCCTTGAATGTCAAGGGTAAAATAAAGGAGGTAAAATAAAATGAAATTACCAAAAATTATTTTTAGGAAAAAAGGTGAAAGAAGAAAGATTAAAAAAGTGATATTGGTTTATCCTAAAGAAGATGTTCCGACATATTGTTACGTATGGTTGGAGGTATTTAGCAACGGTCAATCCAGATTTTATAGAACACTTTATATTCCGCATATCTATTGTATAGATGGGACAAAGGATGAAGAACCGAAATTGCTTCGCAGTTACTATGAGATGAACCTCAATTTTTTAAAATTAGATAAAGAATTTCGGGAACATATATGGAGGCGGTTTATGAGAGGTGTTAACTGGAAACCTGAGTATGTGAATAAAGAGATTATACCAATAACAAAAAGAGGATATAAAAGATTTGAAAAATGGTTGATAGAAGTAGAAAGGGGAAGGAGGTAAAATAAGGTGCAAAAATACAATACAAAAGATATAAAAATATCAAGAAGATGCCAGGTACATCTATATATAAATATTGAAATGATGTTGGTCGGACTGGGCTGGCAGAATGATATAAAATCATATTATCTATGGGTGGGCAAAAAGTGGTATGGATTCCACTGGTGGAAAGGGACAAAGGCGTATGATTCAATGACATTAGGTTTTATACGGCTTTCAAGAATAGACGCATCATAAAAGCGGCATTCTTTTTAAAAAAGGAGGTAACCAAAATGAAACTACAGAAAGGTAAAGTATATACGGGCAACGAACTGGAACAATTAGGGTATGATATTGTCCCGGACGAAACTCGACCGTTTGATAGAACCTATATCGCTACCCAGTTTGATGACGACGGTAACGTAGAGTACCAGTACGAGATAAGTGATGTTGGTAATGATTGTTATTACGTGGTCCGACCTACCAGGAAAACCCCAGCCAAATGTTCTGTATAATTACAAACGGTATCCTTCCTGAATATCAAAAGAAGTAGAAGGGAAAAGGGGGTAAAACAAGATGAGAGAACTTAAATTCAGAGTGTGGGATAGAATTGGAAAACGTTTCTTTGCACCAACCTATAAAGCGTATAAAGGGAAATTGGAAGAATTACTTATTTCTCTTGATGGTAAGCTGATGTTAAGGACACCTAATAATCTTGTTCACGAAAGCGTTTTCCCCAACAGGTTTATATCGATGCAATACACTGGGTTCAAAGATAAAGATGGTAAAGAGATTTATGAAGGGGATATAATAGAATATACAAGTGGGAAGTGGAGAGAAATAGTAATAGTGAAGGATATGGTAGGATTTGCAAGATTTGTAGGTGGGATAGAAACCTCGGATAATCTTTGGGAAGATATGGAACCTAAAATTGTCGGGAATGTTTTTGAAAATCCTGAAATAATAGAGAAAATGCAAAAAGAAGCGGAAGATATTATGAATAGAATTTTAGGCGGTCTGGCCCGATAACGGACCTTCTCAGGAACCAAGCTTGAGATAAGGCCGGGCTCCGGCCCTCTGAAATGTCAAGGCTAAAAGGGGGTACGTATGGGACTAAAACCATTGAAAATTGCGAATATAATAGAACGGGTCCAGCAAGAAGATGCCAATCTCATAAACTGGGGTTATATAAGCGAAGCCTATGAACTACCAGAACCATTTATTGAAAAGTATAAAAACAAAGTAAATTGGTATCGTATAAGTAGATATCAAAAACTGTCTCCCGAATTTGTCCAAAAACATATAGATAAAATAACAGAAGATATCTTTGACAACCCATGTTATAAAACATATCCAAAACCACTAAAATTGTTGTTAAAGGTTAAATTCAGTAGGGAGAGGTGATAATAAGAGATAAAACAGGAAGTAAAATAAAATGAAAGCAAGGGAAGAAAAAGAAAATGGAACATGTGTGCAAACGGTTCATCGATAAAACAAGCCCGCTTCAAATGTATGCTTATGAATGGTTAAATAACCACGGTTTGTTTGATGAGGACTCAGATTATGATGGAATGGTGAGAGAAGCAGTTCTTGAATTAGTGAAAACATTTGCTGAACAAGGACATTCAGGTTTTTCAGCAAGAATGGTAAGATTTTTGTTTAATCAAATATTATCTGATTTTGAGACTGGAAAAATCCAGAAGAATTTAAAAATAAGGAGGTAGAATAATATGAAAAATAAAAAACGAACAAGAACTTTGATGGAGATAATAGACGCATTGGATGAGATGGATGATAGTTATGAGGATGTTTATAGTATAATAATGCATTCTCTTACAGAAAAAGATGGTAATCGTACCGTTAAGGAAGTGTTGTTGGAATATCTGGAAAAATGGGCTCCGTTGTATGAAGATGATGATGTGTAAAATTTGGACAAAAACCTGGTTTTGATGTGTAAAATTGCGGTACCAACCAAACATACTGGGACACGATCAGTACCAGTTAGTACCAGTCAACAGTTACATTATACATTCAGATTATAGATAGTACCGGACCATATCAGATTATGTTATATTGTGAATAATGATAGTAGTGGTATAGATCAAATAGTTATAATGATGATTAAATGGTGATGGTATAGTTTAAGTGGTAGATGATTATGGTGGTAATAGTTTATGTTCAGACAATTGGACATGGTTAGTTTATATTAGTACCCGGTGTATGGTTAGTATAGATTTAGTACTAGTTTATGGTTTTAGGACTAGTAGTTTTGAGTGGTAATGGTTAAGAGGTTTCTGGTGTATTTATATAGTACGGAGGGTAAGAGGTTATGGGTATAGATATAGAGATTTTTGGTGGTAGTAATATAGTTATTAAGATGTTGAATATTATGGGCAAGAGTGGTAAAGATTACATTAGGGTACTAGCTGGTATTGTTAAAGATGGTAAGAAGTTAGATTTGTCTGAGAGTCATTATTTAAAGTTTGCGCAGTGGGTTCGCGGTATGGCTATAAAGGACCCGAGACAGTTGTATATCTTGTGGCGGAGGTACAAGGAGGAGAACGGGTTATGAAGGTGGCTGTGGGGATACGCGATAATTCATGGTCTAGTTCTGTTTACAGGGGGATAGTGGAGGTACCGATAGACCACAAGTTTACAGCGGTAGAGAGGCTAGTTATGGATCGGATAATTGTTTATGATGATGGTGTATGGATCGGA
>Ga0207433_10016601_pt1 | contig 10319 bp, 8 predicted proteins | sample YelNatPaOPGAMG01_FD_187559 | JGI IMG/M metagenome (GOLD analysis project Ga0207433, IMG submission 187559) | Hot spring thermophilic microbial communities from Obsidian Pool, Yellowstone National Park, USA - OP-RAMG-01 (SPAdes) (version 3) | ecosystem: Environmental > Aquatic > Thermal springs >... | reverse complement strand
GTATTCTACATCGAAAAACTCTTCTTCCTTGAACCAAGAATTAAAAAGCTTGAAAACATGCTTATAGAAAAATTGGATAAAAACCAACAAGAACAAATTAAACTCATTTACTCTATAAAAGGTATTTCTCCAAAACTTGCAAGTCTCTTTTTGGTTGAAATTGGAGATATAAAAAGATTTTCCAATGCAAAAAAGCTTATAAAGTATGCTGGCACAGATCCAGTAATAAAACAATCTGGTAAGTATAAAGTCAAGATGAGTATATCTAAGCAAGGTTCGAGTTTCCTCAGAAATGTTCTTTTCCAAATGGCTGTAGGTGTAGTAAAATGGAATTTTTACTTCAGGTCTTACTTTTTGCGTAAGAAGAAAAATTTTGGCAGTTATAAGAAAGCAATGATAGCAGTTGTAAACAAACTCGTAAGAGTCATTTATGCAATTTGTACAAAAGGAAACTTCTTTAATCCTTCTTTTTCTAAATTCCCTTCTCAGGAGGTCTCTCATGTTTAATTCCTATTTCCTGATAGTTGACTCTTTTATCGTTTATATAGTTACAAAAATCAATCTAATTTTTCTTCTTCTATTTCTATGCCGAGTTGATTTATTGCTTCTTTAATTTTATCTTCATACTCTGATTTTAACATTTCACCGTCTTTAGCTGATATTTCTATTTTAATACTAACATTTTCAAACTTCTCACTAAGAAGATTTATTGCTTTAACAATGCCAGATAATTTACCAGGAGTAATTCTTAATTTAAGAGAAAGTTGTTTTAATTTAGGCAATGATACTTGGCTTGGTATTCTTTCAATTATTTCTTCTTTTTTGCCAATTTCTTTTTCTTCAAATTCAGATAAAGTTAACTTGGTAGGCTGAGATAAAATTTCCTCTTTTGTTTTATAGCTAATTTCTTCTTTCTTTTCTATACATAATTCTGGATTGATGAGAATTTCTTTTTCTTCAAAATAAGGTTCAGCATTAGTATTTATATATTCACAAACCGGCTCTCCATTTTTTAAATATCCAAGCCCGAAAATTCCTTGTCTCACACCTTCTTTAATAGCATTTACAAAGACACTTTTATCTCTTATTCTTACTTTTCCAGGTATTTTATAAAAAGAATCAAGAATATTCCTTGTCTCTACATAAGCTTTCTCACGTAAATATTTATCTTTTAAATAATGTGCACTTAGTTTTTCAACAATTTTTCCATCGTCTTTTAATCTATTATATATTTCTTCAACCACTCCCTTTTTAGCTCCAAATGTAGGAAGACCTAAATCTATTCTCTCTGGTTCATCTTTTTGTGGTAAATAAATAATACGATAAACATATCTCAACTTTTCTTTTACATATTTTTCTGTTTCGTTAATTTTACTTTTTACCTTTTCTTTTTGATCAGCGCTTAATTCAAGAGTTTTATCTTTTTCTATTTCTTGCCAAGCAAGTTTTTCTTTCAAAGTCTTTTCAAAAAGCCCTCTTTCGCTCTCCAAAGGACAAAGAAATAACAATGAATTCCTATAAACTCTCGGTCTATCTCCATAGTTTTCTATAAATTCCTTAATCATTTCTGGATTTGCATTTCTCAATATAATTAATTTCAATTTTTCGGTATCTGGTATATCTCTTGAGTGATTTGGCCAAATATATATCTCAAAATATTCAGATTTTTTAAAACTTCCACGCAATAATTCCTTTTCCACTTCTATAATTTTATTCACACTTATTGCATCCATTTTATAAAGCAAAATGCGATTTAAATTAGGCTTATTTGTGAAAAAGAAAAGGCTTTCAGAATCTGATAGATAAAAAAGCGTATCTCTAAGTTTATCTATAGTTTCCACAATTATACTACTTTGAATACCTGGTTCAGCACAAGAAAGTTTTATTTCTGTCTGTGTTGCTCCTTTCTCGGGACCGCCAGAAAAGGAATACATAAAAATAGCTGTAGCCACTTTTGTGCCAAATTGATAAGGAATATAAGAAGACCCCAAAGATTTATCAACCTTTTTTTGCACCTGAATCCATAGAAGTGATGTCTGCAGCTATAACACTATCAAACTCAGAACCTATGTGTTTAATTAATTCTTTTCTAATTTGTTCATTTTTAAGGTCAAAATCTCCAAGTCTAATAAAAGGTTTTTGAGAATCTCTTAAAGACTGAACCACTAAACCAAGTAATCTTAAGACTCCTCTTGTCCTTTGGAAAGTAGGAAAAGAACCCCAACGTTTGTATAATATGTCTATAACCTCTGGTTGAAAGGGATAACTTGCTTTAAATCTTTCTCGATATACAGTTTTATCTACAGGTAAAAACCCTTCTTTCTCAGCATAATCAATAAATTCTTGTATTACCTCTTCTGCTAATTTTTCATCAATATGACTGAAAAGTCTTCTTCTAATAACATAAGCTACTTCTTCATCTTCCACAGGTGTCAATATTTTCTCCATCCTTCCAACTACTTTTTGTAATTGTTGAAACCTTTTTTCAGCATTTTCATCGTAATGTTCAAGTAAACTTGAAGGCAAAGTGAATACCAAAACAGCTTTTGGAAGAGTAGCCAAGGTCTCTGTAAGCTCTTGCATAAAAAGAACAGTTTGTGTCCCTAAGGTTGTATTCCCAACTTTAATCCCATCTGCTCTGGTAGTATATTCTAAAATTTCATCCATAAGGATTAAAAGGGGCTGAAATTTCTCTAATAGTGCTTTTAATTTTTCTCTCCCAGGTGAAATTTGTCCCCTAAATAATTCTACTTTTCCGGTTAATTGTCTTTCTATTTCTTCCCATAAAGCAGTATCTCGTGGATCAAAGGCTGTTCCGGTTAAAACTACTACATTGCTTTTAAATTCAGTTTTTGCCTTATGATAAAGAGCTATTAAGGAATGGGTCTTTCCGCCCCCAAAAGGGGTTTGAAGTTGAATTACAGGGTCTCCTCCTTTACCTTCAAGTTTTTTCTTAACCACATCAATTAAGTAAGCTATACCTTTTGTTGGGTATGTTTTTTTGAAAAATTCGGTAGGGTCTTGATACTCGGTTGGAGCTTCTCCTTTATGCACTTGCCATAAATCAGCAGCAAAAATATCCATGGTAAGTTGATTTTTAAGTACATCTTCATGAGGACGAGCTATAGTAATAAAAGGTCTCATTTAAAACAACCTCCCTTGTTTTTCTTTTAAATTGTTTATTTCTGTTATAAGCTTGTCTTTGCCAGACAAAAAGCCATCAAGAAGTCTCTTTTCTTTACTATCTAAGGGGAGTGTTTCCGATATAGCTTGAGCCACTCTATAAAAATTTTCATTATTTCCCCAACCGCTTTCACTTAAAATTTTTTTCATCTCGTCTCTTTTTCCCTGAGCCCAAAGTAAAAGCACATAATGTAATACATCAATTAAGTCTTTATCTTTTAAATTTTCAATTTCTTCTATTTTCCTTTCTTGCGGTCCTAAGACTTTTATATAGTTTTTCTCTTTTTTGATGAAGCCTTTGTTCCACTCTCTTTCTAAATGAACGCCTATGCTTTGAGCAAGCTTTCTTGCCTCGTCAAACTCAACCTTAGCTTCCCTAAAATACCATCTCCAAAGGATATAAAACTTAGTTAAAGGTGAAAGCTCTCCTGCAATTCCATTGTGTAGAATCTGTTTTATTGCATACTCGGTAACTACTGCTCGCACAAACTCAAGAAGCTTATCTGCTCTTATAACGTTTCCTTCGTAATCCATAACTTTTTTATACCTGCCAAAAACTTCTATAGCTGAGCCTATGCAGGCAATAAAAAAGTCTGGTCCAGCAATACCCTCCTCCCAAAGGTTGTTGTTAAAAATCCTTTCTCTTATCTCCTTTTTCACATCGCTAAACCATCCAACCTCTTCCCTTTCCATCTTCCTGCAAACTATGTAGATGGATGAGGCAAGGGCAGCAGAATCTTGAGCACGAAGCCTTGCCCTCATCTCAGTATCAATGGGCCAGCTTGCTATGGGAACTAACCCTGAGTCTAAAAGGGAGTTTATCATCGTCTCCCAACCAGAAGTGGACTTGTGGGTGTAAACGATCACAGCTATGCCGTTTGGCTTTAAAACTCGGTAAATTTCCTGAAAGGCTTTCTTGAGCATTTCCTCAAAGTATCTTTTTCCGGCTTCAAATCCTCCTTCTTGATGGGAATAAGCTACTATTTCCTTTGATTTGGGAGTTAGAGGTGTAGAAAAAAGCTCTGGGTAAAGGTCTCCAAGGCTGCGTTTTAACCAAACATAAAAGAAATCTGAAAGGTAAGAGTAGGGCACATTATCATAATAAGGCGGGTCAGTGAAGATGGCGTCAAAGTAGTTGTCTGGATAGGGAAGTTCAGTAGCAGATGACTGTGAAACGTGAGATATATGTAATTTTTTCATTCTTCAACTCCCTTTTGTAATATTAATTCTAATTCTTTTTAAGCGATGGTATATCTATTTTTGCTATATCCCAAACAATTCTGTAATCTATTGCAAAATAACCATGTATCATCCTATTTCTCATTGCTATGATTTGAGCCCAGGGAACATTACTAAATTTTTGCTGTATTTCTTTTGGAATCTGATTTGCAGCTTCACCTATAATTTCAAGGTTTCTCACTACTGCATCCTTTGTTTTTTTATCTCTTACAAATTGCTCATAGTTTAGCCCTTCAATATACTTTTCAATTTTGTTGATACTTTCCAACATATCCATAATAAATAATTTCCAATTTCTTTCCTTTTTAGACATACACTATATTCCCCTTTACATTTTCCCAGAGCAAAGTTTTTTGTTTCAAAGCGGAAAGGGTTAGAACATCTACTTTTATTCCGAGGATATTTTCAAGATAATCACAGAGTTCATAGAATTTAAGCCCTATCGGTCTTTCAAGCTCAACAATTATATCTACATCGCTTGTTTCCTTTTGTTCTCCTCTTGCATAGGACCCAAAGATGCCAACTATTACTACTCCATATTTTTCTCTTATTTCTGATTTATGCTCCGCAAGTATTCTCTTTATTTCTTCAAGTGTTTTCATTCTTTTTAACCTCAAGAGTGCCCTTCTTTTAAGGCTTCATAAGTGACAGTTCCATAAAAGTTCTTGTAAAACTCAAGATCTTCAACTGATTTTATTATCACATCACAAGAAATTAAGTAATAGGAAAGCCTTTCGGTAATTTCTTTAAATAATTTCTTTTTGGTTTCTTTAGCAACAGGTTGTTTTACTACAACGAGAATATCCCAATCGCTGTCTTTTCTTTGGGTGCCCTTTGCTCTTGACCCAAAGAGAATTATCTTTACCACTTCCAAGTTGTAAGCTTTTAGCGTTTCATTGATTACTTCCTTTATTATATCTTCTGCCATATCTTCGGTTATAAGCTCTTGATTAAAGGTTTCCCTGTAAAGCTTTCTGGCAAGATAAGAATATTGCGGAAATTCTTTTATGAACTGTAGGTAAAGGTTTCTTACGCAATACTCACATCCCCCGTCAGCGGTAAGCATTATCTCTAAAACCTTTTTTGCGGTTTCTTTATCCATCATTCCTCCACCTCCACCGGCGGAATTTGGGTGAGGTGGGAGAGTATTGATATAATGTTCCCATTAACATCCATTAAGCCTCCTTCAAATGGATTTCTCTCTCCGTAATCCCAAACCATAGGTAATGCTTGCCTATTAAAAACATGTTCATTCCTCTCTTGGTCAGGACGCCACACGGAGAGAACGGAATTCCAATCAGCTAATTTTCCTAATAAGAGAGACAAATAACTCACAACCGCCTTAGCGTAATCTTTATCGTATCCCTCTTCTATCATTTTATTATACGCAAGACGGACCTTTTCGGTAAAGGTAATCAGCGCTAACTTCTGGCGGGAGTTGAAAAGGTCGCCCCATTTTGTCATACCATAAATCCACATAGTTCTTGGTTTAACGGAATTCGGGTCAATATCCTCATCCGGCACAGGGTCTATTCCCCACTCTTCCCAAAGTTTTTTCCTCTTTTCTTCTAAATATTCTTCTGCTTTTCTATAAATTTCAACATCCCTTTTAGTTGCTAACCTGTAGGCTTTGCCTTGAGGTCTACTTAAGACAACGGCTACCATTCTTTGCCCAGCCTTTCCTTCTTGGAAAAGCCTTCTTACTCGGTTGTCGTCAACCATGCCCCCGCACACAGGGCAAACGGCGATGGCTCGGGAAACCGTCCCTTTTTCTGGCTCAAAGTTAAAGGGAACCTTCGGGCTAAATCCAGGGATAGGGCTTTCAACTGCCTGCCATTCATCTCCGTTTTTCTTCACTATAGCAAACTCAACCCTTCTTTCATGAACAAAAGGATAGAGCGAAATCATCTTATTTTCCTTTTTTGCAAGCCAAAACTGGCGCATAAGCGGAATTTCAGCCCCGCAAGAGGGGTTTTGACAAGGTATTGTCCTTGCCCAGATATAACCTACTGGGATTGAGCCGTCCTCATCTGCTGGATAAAATCTTCCTATCTCTTCTCTTGTTCTCTCTAAAACCCACCTACCCCATCTTCTGACATCCGCAATCAATGGACTTTCTTCCTTCTCAATATTGAACAAGCCGTAAGCCTTTTTATCCCTGTTTTGTCTTCCATACCTTTGGGGATACTCAAGGGTGCATTTTAGAATAAGAACGGCAACGGGGTTATACTCCACAGCATGGGTCTCTAAACCAAGCCTTAAGCACTCTAAGGGAATTGACCCACCGCCAGCAAATGGATCTAAGACGCGTAAAGTCTTTCCACCATTTGCCTTAAGGATGTCTTCCCTTGCCTTTTTGATAAGGTCCTCTTTTAAAGAATTTTCCCATTTAGAAAGCTCAACGATGAATTTTGCCTTTTCCTTTGCTTCCTTTTCGGTTTGTGGATAAGGAATAAGGGCAGCATAAGTTGTTGCCCTTGATGAGGCAAGAGGACGCCTTGCCTACCAGATGTGAAGAGTTGATATATGCCCATGCCTTATGTTCTTCTCTCTTGCTGACTCTTCGCTAACCTCTTTTATAGGAAAGGTAACCTCAATAAAGCTCTTTTGCTCCTTCATATACTCATGCCCTCTCTCCTTTCTTCTTCCATTCTTCTAACGGAACGATAAACCTTACTACTTCCACCTTATCTTGAACTTTCAAGTTCTCGGCTGGGTTGTTTATTATGTAAAGAGTTGGGGTTGTGATTGCGTTGCAAACTATGTAGAGCCAGTAGTTTTCTTTGAAGCGTTTTGCCTTAAGCCATTCGTTGACGGTTAAAGCAACATCTCCCTCATCTTTTCTTGCCTTAACCTCTATGTATCTTATCTCGTCTTTTCCTCTTGACCTTATGTCAAACCCAAGATTTTCTTTTGACACATCTTCAGGCTCCCTTCCTTGACTTCTTTCGTATTCCATCGCAATTTCCATACCTATTCTTTCTATTTCCTCATCGCTAACCATCTCATCAACCGCCTTCGGTCTTACCAACACAGCTCCGATAAACCTTGGCATTGAAATAGATAAAGATTTCTCCTGTTCTATTTCTTTTTTTAATTCTTCTAAAGCTTGCGTATAATAAGCCATTCTTTCTTTTTTATTTCTTATGACTAAATCTACTTTCTCTCCTTTTTCACCTCTTTCGTAGAGTTCTGCAAGCTCTTCATCAAGTTTCATTATAAGATAATTCAAAGACTTAACACCATATTTACGTTTTATTTCTGCTTGTCTCTCTCTTTCGTTTCTTATTTCCTTCTGATAAGATCTTATTAAATTAAAAGAAAACCTTTCAGCCCCTTTTTTCCTTTGTTCAATACCCTCAATAGATAAAAGCACATTTTCTTCATCAACCGGGATTAAATCCCATAAAATGGAAGGATTGATTTCTTTAAAATCTTTTCCGTCATCATATATGGCAAAGATCTTTTTACCTGCTATTTCACCTTTTCCATCCTTTACTTCTCCTTCAAAAAACCAAATGATACCGTTGTATTTTCCCTCTGGGTCTTCGAAAACAGCTCCCTTTTGAAGATTATTGAAGAAGCTTTGATGAACCCAATCTATTAGGGTTTCAAGTAGAGGATGCCCAAAGGATATAAATTCTGCATCGGGATTTTTAAAGGCTTTATCTTTATCAAAAGTTGCTTTAGGATATTTGGCAAGATTAATGTTTTGTTTCTGAGCTACACTTTTTAGCTCAAAAGGAATAGATTCAATGCTGATAAAACCATCTTTTCTGATATGATAGCTTCCTCCTGCCTTCGTAAAAGCTCTCTTAAAAAATTCTTCTACATACTCAGGAATAAGCCTATTTTCTTTTGCCTTTTCAAAAAGTTCCTTTATCCTTGTATAATCTATAAACTTTGTAGCTAAACTTTCTCCTAAGGCTGACTTAACTTTCTTAATATATTCTTCATCAACTTCTATGTCTATTTCTTTTATGATTTCATCTAAAGTTTTTGCCTGCACTACAGCCTCTACGATCAATTGATACAGATTTTTCCCTAAGAAGACCTCACCTATTATGTCAAATACTCTATCGCTACCAAGTTTTTCTTTAATTTCTTCAAGCTTGTCAAAGAGTTTGGATAAAATTCTTCCCTCTATTGTGTCAATCGCTACGAGATTAAAGATAAACACATCTTTCTGTTGCCCATACCGATGAATTCTCCCTATTCTTTGTTCAAGACGGTTTGGGTTCCAAGGAATGTCGTAGTTTATCATCAAATTGCAGAATTGAAGATTTATGCCTTCACCAGCTGCCTCTGTTGCTACCATAATTTGTGTTTTATCTCTGAACACTCTTTCTGCTTCCACTCTTTCTCTTAAATCCATTCCACCATGGATATAGTTGACAAAGTATCCCCACGATTTAATTTTGTTTACAAGATATTCTAAAGTGTCCTTAGATTCTGTAAAAATCAAAATTTTCTCGTTTCCGCCAACATCCCTTAGCTTTCTAAACCCCTCTTCAATAGCCTTCTTTAATTCAGATAGTTTTACTTCCTTTTCTTCTGCTAATATTTCTTTGGCTCTTTCAATTAGTCCTTCAACTGTCCAAATCTCTTTTTTTAGCTCTTCTTTGTTTCTTGCTAAGCTAATTGTTTCCCATTTTTCTTCTATTTCCCATCTTTCTTTTTCCTGATAATCTTCTACTTCCTCGAAGTCTTCTAAATTAGGTAGTTTTTTATTAAGCTCAGCGCTTTTAAGCAGGTCTTCAAGACGGTTTTTTCTTCTCTCAAGGGACTTAAGGAGGGCATAAGTGCTTGAGGCCATTCTTCTCTGAAGTATTAGAAGGGCAAAACCAATGTTTCTCTTTTTATCAAGAGTCAAGGCTTTGTTGTATTGCTCAACGACATATTGAGAAAGTTCTTGGTAGAGCTCTCTTTCTTCGTCAGAAAGCCTGAATTTAATGGTTTTAGGATAGCGATTGGTAAATAAAGGCTTTCCTTCAAAATCTCTTAGGTCTTCTTTAAGCCTTCTTATAAAGAGAGGGTTGTCTTTGTCTCTTAAGGAGGCTTCAACCATCTCAGAGGTTGCAAAAAATCCAGGCTTAAGTAGGTCAAGAAGTAGGCGAAAATTCTCTGGGTCCCCTTTGTGGGGGGTTGCTGTAAGAAAGAGCAGATGGGTAGAGGTTTTTGAAAGGGTTTCCCCTAATTTATACCTTTGCGTTTTTTCTACTTTTTCACCGTATCTGTAGGCTGCCATTTTATGGGCTTCGTCAACGATGGTTAGGTCCCAATGAGAAGAAGCAAAAAGGGGTAAGATTTCTTCTTGTTTAGCAAAATCCATAGAAGTTATCACTTGGTTTTCTTTAAGCAAAAAATTTTCCCCATAAAGGGATCTTAAAGAATGTCTATCAAACACAACAAAAGTTTCTTGAAACCGTTCTTGCATTTCTCTAAGCCATTGATCTTTCAAATGACCTGGAACAACTATCAAAATACGTTTAGCCAGTCCTCTTAATTTAAGCTCCTTTATAATAAGCCCAGCCATAATGGTTTTACCAGCCCCAGGGTCATCTGCAATTAAAAATCTTATGTGAGGAAGCTTAAGAATATAACCGTAGACAGCTTCAATTTGGAAAGGTAAAGGGTCTACTTTAGAAACATTCACAGCAAGCAGGGGGTCAAAAAGAGAAGCATACCTAAACCGAAGAGCCTCAAGAGTTAAAAAGGCTTCAGACCCTTTAGTACTGAAGTCTAAAAGAAATTCCTTTGTTTTTATTTCTGCAAAAGATTCTAAAGGGATAAAATCATTTATAAACTGTCGAGAATTAATCGTAGAACCTATAATGTTATAACCTTCATCAAGCTTCTCAATTTTTATTACTTCTACAGGTTCAGGCCAAAAAGGA
>Ga0207433_10016589_pt1 | contig 10322 bp, 17 predicted proteins | sample YelNatPaOPGAMG01_FD_187559 | JGI IMG/M metagenome (GOLD analysis project Ga0207433, IMG submission 187559) | Hot spring thermophilic microbial communities from Obsidian Pool, Yellowstone National Park, USA - OP-RAMG-01 (SPAdes) (version 3) | ecosystem: Environmental > Aquatic > Thermal springs... | reverse complement strand
TATGAACATCGCAACTCTGTCCACTACTTCATCATCATTATCACACATTCCCACTACAATTGGAGGCAAACTCTTACCAAAATGCCTCCGACATTCCTCAAGAATCTTTCTTGCCTTCTCTCCAATTCTCTTCATTTCTTCTCCCTCCTAAAAGACCCCTGCTATTACTCATTTCCCTCACGCCGCAGGTTAGCGTGGGAATAAGACGGCGGCTAATAGCCGCCGTCTTAAATCTTGCCTTATTTTTCCTTTACCAACTCATAATCTTCATCGTCCCAATCGCCTCCAACGGCTAATAATCTACCATCGGGACTAAATGCTACCGAGTTTGCATAAACATAGTCATCTATCCCGTAGTATCTTTTCCATAACTTTGTTCCGTTTACATCCCACAGTATAATTTTTTCACCTACAGTAACTAATTTACCATCCGGGCTAAAGGCTATTGAATTGACCTTCCCGCCTTCTTTAATTGTTTTTATTATTATTCCTCTTTCCACATCCCACAGTGAAACATATCTACCTCCCACAGCCAATAATTTCCCATCGGGGCTAAACGCCATTGAGTTAATCCAATTCCGCTCTTCGTTAAGCGTCTGAATTTCCTCCCAAGTTTCTACATCCCATAATTTAATCCTTCCTTCAAATCCCCCCGACGCTAATAATTGACTATCTGGACTAAATGCTATCGATTTGACAGAATGACTGTGTCCTGTTAAGGTTCGCAAATTTTTTGCCCTGTTGATGTCCCAAATTCTAATCATTGTATCGTCACTCCCCGACGCTAAAAACCTGCCATCGGGACTGAAACTGACGGAACGGGCATTGACTTTATGACCCCTAAAAGTGTGCAGTTCCTTGCCGCTTTCCACATCCCATAGTTTAACATCCCCGTTCAAATGCCCTGATGCCAAGAACCTGCCATCGGGGCTGAACGCTATTGAATCAACCCCGCCAGCCCTTGTTAATTTTTTTAATGTCTCTCCTGTTTTCACATCCGACAATATGATTGCGTTATCGTCAGCGAAAGAGTCGTCGACTGACGCCAGCAATCTTCCGTCTGGACTAAATGTTACTGAATTGACATTGTTACCCTCCTCGTGGAGTCCCTCTAATCGTCTGATGAGTTTCCCGTCAATTGAAAGAATTTGGATTCTATTATCTCGTTGAACCGCTTCCACATCCAGATATGGCGAGGACAATTCGTCCCATAAATCGTTTGCCTCTTTCACAATTTTTTCGATATTTTTTTTCATTTTTTCTGACAGGTTTTCGTCGAGGTGTGCTTTTACCCCTCGATTCTGGTTTTCCCCTTCATCGATACTAAAATCCTTCTCCTCTTTCAGTCCTAATTTCGTTAATTCCTCCGATACAAAACTCATAACTGGCGTTACGACCTTCTCTAAAAATTCTACATAAAACTCCTCGGCGCTATCGTGTCCCAGGGTTTTCTCATAGATTTCGTAGATTTTGTCTGAAAAACTTTCAACATAAACCCTTACCAACTTACTCATAGTTTTACCCTCCAAACCAAAAACAAAGACCCAAATAACTTTTTGTAATTACTCTTACTGTTTCTAATCCTTCTGATAAATGCTATTAGCCCTTACCAATGCTCTTGCCACCTCGCCTGTATTCCTAAACCATTCAAAAATATCAGTGAGTAATTTTTTATGCTCGTATTGTAGGACAATAGTTTGGTTTCGTTTGCAATTTCTTATATTATATTCTATCCTGTATAATTTCTGTGCAGCATCGCAGTAAAGTTTTATTTGTTCTAAACTATCCCCTTTTGCCAGCAAAAGACCAAAATAACCGCTCTCATCTTTATAACTAGGTTCATAAAAAACTTATAGCGAGCAAGATTATTCAATTCCCCATTCTCTTTGTTTTCTTACTCACATTTCCACAAGCGCCCTAATTCTTCCATTCGCTTTCCCAATTCTTTCCAAGGTTTACGCATAACTAACCTCCTTTCCTAACAAAACCTTTTTGTTTAATAACTACCAATCTGTTTCGTTTCTCCATCCCTCTCTTTCAAAAAATCCAAGAAGATTTCTACCCACAATTTTCGAGCCTCCTCAATGATATTTTCAAATTCCTCCCACCATGTATACCGCCTTATCTCACTATCATCTCCATCTATCCATACAAGACTCGTTCGCGCCTCGTTATCAAAAAAAACCCTCTATCTTAAAATGAATACCTCTTTCTGAACCCAACCTTAACTTGTTAATCTTTTCCTCTATAAACTCTTTTACTACCCGTATTCTCTTGTAAAATTTTTGACAGTCATAAACACCCTCCCATCCCTTTCTCCTAAATGGTAACAGAATATCTTGATAAATCCCGATTGTCAGCGCCTTTTTCTCCTTTTTCTTTTTTTTCTCCATCCCTTCGCCCCCCTAAAATTTTTCTTCTTTTATTTCGTTTTCACTGTAACCGAATGCTTTTTCTACCTCCCCTTTCTTCGCTACTCATCTGGTTCTCTCCAAAAACCCTCTTTATCCCTCTTCATCAGCACTTCTAACAACTCATCGAATTTTCTCTCATATTTTTCAAACTCCCTTTCATACTCCTCACTATCAGTTGACAATCTTGGTTTGTTGGATTTTAAAACCTCCAGAATTTTCCCGTTCTCATCCAGATTTAGAGTAACCCATCTTCCTAACAAGTGCAGCGGCTCGAAATCACTCTTTACCCCCCACACGGGACACCGCCGCCTTAACTTCGTTTTCCCAAATACCTTATAATCCAAATTCAGAAACTCTCTCACCAAAAATTCCTTTTCTGGAATCCAATATGTGACAATCAAAAACCTTTTCTCTTCGCCTGAAAATTTTGATTTCAACCGTCGCGTCTCAATCCAAATAATTAGTGCCTCGAACCGCCCTGTCGGCGGCTCTACAAAACTGATGACTTCTTTACTACTCATTTCTCTGCCCTCCTAAAAATTTTCCTACTGATTGCTCATCAACACCACACCGCAGGTTAGTGTGGCGTAGAAACAAAAACACTTGAATTACTCTTGGTATGCGCATTATCTCCTTATCTTTGTTTTTATGATAAGAAACCCAAGTTTGCCATTTATCTCAACACTTGCCGACCCCTCGGCAAACCCCCCATCTTTGCGAAAGTCAGTAACATTATCAAAAATAGGTTCAATTACCCATTCCCCTTTTGTATCCAGATACCCCCACAAATGCCTTCCGGTGCAGGTATATTCCTTCATAATGGCAAGCCCGCAGTGAAACCTTCCTATGATTCCAAAACGAACATCAAATAAATGCCTACCAGATTTGTCAATACAAAACCCGTTATGACCATCTCCGACACAAGCAATCCCCTCTGAAAAGATATCCGCCTCTGTAAATTTAGGCTCTATTACATATTCCCCCTTTTTGTTGATATAACCGTATTTTGTAAGCACCGGCCCATAAGAAACTTCACCCACTTTAGCAAGCCCATCGTAAAAAGGATAAGCCTCATAGAACTTGGGTTTTATAATCCAAGCCCCCTCTTTGTCTTTACAATGTTTATACCCCCATCTACGATTTTTGCCTCGTATCACAACCAAATCATCTTCGCCCTCTCTGTTTCCTGTGTCCTGTGGTTGCTCGAAGATGCCCCTATTAGGATGTTCGCCCTCGCAAAATACGATAATCTTATCCTTCCCAAAATCCCACCAAGCCCTTTTCATAAGCCACCTCCTTTCTAATAAGAAACCCCAAGTAATTCTTTAAAATTGCTTTCAGTCGGCTCATAAAGTGCTTTATTAAGTTTTGATATAAATGAACAATCAATCTCTTCTAATGTTTTACAGATAAGTTTATTCCGACAGTAATCTTTAATAAAAAGACAATTCTTATGTATCAACAAACACATTCTCGGCACATATCCGCCCATAGGTATTCGGTATCTTCTGATTAGAAAGGATAACTCGCTTTTCTCCTCTATCTCGCTAAATAAAAATCCCTGAAAAAAGTTAATGTCTTCGTCTTCCTCAAATATGCGAAGATTATAGACCTTATCCCGAATTTGGATAGGTTTTAGATAATACTTTTTAATCGCCTCGTCTATAATCTTCATAATGTCCTCTGTTTTAGTTTTCATAATATTACCCTCCAATAATTCCTCAATCCGCTGCCCTCCAAAACCCCTGCTATTACTTATCTGCACTACGCCGCAGGTAAGCATATAGCACAGATTGGCTATTCGATGTTCTTTTCTTTTTCCCTTTTTTCTTTTTCCTTTTCTTCTTGTATATCTGCATAGGCTTTCATAATGCCACATATTATTACTACTACTCCCGATAAAAACATAAGCCCAATAGTAATAATAACTTCAAAAACAATAGACATATAATACCATAAATTGCGAAGAAACTTTTTCGTTTTTTCTTCCCCTTCCATTTCTTTTTCTTCTGCTTCATTTTCAAATGATTCTCCAAATGTTACTTCCTTTTTCATACTTCTACCTCCTAAAAACTCTTCTGCTGGTTGCTTATCAACACCACACCGCAGGTTAATGTGGAACAGAAACGGGACGCCTTTTATGGCGTCCCGTTTTCCTTTTCAATTATTTTGTTTTCTCTTTAATTTAAAGTATTACATCTCCATTACTATAGAATATCTTTGGCGCTCCGGTTCGTATTTTTTCTGTAAGTCCCTCTTGGCTAAAAAACGATATATTAGCGATTTGGCTAATTTTTTGGGATAATGAATCGCCCAAATAATTGGGCGAATTAAACATTCTTTATAAGACTCATCATAGAATTTAGCGGGACATCCCCGCTCTTCGTATCCTCCATCTTCATTAGGATACGAGGAGCGCCTAAAAGACCTTTCATCAAATAACTCGCTCGAAAGCAGTGTCAAATGACACTCATCCTCATCTTCCTCGTCAGAATTTTTTGATAAAGGAACAAAAAGTCTCATTTTAGAGGCATTATCTGTAATAGAGACCCATAAGGGTCGCCCCTTATGGTCATAGTTTATATACACATCATATGATACTCCATACTCCTCTTTTTCCATTTCTTCTCCTCTTACTTCACTTTTCTTGTTTTTTTCATTCAGTTCTACTTCCTTTTTCATACTTTTACCCTCCTAAAACTATTCTTCAAGCCCTCGTCTTGAGAGCCCATCTGCCTTATTCTTCACACTTGAACATATCTTAAATTCGACATCAATTCCCTCGTCTTCCGATAACTTCCTTGCTATGTATAAATATTTCATTCCGATGTAACCCCATTTAGTGGTGGCATAAAAGGAATCAATTCTGTCATTTCGAATTACAATTTTTTTAAACCCCATTTCTTTCGCTACTTCCACTGCTTTTAACACACTAAAACATTCGCCTGCAAACTGGTCTGGACACCTCGTATTGTAAAACACAAATTCTTTTTTCTCGCCTTCTTTCTCAACAAGAATTCCTATTCTGTAACCTCCGTTGTTAAAGGTCACCTTTTTTCCGAATCGGTTTACTACTTTTCTTACAGTATTTTCGTGGGCGTCTGCCCAAATAACTGCCTCAATACCTTCCATATTCTTCCCTCCTAAAAACTTTTCTGCCAATTGCTTATCTGCCCTACACCGCAGGTTAGCGTAGAGTAGAAAACGGGACGCCCTAATAGGCGTCCCGTTTTCTTTTACAAATTTGTTAGATTTTCCTTTTTACTCATCCATGCAATGCGGCATAAAAAGCCCTTTAAAATCTCCTTCTTTTACAAGAATAGCCTTGTCATTCTCTCTTATCTCAAATGTTACATAATCTCCCTTTAAAGAGGAGATTATGTCTAAAACATACAAAAGTCTAAATCCCAATCTAAACTCTTCGCACCCCTCAAGAGTTGACGGTAAACTTTTGCTTATTCCTTCTCCAATCGTTCGCATTGAAATGTCTGTTTTGTTTTTTCTAATTGTCACCTCCACAATACCATATGTTCCTCCGAAGGAACACATTACATCCAGTATCTTCTTTAACGCTTCTTTTTCTACAGTCCATTTGATAGGACTGTTGTTCGGTATAACTTCTTCATAATTCGGGAATTCATGAAATACGGTTTCTTTAAAGAGAACCTGGAATTGGTTTCCCTTTAATTCAACCAAATTATAACGATTATGATGGTCTAAATCTTTCCTTAATGTTATCTTTATTTCTCCGTCTTCTTTTTTCCCGAAAAGAAGAATTGGTTTGATTATGCTTCCAGGAATCAAAAACTTATCTGGAATACCGTCAACTTGCATTGGCAACGAAAAAATATGCATTCTTATTCTATTCGTTGCCACCAACTCTTTCCTTATAGAATTAAGGAAAACTCCAAATAAATTATCCCTGTAATTACTTTCCCCTCTTGCAGAGGAAACTCTTGACAGTCCTTCTGTCAATTCTTTCATACCGATTCTGATAACAGTTCTTTCTTCTCCAATAGAGGAGAAATCCGTAGAAATTATTTTTTTAATCTCTTCTTCTATTTCTTCTTCTATCCGCAACTTGAAGATAAATCCTTCCTTATCGGTCAGAAGAAGAAATCTCTCTCCGTCAGAATTTTCTGGCTGAATGGCGATACAATCGCCTAATCCCTTACTTAACAATCGCTTTTTTGTTCCGTTTTCAATACGAATATAATCCATTTCTCTTATACCTTCACAATTGACTCCTTCAAGGAAGGCAAAAATCGCTAACTGTAACCCTGGTCGACAAATCGAATTCCCAACTTTTAATTTTCCGTCGTGTGCATGTGCACTCAACAATAACTGGCTATCTCTCTTCTCTGAAGATGAAATCTCCAGCGAGAGAACGGCATTGACCAGTTCTTTGTTGGTAAGTCCGTTGTTTTGATGATGTTTACTCATAACTATACCTCCTAAAAAATTCCTGCTACCACTTATCAACACCACGCCGCAGGTAAGCGTGGCGCTTATTTTTCTTTTCTAAAAAGAAAGGGTAGTAAAAGGAAAATTCCTCTTACTACCCTTTTTCTGTATTTGAGTGTCATTCCGTTAGAAAAAACGAAGGAATGAAATACACTCCTTCATTTTTGATTTAATCTTTTTAGATATTTTCCAGTCCAAACCGCTTCTCTCCCATATCTCAATTATCCCCTTCTCTGTCCCGATGGCAAATTCACCATCAGCAGCGGCTATGCTGGTTACCGCGCCGAAGTCTTGACTCACTTCTTTCAAAAGTTCCCCGCTCCATATGTCCCATATAGAGACGGAGACCCCCATTGTTCTTGCCAGGAATAAAATTCCTGGCGAAACTGCAATCTTATCGCCCCCTTTGAAGTCGGGCGTTGTCTTAAAAAGAACCTCTTTGCGGTTTTTAATATCGTATCCTCGTAAGTTCATATAAATATGGGAACTCATTATGATTATGTCGTTCCCCCACCAAGCGATTTCGGGAACACCCTCAACGGGGCATTTTTTAACAATCTTCTTTTTCCCCAAATCATATATCACAATACCATCCCCGCCGGATTTCCTACAATACGAACATACCGCCGCCACATATCGGCAGTCTGGACTGAATGAAAGTCGAACAATTTCTCCGTCTCCCTCGAAGAAGTCTAAAAGACTGCCTTGCCAAATATCCCAGAACTGGACACCTCCGTTAAAGTGTCCAGTTGCTGCTATAACCCCTCTTGGACAACAAGCAACTGCGGATACTTCTCCTCTGCAATAAATTTTCGTCATTATTTCACCATTGACTCCTCTGAATAGAAGGTATTTTCCCTCTTTGTCCAGCAAACCCATTAAGTTTCCTCCCCTGATACAAGGGGAGAAAAATCTTTCGGGGAAATAACAACTGACTCCTGTTTTGGCTCGAAGCAGAGCCTCCCCGGTATTGTCATCCCAAACTCCTATTTCGCCGAGATTGTCAATTGCCAACAATTTGTTTCCCATACCTTTACCCTCCTAAAAACCTTCCCTGCTATTGCTCATCAGCGCCACACCGCAGGTTAGTGTGGCACTTATTTTCTAAAAAGAAAGGGCGGCAAGAAGAACTTCTCTTGCTGCCCTTTTGCGGATAGGACGGCTATTTAGCCGTCCTGTTTCGCTTTTTCTTTTTTCCCCCCCTCCAACTCGCCGAACCACCATTGTGCCACCTCTTCTACTATTATTTCCCCAAGATGATACTTTAAAGACTTCTTTTTGTCCGTTTCTGATACCTTCTTCTGTAAATTAGCCAAAGAATTCCATATTTTTTTTCCTCTTTCCGCCTCCTCGTTAATGAGGAGCAAATACAATTCTTGAAAGACTGCATACAAACAGCCCACCGCCTCCCTAATTGTTTTTTCTTCTTTACTCATAACCTTTCCCTCCTAAAAACCTTTCCTGCTACTGCTCGTCAGCGCCACACCGCAGGTTAGTGTGGCGGACAGGGACGGCTAAATAGCCGTCCCTGTTTCGCTTTCCATAACCCATTTTGATGGGTTATGGTTAAAAATCTCTTCAGTTGACAGGAATACCTTTTCTCCTGTCAACTGGCGAATCTTAAGGGCTAACGCCCTTATCTTCCCCATCTCGGTGGGGGAAATACGAAGGGTGGCTATCCACCACCCTTCGTCCCACGGCGGACATTCCTGAATGGAATGTCCACTGGGGGTTTTTAAATCCTTCCCAAATTGAGGGAAGGCTTTTTCCCCTTCCTCTATAACAGGAATGGGGTCACTGGCTTGGAAAGCAAGTCGGATGTTAACGGTAGCGTCCTTGACTCTACCGTTAACCCCAAAAGTCTTATTGTTTTTTCTCTTTAATACAATCATACCTTCGCCCCCCTAAAACTTCCCCTTCCCTGCTACTGCTCATCAGCGCCACACCGCAGGTTAGTGTGGCGGACAGGGACGGCTATTTAGCCGTCCCTGTTTCGCTCAATCATCGCCCTCGGAGAAAATTTTTATTTCTCCAAGGGAGCGGTGATAATAGTTGAGCCTCCGCACCCTGCCGCGCAGGGTGCGGATGAACAGCGCCAGCAACCATGCTGGCGCTGTTCCGATAAGCAAAACTTCTTCAGTATCTTTATCAAGATACTGAAGAATTTTATTCTCATATTCCCGCTTTTTCCAGGTGCGGGGTTTTCCCAAAAAGGTGAAAGAAAAAACTTTATAATCCATTTTCTACCCTCCTAAAACTTTCCTGCTACTGCTCATCAGCGCCACACCGCAGGTTAGTGTGGCGGACAGAACGGCTATTTAGCCGTCCCTGTTTCGCTTACCACAACCCGTTAAAACGGGTTGTGGTTAAAAATTTCTATTTCCCCTGTAACTGGACTATCATACGACAGTCGAACTACCTTCCCATGCAACGCATGGGAAATGACCAAATACAACCATACCGGCGCTGCGCCGGTAAGAGTAACCTCATCCCCAGCCTTAACCATTTTAGCGACTCTTTCCAAATATTGAGAAAGGTCACTTAATTTGGCTGTTCCACCGTTCTCTTTTCCATAGAGAACACTTAAATCGACTGTAGTTTTGCTCATACCTTTTCCTCCTAAAAAACTGCCCTGCTACTGCTCATCAGCGCCACGCCGCAGGTTAGTGTGGCGGACAGGGATGGCTAAATAGCCGTCCCTGTTTCGCTTCAGATAATTTTGGATGAATTGGATGAATTTTAAGGGATGATATATCAATGATACTATATTATATCATATAATTTTCTTTTGTCAAGTTAAAATTATAAAAATCATTAAAAATTTTTAATTTTTTTCTTGACATCTTATAGATAGAAAATTATAATCAAGTAGGTTATATAAAGAGGCTTGCAATGCTCCAAAAAAGAGGTATAATAATAGCGGCAACCCTGAAATTGGGGTTGTCGGGCGTTGGTTGCCCATATAACTATTCCCGCTCTTTCGAGCGGGATTTTTTTAGTTCTTTTCAAGAAAGGAGTGTATTATGGCACAAGCAAAGAAAAAGCGGTTCGGTCTATTTTTAAGGGAAATGTTTCATTCATTAAAAAAGAGCGAAGATACGCAAATTAACGGAGAAAACGAAGATTCTTCTATTCAATTTAAATGTTTAATAGAACCATCTGTTTATATTCCTGTTTGGATTATTAGAACTTTAGCGGTTTGTCCGGAAGCATTAACCTTATATATACTGCTTTTGTCATTTGACAAAGGCAATGGGCGTGTCTCTATAACTCCCAAAACCTTATTATCAATAACAGGATTTAATCGCCGAAATCTTTATGCAGCGATTAAGTTGTTGGAAAACATTGGTTTAATACAACAAGAAAAAAATGATGAGAAGACAGAAGTTGTCCAATACGCACTTCTCGACAGTAGTCCAGAGCAAGTTGAAGAGCGAATAAAAA
>Ga0207433_10016588_pt1 | contig 10322 bp, 10 predicted proteins | sample YelNatPaOPGAMG01_FD_187559 | JGI IMG/M metagenome (GOLD analysis project Ga0207433, IMG submission 187559) | Hot spring thermophilic microbial communities from Obsidian Pool, Yellowstone National Park, USA - OP-RAMG-01 (SPAdes) (version 3) | ecosystem: Environmental > Aquatic > Thermal springs... | reverse complement strand
CTGGAGTGAACAAGCCGACCAGGATAATGTATGGCGCCAATCTCTCCTGGAAGCCCCTCCAGCAGATATTGAGGTCTCTGGTCGAGCAGGAGTTGATTAGGGAGGTTGATGCAAGGGATAAGAGGGATAGGAGGACCACGACCTACTATGTCATCACCAGGAAGGGGGAGAGCGTCCTGAACTACTTCAGTAGGGCCAGGGAGCTTATAAGGATGGAGGAGTTGGTCAGCCCCTCGATCCTAAGGGAATATGCCTGAGCCTCCTCCTAGGCCTGTAGTCTGCCGTGGATTATGTTCTTGGGATCCATCTTCAGCTGGTTTGCCAGCCAGTTCCTCGCCCTCTCCGTGTCGACGTCGTAGACTATCCTGTAGAGGGAGGCCCCATCCGGCATCCTGGTCTCCTCGCCCCTCACCGAGGCCTCCAGGCCGCAGTTGAGCCTCCCCCTGAGGGCTGCAGGGAACACCTCCTTCCCCCTGAGCTCCACCTCGTCAATGACGACCCCCTTCTCCCTCTCCCTGAACCTTATCTCCATATCCGGGATCGGCTCCTCGTATATGTGGAGGACTCCACCCTTCAGGGCTGAGACCCTGAACTGCCTCTCCTGCACCTCGAACGCCGCGAGTCCGGCCCCGCTGCACCTCTCCCTGAACTCCTTCCATTCCCTTACGACGGCCCTGATGGTCGGCCCCACAACCTCAGCCCCCCCAACCGGCGGGGCGACTCTGGCTAATAGCCCCTCAAGCCTCGAGACAAGCTCATCTAGGCTCTTCTCATGCTCCCTGAGAACGTTTATTATGAGGTCGATGGCATCCATCTTCTCGTCGAAGCTCATCAAACCGCCTTCGTGAAGCCCCAAACGAAGAAAGGGCCATCCCATTTTTAAATACTGTAGCGTCGGAGGCCCAGAAGCCCCCTCTTAAACAGAGGATAGATACAGTATTATCTAGAACTTAACCATAACAAGATATAGGTGCAAAATACCTCAAGATAGATCCTAACCCGCTTCCCATGATGGTCGATTATTATAAAAAATAAAAACGATTCGAGTAGATTTAGATGCCTCGATGGTTTCAATGTTCATAATGGGCTCGGATTAATATATATGGTAATTATTTTGAGATCTCATTTTAGTAAGGTTTTTATCCCATCTAAGCGGTAAAAGAAGGAGCCGAGAATGGTGACAAGCCTTAAACCCTTATCTGAGAGGGGTCATCTCGGCCCATCTACGACACATTCTACGATGGAGGGTGGTTCTTGGTGGAGGAGATAAGGCTCCACGGGACGGGTGGACAGGGGGTCGTAGCCGCCGGTGAGCTCATAGCCATAGCAGCTACACTCGAGGGGAAGTTCTGCAGGGCCTTCCCCATGTACGGCTCGGCCAGGCGCGGTGCCCCCGTCGTTGCATTCGCCCAGATAGGGCCGGAGTCGGAGGCCACAAGGTCCATGATATACCATCCAGGCTACCTGATCGTCCTAGACCCCGAGCTGCCCTCCATAATGGACGTTGCGAGCGGGCTGAAGGAGGGGGGAGTGATAATGCACAACACCCCCAAGGCTCCAGAGGAGTCCTTGAAGCTCTTCAGGGCTAAGCCATCGAAGATCGGGGTTGTGGACGCCAACGAGATAGCCATGAGGATTATCGGGAGGCCGATACCCAACACGGTCATGCTTGGGCTCTTCGTGAGGACGACAGGCCTCCTTAAACTCGAGTCCATAGAGAAGGCCATAATGAAGAGGTTCAGCGGGGAGGTTGCCAAGAGAAACATAGAGGCAGCAAGGGCTGGATACGAGTCCGCCGAGATAATGAACATAGGGTGATGGAATGGGCCTATTCGTCTATAGCGAGAGTATGATAAAGGGCTTCGCGATAGCGGACAGAACAAAGAGGGGGGGCCAGTATGTCGGTGCATGGAGGGTCCTAGCTCCAAGCATCGACTATGAGAAGTGCACGGGCTGTATGCTCTGCGCCATGTACTGCCCCGAGGCCGCCATAGTAGCCGGGGGGGAGAGGAAGCCCAGGGTTGACCTGAGGTTCTGCAAGGGCTGCGGGGTCTGCGCCAACGAGTGTCCGGCCAAGGCGGTGGCGATGGTGAAGGAGGAGAGATAGAAGGATGTCCGAGTTCGACGTTATGCCCGGGAACAAGGCCGTAGCCCACGGCGTAAGGCTCTCAAGGGCGGAGGTCATACCCATATTCCCGATAACCCCCCAGACAACCATAGTCGAGTACCTCGCGGAGTTCATAGCCAACGGTCAGCTGAAGGCGGAGTACATACAGGCGGAGGGGGAGCATACCTGCCTGGGCATCGCTGTGGGGGCATCCCTAGCCGGGGCCAGGGCCTTCACCGCCACGTGCTCCCAGGGCCTCGCCTACATGCACGAGGTGGTGGCACAGGCCCCCGCATATAGGACGCCTCTACTAATGGCCGTCGCCAATAGGACCCTCGGCTGGTACTGGGCCCTCGGGCCAGACTACTCGGATATGATGCCCGAGCTGAACCTCGGCTGGCTTGTCAGCCTCGCGGAGAGCAACCAGGAATGCCTCGACATGGTCATACAGCTCTACAGGATCTCGGAGGACTGGAGGGTCCTCCTACCCTCGATGCTCAGCCTAGACGGCTTCTACCTCAGCTACAGCTACGAGAGGGTGAACATCCCGGAGCAGGAGGCTGTCGACAGCTTCCTACCACCATACAAGGCACCCTATCCAGTAGACCCAACGATAAGCGACAAGTGGCCGGCTTCTGGTCTTCCCCCCGCCTTACATACGACCTATAGGAGGCTCTTCGAGGAGGTCATGGAGGACGCGAAGAGGGTGATCAACTCAGTGGACGAGGAGTTCGGAGAGGTCTTCGGCAGGAGGTATGGGGGCCTAATAGAGGAGTATAGATGCGAGGGCGCTGACGCGGTTCTCGTAACCATGGGTTCAATGACCACCGCGGCGAGGAGGGCTGTGGACAGGTTGAGGGGGATGGGGGAGAAGATAGGGCTGGTCAAGCTCAGATTCCTTAGGCCCTTCCCATCCTCAGAGCTGAGGAGGATAGCCGAGGGGGTTAAGGCCATAGGGGTGGTGGACAGGATGGTCCTCCACGGAACAGGGGGTGGAGGCGCCTTCTCCGACGTGAGGTCGGCCCTCTACTCCATGGATGAGAGGCCCCATGTCATCAACTTCATAGCGGGTATGGGAGGCGACGATATATCGATAGAGGACTTCGTCTCGATGGGGAGGAAGACCCTGAAGGCGGCGTATGAGGGTAGGCCGGAGAGGGAGGTGGAGTTCATAGAGCACAGGCCGGAGGCCGCTCCTCCCCCCGTCCAGCTGGAGGAGGTCATGCCCATCTACCCGGGAAGCGACGGATGCGCGGGGTGCGGGTCGAGCATCATCATCAGGCACCTCCTAAAGGTTCTGGGCCCGAACACCGTCGTGGTCAACCCCCCGAGCTGCTCAGGGGTCAACTTCGGGGGCGTTGTAGCGGTTCCATGGGTCCTCGCCAACTACGCGGCGGCGGCGGGATACGAGACCGGCCTCTACAGGGCCTACAGGATTAAGGGCAAGGCCGACAAGATATATCTCACCAGCTTCTCCGGCGATGGTGGGACGGTCGACATCGGCCTCCAGGCCATCTCGGGGGCGGCCGAGAGGAATGAGAGCTTCATCTGGCTCTGCTACGACAACGAGGCCTACATGAACACGGGCATCCAGAGGAGCAGCTCGACACCGCTATTCGCCAGCACCACCTCAAGCCCCGCTGGAAGGGTCTGGGCGGGGAAGCCCGAGAAGCCCAAGAACATGATCCTCATCATGGCGGCCCATAGGATCCCCTACATAGCGACGGCCTCCATCGCATACCTAGCAGACCTGGAGAGGAAGATCAGGAGGGCGGCTGAGGTGACGAGGGCTGGGAGGGGAATGGCCTACATCCATGTCCAGCAGCCCTGCGCCACGGGATGGTACTTCCCACCCGAGAAGACGGTCGAGGTGGCCAGACTGGCGGTCCAGACGGGGGTTTGGCCACTGTTGGAGATAGAGGACGGAGTGCTAAAGGTGAACATAAAGCCGAGGGAGCTCAAACCCGTAGAGGAGTACCTAAAGCTCCAGGGGCGCTTCAGGCATCTATCAAAGGAGCAGATAGCCACCATCCAGGCCGAGGTCAAAAAGGATTATGAGAGCTGGCTGGCGCTGGAGAAGATGGGGAAGCTCCCATGGTACTGATCCGACACCCATAAGGCCTCATTAAACATCATTATCCTACAAGCTTACCTAAGCCCAACATCCCCCTCCTTGCTCAAGGGAACCCCGAGCCTCATCACCACTGTGAGAGCTTCAAGGCATACCAGCTAAGAGACCATGCCAAGCACTAAAAGTTAAAGACTGGAGCGCTGGAATCACAAATACAATCCTTCGACATTTTATTAATATAAAATGATGCAGATTTTATAAACATATAACCAATACGCTCAAAATCAGATATGAGAAAGCAGCATAAAAAGAACAGACAAATAGGCCTCGAGAGGCAACTCCCTGAGGAGACCCATATGAGTTTGGGAGGGTGTCATAAAGCATAAGACCTATGAGAGGGGATGCCCGAGGTTCTACAGGCCCCTAGAACAGGGGTGGAGATGAGGGAATGTCGGGAGAGGTGAGCCAAACATCGAAGGTGTCGGCAGCCAGGTCCGGTGTCGCGGCCGGCTCACTACTGACCGTCATCGAGCTCTCCGCGGGCCTCCTGTCGGGGAGCCTAGCGCTCCTATCGAGCGCCGTGAACACCATGATGAGCCTATTCGCCTCCATAATCTCCCTCCTAGCGGTCTGGGAGGGGGGTAAACCCCCCGACGAGGGGCATCCATATGGGCATGGTAAGGTTGAGGCCTTCGCAGCCCTAGGCGAGGTGGGCCTCCTCCTCGGCGCCTGCTCATGGCTGGTATACTCGGCCGCAAACCGCCTAGCATCGGGAAGGGCGGAGATAGAGTTCTACTGGTTGGCCCTCGGGACAAACCTGGCCTCCATCGCGATAGACTCCTACGCCTACACGAGGATGAAAATGGCTTCTGAGAGCGAGGCCCTAGGCGCCGGGGCCCTCCACTTCATGAACGACCTCCTCATCGCCCTCATCGTGATCCTGGGGATCTCCCTATACGGCGTCGGCATCTGGTACGCAGACTCCATAGCGGCTATGGGAGTGGTCGCATACACCCTATACTCGAGCCTGGATGTGATCAAGGGAAGCATCAACACCCTCATGGATGCGGCTCCTGGAGGGATTGCCGACAGGATCAGGGAGAGGATAGTCGGGGTGGATGGGGTTCACAGCTGCCACAGGTTGAGGGTGAGGAGAGCTGGATCAAAACACTTCGTGGATGTCCATGTGGAGGTCGATGGCCACCTCCCCCTCTCAAGGGTGCACTCCATCTCAGACTCCATAGAGTCCGAGATAGCCCAGCTCCTCCCCGGGGCGGACGTGACCATCCACATGGAGCCGGGGGCCAGCAGAGACTCGATATCAGAGGTGAGGAGGATAGCATCGGAGTTCAAGGAGATAAGGGGGATCCACGAGGTGGGCATGAGCGTGGTGGGAGGAAGCCACATCATCTCATACCACCTGGAGATGGACCCAGATATCAGCCTTGAGAGGGCCCACGCCGCTGCTGAGGAGATGGAGAAGAGACTGAAGGGGGTTTTCGGGGAGAATGTAATAATCCTGAGCCACCTGGAGCCTGCCAAGCCTCCCACGGCCCACAGATGGGCAGACCCAAAAGATATGAGAGAGTTGAGGGGGAGGATCCTGGAGGCTGCGGAGGATTTCTCCGATATAATATCTATACACGAGATAAGGAGCCTCGCATCCCAAGAGGGCCTCCTAATAACCCTCCACTGCCTGGTGGAGGGCTCCACAACCCTGGAAAGGGCCCACGAGATATCGACCTCGATGGAGGAGAAGATAAAGGCGATCGACCCGAGGATAAGATATGTAGTAATACACTGCGAGCCAGCTCCAGAACAGAAATAACCGAGATCCCCTCAACCTTAATATTTATTGTATAAAGAATGGCAAGGTATAGGCTTTTATGTCTGAAAATGTTCTTAACGCTCGAGGTGTGACTAACGAGGAAGGTTTTTATAGTCTTCATAATGCTCGGCCTGGTCTCCCTATTCGCAGACATGACATATGAGGGAGCCCGAAGCGTATCGGGAGCCTACATAAAGGTCCTGGGGGGGACCGGCCTTGTGGCGGGAGCCATAGCGATCGGGGAGTTTCTGGGGTATATAGCCAGATTCCTGAGCGGCGTGGCAGCAGACCGGCTTAGATCTTCTAGGGCGCTGTGGGCCTTCACCATAAGCGGATACATCATCAACCTATTCGCGGTTCCAGCTCTGGCCTTTGCAGGCAGGTGGGAGCTCGCCTTAGCCCTCCTCTTCATGGAGAGGATAGGGAAGGGCCTGAGAACGCCCTCTAGGGATGTCATCCTATCAGAGGTCACGGAGGGTCTGGGCAGGGGGAAGGGTTTCGGCCTCCACGAGGTGATGGACCAGCTTGGGGCCTTCACAGGGCCATTGATAGTCAGCGTAGCAATAGCCAGTTCAGGGGGCAATTACGCTCCGGCCTTCCTGATCCTGGCGATTCCAGCCGTAGCCTCCCTAGCATCACTATCCATAGCAGCATCCATGTACCCCCAGGTCAAGTCCATAAGCGTTGAGAGGACGATATTGGGCTGGGGCCTCGGAAGGGAGTTCAGGCTCTTCTCAATAGCCCTCTCCCTCATGACAATAGGCTACCTCCCATGGTCCATCGTATCATACCACCTCAAGGTTACGGGCGTGGTCGGAGACCCGGAGATCGCGATGCTGTACACCCTGGCCATGGCTGTGGACGCAATCATCGCATTTCCAACAGGATACCTATACGATAAGGTCGGCCTCAGATCCCTGGTCATAACCCCCATAGCGGCAGCCCTCATCCCAATAACCCTCATCACGGGCTCAAGGACATACGTGTATGCGGCCGCCGCTCTCTGGGGGGTGGTGATGGGGATATACGAGACCAGCATAAGGGCCGCGATACCAGACCTGGTCCACGAGTCTAAGAGGGCTCTAGGCTACGGCGTATACGGCCTAATATACGGAGCCTCGTGGATGATGGGGAGCCTAGCCATGGGAGCCATACATGAGTTGAACCCACAATACCTAACAATATACTCAACGATCTTAGAGATACCCGCAATAATATTAATAGCATATTTATCGAAAATAATGAAAAACCAGACATAAACAAACAGAAATATATCTCAAAAATGATTTTTATGGAGCCCTAAGTAGGCGGCCGATCGAGGTACAACACAACTTCCTAAAAAGGCATCTCTCTATCAGAAATCGAGCCCAAGTCACGCATTCCTCCAATTCACATATACTGGGCGGCGGCTCCCATGACTGCTATAGCCTTCAATGTCTAGTCGCTAAATAGCAGTTGAACTCTCTAAAAATCGTCATATAAACTATCAAAATCCTATATAAATTTATATCTCCATCTCTACTTGACTGATTGGAGGAAGATTTGGAGGGTGGCTACTGGATATAAACGCTATATCGAACTGAACAACAAGTACCTTAAAGACGCGGAGGCAGCTTTAGCAGGAAGAGATTATCTCCAAGCATCGGAGAAGCTCTGGGGAGCCACGGCTAAGGCGGTGGAAGCTGTAGCAGCGAAGAGGGGGATACTTATCCGAAGCCATGAGAGATTGTGGGATTTCGTGGAGAGACTAGACCAGGAGTACCCCGAATGGCGCCTCGCCGAGAAATTCTCAATAGCGAGTGCCCTTCACACAAATTTCTATGAGGGTTGGATGCCGCCCAGGATAGTCGAAAGGAACGCCGAGGCAGTTAAGGAGCTAATCGAAAGGTTGCTCTCGCTTCTCTAACATGACTTGGGAAAAGTTATTGAAATAGTTACAATTTGAAAATCGGTACTTGTATAGTGATTCTCTCAGAATAATGATAAAAAGCCCGATAGACAACATGATCACACTAACACAATATTAGAGATCATGAGCCTTCAAACTTTAAATATATAAAAGTTTCCTTCTTTAGCGTGATGGAGAGGAGCAAGGACTGGATCGACCAGGCTGAGGGTGATCTAGAACACGCTATAAATGATATGAGATCAGGCTTTTATGATTGGGCCTGCTTCTCCGCTCAACAATCGGCTGGGAAGGCAGTGAAGGCGGTCTTCCAGAAGATGGGGGCCGAAGCCTGGGGCCACTCGGTTTATGACCTCCTCCAGGCCCTAAAAGAGGGGGTGATGGTTGACGAGGAGCTTCTCGAAAATGCTTTAGAGCTCGATAAGGCATATATCCCAACAAGATATCCTAATGCCCACCCCTCCTCATCCCCTAGAAGGAGGTATACGAGGAGGGAGGCAGAGAGGCTGGTAGCATATGCGGAGAGGATTCTCAGGTTCTGTAAGGGTCTTCTATCCTAAGTTTACCCAGGAGGAGGTCTCCGAGAGGATAAAGGAGGTGGCCTCCTCATTGGAGGGGGGATCTGGGGCTTTTAAAGGTCACCCTCTTCGGCTCCTATGCTACTGGGAGATACACGGTCGCCAGCGATATAGATATACTCATAGTCTACGATGAGGCGAGGTGCAACGGGGAGAGGGTTTACAGGGAGTTGTTGAAAGGTCTGAGGCTTCCGAGGGTTGAGCTTCACATCCTCACCAGGAACGAATATGAACAGTTAAGGGGATCCAGGTGGATCGATGTCATCGAGAGAGAGGGAAAGGAAGCGCTCAGCAGCGTTTAGCGATCTTGCATTTACAGCTAAAATCTCAAACCTCAATCAAAACCCGATCAGGGCGATGGCTCACCTCTCGCCCCAAGAAATTTAAAGCAGAAACTGGCCGCTGGATAGGCCCGGTCTGTAATAAGGTCCCATAGAGAGTGACCAACCCGCACATGCTCCTAGATAAGAAACATTTATATATAAAACATTGTTATATTCCTCCTGAGGGGAGGGAATAGATGAAAGCTGGAAAGGCCATAGTGGCCTCTGGATTAACTAAATACTATGGTGACTTCCTGGCGGTCGATCATATCGATTTTGAAGTCGAGGAGGGGGAGATCTTCGGCTTCCTGGGGCCCAACGGCGCTGGTAAGACCACGACCGTGAGGATGTTGACCGGGGTCTCAACCCCCTCCGAGGGTAGTGCCACCATAATGGGCTTCGATATAATCAGGCAGTCGGTTGAGGCCAAGAGTGTCATCGGGGTCGTTCCAGACATCAGCAATGTCTATGATGAGCTCTCAGCCTGGGAAAACCTGATCTTCACCGGGAAACTATACGGTATTCCGAAGGCTAAGAGGGAGGGGAGGGCTTCGGAGCTTCTCAGGATTTTCAATCTCTATGAGAGGCGTGGGGAGAAGGTGCGGGGATTCAGCAGGGGGATGAAGCGTAAGGTGTGTATCGCGATGGCTCTAATGAACGATTCCAAGGTGCTATTTCTAGACGAGCCTACATCGGGATTAGATGTAGATAGCGTTCGAGAGATAAGGCGATTGATGAGGGATCTGAATAAGGACGGTCTAACCATATTCCTCACAACCCACAACTTGGAGGAGGCGAATCAGATCTGCGACCGCATAGCCATCATAAACAGGGGTAGGATAGTTGCCATCGACACCCCCGAGAGGCTCAGGCAGATAACGAGAGAGGTCCAATCCGTGGAGGTCGCCTTCAGAAACGCCTCGGGGGAGGTCGAGGAAGGGCTTAAGGCCCTGAGAGGAGTGGCTTCCCTCCAGAAGCTGGGAGACAAGTATAGATTATACACGAGCGATCCCTCGGAGGTGCTTGATGAGATATTCACATACTCGAAGAGGATGAACTTGGTCCCCATCTCCATAAACACATTAGGTCCAACCCTCGAAGATGTCTTCTTAGGACTGACTGGGAGGGAGATGGAGAAGGAAGCCCAAAGGGAACTGGGGATTGAGAGAGGTAGAATGCATAGGTGATTTGACATGAGAAGGGTTTCCATATGGGATGAGCTGCAAAGAGCCTGGGCGATAACGGTGAAGGATATGAGGATCTACTATCTGAGGCCTCCATCCATAATGTTCGGGATACTCTTTCCCCTCACCCTATTCCTATCCTTCACCGTTGGTAGAAATATACCCCCTGATAGGATAGTTCCAATACTCGCCTCTCAAACTGTTTTCTGGGCCTCATCCTCGATAGGGCCCGTGGCTATCCCAATGGAGAGGAGGCTCAAGACCTTCGACAGGTATCTCTCAGCCCCCATCTCTCTAATCGCCATTCTCCTCGGAAAGATCCTCG
>Ga0207433_10016586_pt1 | contig 10322 bp, 8 predicted proteins | sample YelNatPaOPGAMG01_FD_187559 | JGI IMG/M metagenome (GOLD analysis project Ga0207433, IMG submission 187559) | Hot spring thermophilic microbial communities from Obsidian Pool, Yellowstone National Park, USA - OP-RAMG-01 (SPAdes) (version 3) | ecosystem: Environmental > Aquatic > Thermal springs >... | reverse complement strand
CCCACACAAGTCACCTGCGCACACTGTCAAAGATCAATCACTTGCGATCGTTTCTTCAGATCGCCCCGCGACGTTTCGTCCCGGGTGAGCCGCCCATTCTACATCCCTTTCTCTTTCCGTCAACACCCTCAAGCGAAGTTTTTTGCCGGAGAGGTTGCCGTGCGAAAAGCTGCAGCGGCGGGGCGGCGAATACTAGGCACGCCCCCCACTTTTGGCAAGCGTTTTTTCGATTTTTTTTCGATGCGTCCTGCAAACCCTTGTCTGCACAGGCAACGCGGTCGTTACGACTGCAGGCCGCCGCTCCGCACGGTCAGGAAGACCTGAGACGCACCCTGGCGAAATTGCGCTTCCCCACCTGCAGCACGCCCTCGAATCCTGCTCCGAAGATGCGCTGTGGGTCTTCCACGACGTCCGCATCGATGCGCACCGCGCGCTCCTTGACCTTGCGGTTGGCTTCCGAGTTGCTGGTCGTCAGACCGGCTGCCGTTAGCAGCGCCGGCAGCCGCAGCCCCTCGGCCGGAACCTCGATCTCACTGAGCGGCAGCAGCGATGTGTCGCCTTCGCCACGTACCACCGCATGCCAGCCCGCGATCGCCTGCTCGGCGGCCTCCGGACCGTGGAAACGCGTGGCCAGCTCGCGCGCTAGGCGCAGCTTGGCATCGCGGGGGTTGAGTGCACCACTCGCCACCTCTTTCTTCATGGCAGCCAGCTCGTCGAGGGATACGTCGAAACTGAGCAGCTCGAACCAGCGCCACATCAGCGCATCACCGATCTTCATGGTCTTGGTGACCATGTCGATCGCCGGTTCGTCGATACCGATATAGTTGCCAAGCGACTTCGACATCTTGTGCACGCCGTCGAGACCTTCGAGCAGCGGCATGGTCAGGACGATCTGCGGCAGCTGACCGTGATGCTCCTGCAGCGCGCGCCCCATCAGCAGATTGAACTTCTGGTCGGTGCCGCCGAGTTCGACGTCGGCCTTGAGCGCAACCGAGTCGTAACCCTGCGTCAGCGGATACATGAACTCGTGGATCGCGATCGGCTGCTGCGCGGCGTAGCGCTTGGCGAAGTCGTCGCGCTCGAGCATGCGGGCCACCGTGTGCTGTGCGGCTAGCCTGATCATGTCCGCGGCAGACATCTTGCCGAACCACTCGGAATTGAAGCGCAGTTCGGTCTTTTCCCGATCGAGCACCTTGTAGACTTGGGCGGCGTAGGTCTCGGCATTCTTCAGGACATCCTCGCGGCTGAGCGCCTTGCGCGTGGCATTCTTGCCCGTGGGATCGCCGATCATCCCGGTGAAGTCGCCGATCAGGAAGATCACCTCGTGCCCCAGGTCCTGGAACTGGCGCATCTTGTTCAGCAATACGGTGTGCCCCAGATGCAGGTCCGGCGCCGTGGGGTCGAAGCCCGCCTTGATCCGCAGCGGACGCCCGAGCTTGAGCCTCTCGATCAGCTCCTCCTGCTTGATGATCTCGTGCGCGCCGCGCGCGATGGTGGCCAGCGCCTGGTCAAGCTCGCTCATGCAATCCTCGAAATATGGGAGTGGTATCACACTGGCCAGGAGCGGTCAGCGCGTTGTCACCGTTAATTGTGCGTTAATCGAGAGCGCCACGCAAACCATTGATAAAAAAAGACATTGACGCCCTTTACACATGCTCGCTATGGTACGCCCCGGTTGATACTTTGTTACGCAGCGGGGCGGGCCGGACATGGGTGAGGGCAAACGGGGCAGGCGCTTGATGCGCAAGCGCGCGATCTGTCGGAAGGCTCAACGCCGCCATTCCCACTTCTATCAGCGTTGCGCGCACTGGTCACTCAGCACGACATCACACGTCGAGGCCGAACCCATCCGCTGGCATCGCGAACGCTGGGTGCTTGCAAGTACCGCGCTGCTGATCACCCTGCTCTCCGGCATTCTTATTCCCGCATGGGCCAGCGCCATGCGTCCGGCTGCGCTGCCGGTCGAGCGCACGCTGCTCCCGCTTGCCGTGCCGAAATTGTCCGCCATATCAATCCATGACCCGGTTCACACCGAAGCTTGGCACGTCGTGCGCGTCCAACCAGGGCAGACCCTCTCCGATCTTTTCCAGAGCCAGGGCGCCAGCCTGACGGACCTGAACCAGATCGTCCAGGCAACCAGCGACCCCACTCAGCTGCGCATGATCCATCCGGGTGAAGAGTTCGGCTTCCTGCTCGGACCTGCGGGCGAACTGCAGGGTTTCCGTTTCGACAAGGACGTGGACTCCCGCACCGTAGTGCGCTTCGTCGGTGGGCAGCCCATGGTCTCCACCCAGCAGCGCAAGCTGGAAGTACGCCAGGAAATCGCGCGCGGCGTCATCCACAACTCGCTGTTCGCCGCCGCCGCCCGTGCCGGTCTCAGTGATGCGATGGTGATCAAGCTGGCGGACGTGTTCAGGTTCGACATTGATCTGGCGCGCGAAGTCCGTCCGGGCGACAGCTTTACCGTGATCTACGACAACGTCTGGCGCGACGGCCGATTCCTGCACAGCGGCAACATCATCGCCGCCGAATTCGTCAACAACGGTCATCACTTCACGGCTTTCCGCTACAAGAAGCCGGATGGCAGCTATGCCTACTTCAGCGAGGACGGGCGACCACTGCAGAAGGCACTGCTGCGCACCCCGCTTAAGTTCACGCGCATCTCCTCGCGCTTCGGCATGCGCATGGACCCGGTCCTGCACAGCGAACACCTGCACGCCGGCGTCGACCTGGCCGCGCCAACGGGTACACCGATCCATGCGGCTGGCAACGGCGTCATCACCATCCGCGGCTGGGTGCGTGGCTACGGTCGTTATATCCGCATCCGCAACACGCCCGCCTACAGCACCGGCTACGGGCATATGTCCCGATTTGCGCCCGGCCTGCATGTCGGCTCGCACGTGCAACAAGGTCAGGTCATCGGCTATGTCGGTCAAACCGGCTGGGCCACCGGACCACATCTGCACTACGAAGTCCGGATCGACGGCCGCCCGGTCAACCCACTGACCGTGACCATGCCCAAGCCCAAGCCCATGCCTGCGGCACAGCTGGCCAAGTTCAAGGCCACCGTGGTGAAGCCGGAGCTGGCGCAGCTCGACGTGGTCAACCGGCACTACCAGATGGCGCGTGAGAACAACCCGAACACCGCCAGCGACAAGTGAGAGCGGAAGCCCTATCCGCATGGATGACGAGTCCGCGCTCTACATCGGCCTGATCTCCGGCACCAGCGCCGATGGCATCGACGCGGCGCTGGTGCGGTTCGACAAGGACATGCCGCGACCCGTCGACGCCCTGGTCCATCCCTGGCCCGATGCGCTGCGTGAGCGCATTCTCGCCGTGGCTCAGGATGAGGCGCGACTGGATCTGGATGCCTACGGTCGCCTCGACGTCGCCATCGGTGCCTGCTTTGCCGATGCCACGCTCGAGCTGCTGCGGCAAAGCGACCTACCCGCTTCGGCGGTGCGAGCGATCGGCTCGCACGGACAGACCCTGCGCCACCGCCCACAGGGCGACTATCCGTTCACCCTGCAGGTCGGCGATCCCAGCGTGATCGCCGAACGCTGCGGCATCGATGTGGTCGCCGATTTCCGTCGCGCCGACGTGGCCGCCGGCGGCCAGGGTGCGCCTCTGTTGCCCGCACTGCATGCCATGCTGCTGGCCACGCCAGGCCGCACGCGGGTGGTGCTCAACCTTGGCGGCATCGCCAACATCACGGTGCTTGCCGCCGATGGCGGCGTGCTCGGATTCGACACCGGCCCGGCGAACGGGCTGCTCGATGCCTGGTGCCTGCGTCATCGGGGCGAAGCGTTCGACCGCGATGGACAATTCGCTGCCAGCGGCCACGTGGATGCGGATCTCCTGCACGATCTGCTGTCCGACCCCTATTTCGCCCTGCCACCGCCCAAAAGCACGGGGCGCGAGCACTTCCACCTCGACTGGCTGCAGCAACGGTCACGCGTATCCGCACTGCCGCCGGCTGACGTACAGGCCACCCTGCTCGAACTGACCGTGCGCAGCGTGGCCCATGCGATTCTCACCCATGCCCCGGCGGCCGCGGACGTCCTGGTCTGCGGCGGCGGTGTGCACAACCCAGTGCTGATGCAACGACTGGGCCTTCTTTTGGCACCGCGCAGCGTGGTCAGCACTGCCGCATTTGGCATCGACCCGGATTTCCTGGAAGCCAGCGCGTTCGCATGGCTGGCGCGGCAACGCCTGCTTGGGCGACCCGGCAATCTGCCTTTGGTCACCGGTGCTCGCGGTCCCCGCGTGCTGGGCGCGATCTATGCCGCGCCACGACAATGACGACAAGCGGCAGGCCGTCTTTCACTCCGGATCCTTGAGCACAGCGTCATCGAGGTTTCCGGGCGCCAGCTGCTCGGAAGGCACTTGGGTCAACGCCTGCACGGCCTCCTGGAACGCAGCTTTCTCCTTGGCATCCCACTGACCGCTGAGCACGGTCATCGCACCCGGATCAAGCAGCGTTTCCGCGAAGATGTTGGACCCCTCGGTCATGCCGAGGCCATGCCGCAGCGCATGCAGGACCACGTCGTTGATCGACCAGCGCCGTTCCTTGGCCAGCGTCTTGATCCGCTCGGCCATGAGGTTGTCGATGTGCTTGATGATGAGATCAGGCATCCGCGCTGCTCCACCGCTACGCCGTGCCCCCTGTACGGGCGATGGTGTCACAGCTGCCCGCAACAGCCAAGGTGCCGCCGGAGAGCGGGCGCGGGCTTCCAGAACCATGCCCGCCCGTACGCTCCCGCGTTACGTCGCCATCGCTTCCGCTTCCCGCTCTACATTGCGGAAGCGCGACGAGAGGCCGGCAAAGAGCAGCATCGCCGGAAGAATCGACAACACAGTGATGACGAAATAGCTGGCATAGCCGCTCGCCATCACGATCCCTCCCGCGAAGAACCCGAGAACCTTGCCCGGCAGGTTCACCAGCGAACTCAGCAAGGCGTACTGGGTCGCCGTATGCCGCTGGCTCACAAGCAGCGACAGGAAGGCCACCGTCGGCGGCCCGAGCAGGCCTTCGGCGAAATTCTGGCCCGAAATGGCCACCGTCAGCATCGCCAGGCTACCGTGATGATGGATCAGCAGCAGGTACAGGAGATTGCTGAAACTCTCCAGCACGATGCATACGCCAAGAGTCCGCCAGGCCCCCCAGCGAGCCACGGCGGCACCGCCCACGAAAGCGCCGGCCATGGCGATCCATACGCCATAGATCTTGGTGACAGCGCCAATTTCCGTCATGGAGAAACCCATGTCCCGGTAGAACGGGCCCATCACGCCACCCACGATCGCCTGCTCCGGAATCTTGAACAGCAGGATGAAGAGCACGGTCACTACGGCCAGCCACCAGCCGTAGCGCCGGAAAAAGTCGGCAAACGGATCGAGTACGCCTTCGCGCATCGCCTGCCGCCAGCTGGCCGGTACGACGCGACGCACATCCGGCTCCGGCATCACCAGCGTCGTGACGACAGGGATCACCATCAACGCGGCCATCAACACGTAGATGCGGGACCAGCTCGTGTGATCGGCCATGATCAACGCCACCGCGCCCGCCATCAGCAGTCCGAAGCGATAACCGAGCGAATACGTGGCCACCAGTGCGCCCTGGGCGCTCGGCGGGGCGATTTCGATACGGTACGCATCGATGGCGATGTCCTGGGTGGCGCCCATGAACGCCACCAGCAGCGTTGCCGCAATGAACACTTCCAGCCGCTGCGGCGTCAGCATGGCCATCAGCAACAGCCCGAGCAGTACCCCCAGCTGCGCGAAAAGCAGCCATCCCCGGCGCTGGCCGAGTCGTCGGAGCAACGGCAGGCGCCAGTGATCAAGCAAGGGAGCCCAGACGAACTTGAAGGCATACGTCATGCCCGCACTGGCGATCATCGTGATGTCGTTCAGCTGGATGCCATTTCCACGCAGCCAGAACGCCAGGGTTCCGGATACCAGCAGGAACGGCAGCCCGGAGGAGAAGCCGAGCAGGCACATCGTCCACGCGGCCGGCTGCGAGAACGCGCGCCAGACCGAAGGCCTGGCGACCTTGGCGGCACCGGGCTCAGTCGGCATAGTCGACGGTGTACGGGGCATGGTCGGAGAAGCGCTGGTCGCGATAGATGGAACAGGCCTTCAGCCGTTCGCGCAGGCCGGGCGTGCAGATCTGGTAATCGATGCGCCACCCCACGTTGTTCTCGCGCGCCCGACCGCGATTGGACCACCAGGTGTAGTCCTCGCCCTCGGGGTGCAGGGTGCGGTAGCTGTCCACCCAGCCGCGCCCATCGACCAGCTCGTTGAGCCACTCGCGCTCCTCCGGCAGGCAACCGGAGTTCTTCTGGTTCGACTTCCAGTTCCTGATGTCCTTCTCGCTGCGCACGATGTTCCAGTCACCGCAGATCACATAATCGCGGCCGCTCTTCAGCCAGCCGTCGAAGATCGGCGCAATCCAGTCCATCGCCCTGAACTTGAACTGCTGCCGTTCGTCGCCGGATGACCCGGACGGGAAGTACAGCGACACGACGCTCAGGCTGCCGAAACGCGCCTCGATGTAGCGCCCCTCGTTGTCGAATTCGTCCCAGCCCAGCTCGGTCAGTACCTCGTCCGGCTCGCGCCGGGCATAGATCGCCACCCCGGAGTAACCCTTCTTGCTGGTGGCGTCGCGGTAGAAGCAGTGGTGCCCGTCGGGCCGGAACATGGGGTCGGTGAGCTGATCCTCCTGCGCCTTGGTCTCCTGCAGGCAGACCACGTCGGCGTGCTGCCCACGCAACCATTCGAATACGCCCTTGTTCGCGGCCGAGCGGATGCCATTGGCGTTCAGGCTGATGATGCGCATGCGGACTCCCGTGACGATGCGGGCATCATAGCAACCGCACCCGCATGCCTGCGCCGCGTCGATGCACGACTGCACCGGTGGCACGAGCTACCATGTCCGGCGCCTCGGGCCGCGGCATCCGCTGCGGCGTCAGCCACCCAGACGAGAATGTCCCATGCACGACTACCAGCGCGATTTCATCGACCTCACGCTGCAGCGCGAGGTGCTGCGCTTTGGCGAATTCACCCTGAAATCCGGCCGGCAGAGCCCGTATTTCTTCAACATGGGGCGGATCGACTCCGGCGCCGCGCTGGCCCGGCTCGGACGCGCCTACGCCGCCGCGATGATGAAGGCGGGCGTCGAAGCCGACATGCTGTTCGGACCCGCCTACAAAGGCATCGCACTGGCGGCCGCCACCGCCATTGCACTGGCCGACCATCACCAGCGCGACCTGCACTGGGCCTACAACCGCAAAGAGGCCAAGAACCACGGCGAGGGCGGCGTACTGGTCGGCGCACCGCTGAAGGGTCGGGTGCTGATCGTGGACGACGTGATGACCGCCGGCACCGCCGTGCGCGAATCGCTCGCGCTGATCCGTGCCCAGGGCGCCGAACCGGCAGGCGTGCTGATCGCGCTGGACCGCCAGGAGCGTGGACAGGGCGACCTGTCGGCGGCCCAGGAAGTCGAACGCGACCACGGCATCCCGGTGATCGCCATCACCAGCCTCGCCGACGTACTCGCCTATGCAGGCGAACGCCCGGAACTGGCCGCCGAGCATGCCCGCCTGGTGGCCTACCGCGAACGCTATGGTGTCCTGGCGTGAAAACGGCGCGCGAGGACGTGACCGGCGTCCCGCGCCGATATCGTGTGCCGGCTATACTCGCGCGACGAGGGGGTAGAGACATGCGAATACACGTTCTGGCCGTCGCACTCGCTGCCATGGCATGCAGCCTGGCGGCATACGCCCAGCAGAGCCAGGGCGGCGGCCTACGCTACCGCTGGGTGGACGCCAAGGGGCTGCCGCACTTCAGCGACAGCCTTACCGACAATGCGATCAAGTCCGGCTACGACGTGCTCAACAACCAGGGCATGGTGATCCAGCACGTCGAAAAGCAACTGTCGCCGCAGGAGCGCGCCGCCGCCCAGAAACTCGCTGCGCAAAAGGCCATCGAGCAACGGATCGCGGCACAGAAGGCGCGCAACGACGTCCAGTTGCTCAATACCTACCCCGACGTCGCCTCCTATAAGAAGGCGCTGCAGCAGTCGCTGGACAGTCTCGACCAGCAGATCGACGACACCCGGATCAATCTGCACAGCCAGGAACAGGCCTTGGCCGAGCTGCTGGCCCGCGCCGCCGACCTGCAGAACAGCAAGAAGCCGGTGCCCAAGTTCCTCAATGACCGCATCTCCGCCCAGCGCGACATCGTCGCCGGGCAACGGGCGACGCTTGCCCAACAGCAGGACGACCGTGCTGCCATGGAGCAGCAGCAGGCCCTGCAAGTGCAGCACTTCGTCGAGCTGAAGGCGAAGGAAAAGCAGGATCGCGGTTACTAGACGAAGCCGACGGCAACGTGCATCGCACGCGCCGACGGCTTCGCCGCGAAGGCCCTCAGAACGGCAGCTTCAGGTCAGGATCGACGGCCAGCAGCTGCGTGCGGAAGACCTGCTGGATGCGCTTGAGCGCCGCCGCGTTGTCGGCATCGAAGCGCAGCACCAGCACCGGCGTGGTGTTCGAGGCACGCACCAGCCCCCAGCCATCCGGCCAGTCGGCACGAACACCGTCGATCGTGACCAGGGTCGCATCGGCGAAGCTCGCGCTGGCCTTGAACTTGTCGATGAAGCGGTAGTGCTCGCCCTCGGCCATCTCGATCTTCAGCTCCGGCGTCGACACGCCCTTCGGCAGCGTCGTGAAGATCTCCTCGGGCGTACGCTCGTCCAGGTCGCCGGCGATGATCTCCAGAAGTCGGGCGCCGGCGTAGATACCGTCGTCGAAACCGTACCAGCGCTCCTTGAAGAAGAAGTGGCCGCTCATCTCGCCGGCCAGCTCGGCGCCGGTCTCGCGCATCTTCGCCTTGATCAGCGAGTGGCCGGTACGCCACATCAGCGGACTGCCGCCGGCATCGAGCACCTGGCCACGCAGGTGGCCGGTGCACTTCACGTCGTAGATGATGGTGGCGCCCGGCTGGCGCGAAAGCACGTCGCGCGCGAACAGCATCAGCAGGCGGTCGGGGAAGATGATCTCGCCGGTCCGGGTCACCACGCCCAGGCGGTCGCCGTCGCCATCGAACGCCACGCCAAGATCCGCGCCGGACTGCTTCACCGCCAGGATCAGATCCTCCAGGTTATGCGGATCGGACGGGTCCGGATGGTGGTTCGGGAAGGTGCCGTCCACGTCGCAGTAGAGCGGCAGCACCTCGCAGCCGACGGCCTCCAGCACCTGCGGCGCCACCGCCCCGGGAATGCCATTGCCGCAGTCCACCACCACCTTCAGACGCCGCTCGGCCTGAACGTCCGAGGCGATCCGCTCGATGTAGTCCGGCACCACATCGACGTGGCGTAGGCCGCCCTGATCGCTGCTTTCCAGTGCCCCGGAAACGATGCGGCGGTAGAGATCCTGGATCGCGTCCTCGGACAACGTCTCGCCGCCGATCACGATCTTGAAGCCGTTGTAGTCCGGCGGATTGTGGCTGCCCGTCACGGCCACGCAGCTGCCGGTGTTGAAGCGATAGGCGGCGAAGTAGACCACCGGCGTCGGCGCGGCACCGATGTCGATCACGTCGATGCCGGCCGAACGCAGGCCGTCGCCCAGCGCACCGGCCAACTCCGGACCGGACAGGCGCCCGTCGCGACCGACCACGATTTCGCGCAACCCCTTTTCGCGCATCACCGCGCCGATCGCCTGCCCCAGCAGCTTGGCCACTTCGGCGGTAAGCGTCTTGCCGACCACCCCGCGCACGTCGTAGGCGCGGAAAATGCTCGGGTCGATCTCGGCCGGGCTGGTCACCGGCGGCTTGGCGGCAGCCGGCGGGCTCGCTGGCTTGGCCGGCGACGGCGGAATGACGGGTTCAGACACAACAGGCTCCTCGATGATGGAATCCAACTGGGCATACGAGGCGCGAACGCGTGCACGCCACCTCAGGAGATAGACGCCGCCGCCAAGACCCAGCAGGGTCAGCAGCGCCGCCAGCCACAATGTGTGTGGCAATACGATGTAGGCGCCCGGCGGCACCACGGCCACACTGAGCGTGCTGCCGGGGACGCTGGCGCCGGCAGGCCCTGGCTCGCCAATGGCCCGGCCGTTCGACAGCAACGGCAGGGGGCCACCGTCGCTGTCCTGCTGCAGCAACAGCTTGCCAGCTGGTACCCGAACCGCGTCGAAACGTTGCTTCAACGGCGCGAACGGCAGCTCGACCCAGGCCCAGGCCAGGGGACGCTGCACCGGCCCCAACGGCATCACCAGGCTCATCCTTCGATCATGGATACCGTGGAACACGGTCTGCATCGGCGG
>Ga0207433_10016585_pt1 | contig 10323 bp, 18 predicted proteins | sample YelNatPaOPGAMG01_FD_187559 | JGI IMG/M metagenome (GOLD analysis project Ga0207433, IMG submission 187559) | Hot spring thermophilic microbial communities from Obsidian Pool, Yellowstone National Park, USA - OP-RAMG-01 (SPAdes) (version 3) | ecosystem: Environmental > Aquatic > Thermal springs... | reverse complement strand
TTAAAGAAGGTTAAGAAATCTTAAGAAAATGAAAATTTAGAAAACGTCTTTGCCTATTATCCGTTTGTTGTATATCTTGAATCTGTCACTATAATGTTCAACTATAGCAAATCCATGATTCCAGTTGTTATAAGGACTGTAATCTTGAGATAAATTACAAAGACATCCAACTGATACTGATTGAAATGTTTGACCACTAAGATCAGTGACTACCCATTCAGCAGATCTATGATGATGTCCAAAAATACAATTACTATGCATCTTCTCAAACATAATCTTAGCTGGATTAATTACATTGCTTGTAATCTTTATCTCATGTCCATGAAGATGATATAAATCATTTATATTAAATGTTATCTTCTTATCAATTTTATTCTGTTTATTTTTAACATACCGAATGCCAAAATCTTTTAATTGTAATAGGTTTTCTATTTCCAAAACTGGTAATTTATCAAGTTCAGGAGCTCTAGTATATAGATACCTATATAACCGTTCCTCATGATTTCCTTCTAGATAATAGATTTTAGATTTCTTAAACTGGTTTCTTAATAAATCTAAAAAATCTTTTAGTTCATTAATTTCATTTTTTAAAGATCTTTGGTCTGGTTCAACTAACCAACTAGATATAGCTTTAAAATCAACTAAATCTCCACCCAAAACAATGTGTGTAAATTTCTTAGATTTACAATAGGTAAACATAGTTTCTAATGCATTATAATCTACATCAGGAAAATGCAAATCGCATAAGAATAACTCTCTTTGAAAATCCATGTTTTTTATCAACCTCTTTCATTTTTTAATTGTTCTGGATGGAGAAATCTTGTTTTAAGAAGGATTTCGAAGTAATCTAATTTTTTGTTCGATTTTTAAAGTCGACCATCATTTATTAGTTGTTCGATTACTTCTTTTATAACTGTCTCAAGTTCGTTACGAAGATTATCTTCTAATGATAAAATTTCTATAGCATACTTAAATCCGTTAATGAACCCAACTCCAACAAAACGATCAGATGCTTCTTCTAAAAGTTTAGATCTAACTTTCTCTAAATCCACTATTACCTCCTGCTACTAATATAAACAATCTTAAAAAGATTATCACAAAGTGTGTGTGAAAAAAGAAGGAAATCTTCCCATTCGTATAATTATATATATAACAGAAACTAAAGTTTTTAGAAAGATACAAAAGTAAGAAATTTTTATCGTCGACTAACCATTGTTACTATTATTGCTAAACCTCCAAACCATATAGCAAAACATAGAATACCAGCTAGAAAATTAGCTATATTTTCCACAGCACTTCTTACTTCTATAGGATTAGTTGCAGTGAAAATTCCAATCACTTGCCAAACTAAAAAAAGTAAACTAAGTAGAATCATAACATTTGTCAAGTTAAAGTAATCTTTCCATGATCTTTTTTCTACAATGTTATCTTCTTCCTCGTATTGTTCTTCTTCAAATAGAATCGTATCATAACAATCTTCTAAGCATTCTTCGTTAAATTCTTTATCTTCTTTCATAATTGAACTCCTAAAAAGAGTAATAAAGAATAAGTTTAGAAATCTCCAGGAACTACTTGAAAACAAACAAGCCCTAAAGACCTCCACATATCTACCAGACGCTGTCTATCGTCAAATACTCCCATGCAATTATTTCTTTCTTCCTCAGACAATTCTCCAAACCATTTTTTCTTTAGTTCATCGTCTGGAGTATAGTCTTTGTCTGGTCTCATTCTTATTTCAATTTCGTTTAGATAAAATCTTCCTATGTAATCATCTAACCATTCCATTGTTTCTTTTCTTACAGATTCAGATCTACCAGAGAATATTTTGATTTTGTAGCCGTTATTAATTACAGCATTGTTTGGAATATCTTTTACACATGCCTGATAAAATTTATCCCATCTATGTGGATCATCAGTGTCCAGTATGGGTCTTCGATGATCAATTAAAGCAATAGTGCCATCAAGATCGAATATGTAATACTTGTCCATTAACTCCTCCTAAGATTACTCTAGTTCTTCTAACCAACTTACATCAGCCCCTTGTGACTTGTAAAATTGAATATACGTATCAATCAAATTCTTTCTAAACACTAATGCATGTGGATCTTTACTTTTGCTTAAAAAATTAAGCCACAATTTAGCAATAGAAATACTTTTTTGATGATCTATTGGATATTCTGCAACAGCAATCATAGAACATCCAGCTACATCATTATTATTACAATCTTCAGTAAATATTTTTACTGAATTACCATAATTACCCAATTTGAGTTGATCTACTGCTTGACGATATAAAACAGTTTCTTGTGCTATTGATATAACTGGAAATAAAAGAACTAAACTAAGTAAAGAAACAAATAAAAACTTTTTCACGAAACCCTCCTAAATCTTTTTTCTAAACTCAATATAATCTTTTAAAATTTTAGCATGATCAAACGCTATAGGCTCTGGTAAATTATCTAAATCAAAAAAGTCTAAATCTTTAGCATCGTCTCCAGCTATTGGATCTGCATTTGTTTTAGTGTAAAAAACTACAGTAACTGTATGACCTCTTGGATCTCTTGCCGGGTCTGAATAAACACCAAAAAGTTTTGGTTCTGAAATATCAAGGTTCGTTTCTTCTTTCGTTTCTCTAATAACAGTTTGCTCTACAGTTTCGCCATAATCTACATATCCGCCTGGTAATGCATAACCAAAAGGATAATTTTCTCTCTTGATAAGTAAAACTTTATTATTTTTTTCTATTATACAATCTACAGTTAAAAATGGATTTCTGTAAACATAAACTGGATGACCACATTTTGGACAAGTTACTTCTTTGAACATTTTTTTATCCTCCTCTTCTTTTAAAGTTGAACTTTGATAAAATCCTTTAGCATAAATTATTTTTTCTACTGCTGGTGGTACATAGTACTTAATTGGTTTACCTTCTTTTACCCGTTCTCTAATTTCAGTAGAAGAAATATCAATCTTCTTATAGTAAACATATGTAAACAAATCTTTAGAAGGATATCTACCTTCTCTTTTTACATAAACATATTTAAGTGCACTATACTTTTCTTCTATCTTCTTCATATTATAACCAGGTCTTGTTATAATAATGAAGTTAATAGTCTTTAATAGTTTATCCCACTCCTGCCAAGTATCAATATGTAAGAATGCATCAGTTCCGATACAAAAGAATAGTTCATCATTTTTATAAAGTTCTTTGAAGTATTTAATAGTCTTATATGAGTAGTTTGCTTCATTCGATTTAGTTTCTACATCTGATACTTCAAAACCTTCAAAATCTGATACACTTCTAACCACCATTTTATATCGGTCTTCTGCTGAAACAGTAACTCCTCTTTTATGAGGAGGAACACCATTAGGGATAAAGATAACTTTGTCAATTAAGAACATATCCTTAATTTCGAGGGCACTTATTATGTGCCCTACATGTATTGGATTAAATGTTCCACCGAACAAAGCGTATCTCATTTTGAATTACCTGAAATAATATCAAGTTGTTTTAATACGTACTTTCTAAGTTCTTTTGCATCTTCTTGTTCATTAATCCTTTTTCCATCTAGAAGAACTGTTTCAAGAATATCTCGTTTGGTTCCTCTTCCACATTTTTCACAATATATTGTTTGATGAGTAAAAGGAACTACTGAATCATCAAAGCAATAATCACATCTAAGTAAACTCTTAGATCCAGATTTCTTACCTTTCTTTGCCATTGGTTTTCCATCGATTTCTACTATATCCATAGAAAAATCTATAGTAGTTGCACTTGATAAATTAGTACCTACTCCAAACCCATCTACAATATCAACTATTGGCTTTATAGTTTCAATATCAAGACCACCAGTAGCATAGATTTTTACATGTTCCAACCCTCTAAGTTTTAACTCCCATTTGATTTCATCTAAGATAACTTTAAAGTTACCTCTTCTGGAACTAGTAGTATCTAAACGTACCCCAGATAGTTTCTTACCTAGAGCTTCTGCAACTCTAAGAGTTTCAAACTTTTCATCTCCAAAAGTATCAACAAGAATTATTCTAGGGGCATTAGATTCTACAACTTCATCAAAGTATTCTATTGCTTTTACTGTATCTCCTGATAAAAGTATTAAAGAGTGAGGAGTAGTTCCACTAGCATCTAGTCCCAAAACTTCAGCAGCTTGAACTGTAGATACACCATCACAACCTCCAATAAAGGCTGCTCTTTCTATGGCTACAGAGGCTGCCGGATGCATTCTTCTAGCCCCAAATGAGAGTAATGGTTTGTTTCGTACCAATTGTTTTAACATAGCAGCTTTTGTAGCTACTCCAGATTCTTGACATAAGAATCCCAAGATTGCAGTTTCATATATAGCAAATTCACTATACATACCTTCAATTTCAAGTACTGGTTCATTTTCTCTAAAAACAGTACCTTCTTTTATAGCTCTAACATTTAGGTTCTTCCCTTCTAAAAGCTCTAAGACTTCATCTAGTCCAACAAAGATACCCCAATCATATCCATTAGGTAATCTTCTAAGAGCAATCTCTGCTTTTACTCTTTTATCTAAATTTTTTTCTTTAATAATTTTTAGAACTCTCTCAAAATAAACATCAGTAACTTTACCATTTAATATATCTTCTTTTGTAGAAATATACATCTAGATCCTCCTTTTTATATGTCTAATGTAGTGCAAGTAACCACACTAGTTTGTTAAATTTAACTAAATTAATAAAACAGAAGTCTTAATAAACAACATCTAAATTAGGTGGACCACCTATATTAGGGTATGCTATTTTAGCTGCGATATAAGGTTTTTGACCATTTGGAGCTTTCTCCCATTCCTTCCACATTCTTTTCTTCCATGCTTCAAGTTTTTTGTTATACTCTCGAGATTCAGCCCATGGTCGTTCATTTTCTCTACGATGCCATTCTTTATCGTCCATAAAATTTCCTCCAATTTTAAATTCTTAAGCAGTATGGATACTTACTCCCCAGAATGGGCATATCTATACCAGTATAATGGAGTTTCTTCTTTTGAAATCTTACGTTTTATAGGTGGATTATTATCATAAGGATGATCAAATCCAATAAACGCACCAGAAGAACTATCTTTTGTAGCATCTTTTCTCAACAATAATAAACCTATTAAAATAAATCCACAACCCAATGAAACTTTTACAAGTTTTTTCATAAAAATCATATCCTCCCCTTAAGTTAACTCATCCAACTCTATTGAAATTGCACCTGCTTGTAACATTTCGTCTATAGCTTTCTTCTCATCTCCAGAATTAATATTAACTGCTTTGGAAATATCTGATAAAAAGAAAGTAGTATAACCTAAAGATAAAGCATCTAATATAGTGGCTTTTACACAATAATCAGTAGCTAAACCTCCTATAAATAATCTTTTACATAATCCTTTTAACTTTTGATTAAGATTAGTACCATCAAATCCAGAATAAGCGTCTTTACTAGCATCAGTGCCCTTTGATATAATAATATTATCATTTGATATTTTTAAATCTTTATAAAAATTAGCTCCAGGGGTATTTTGAACACAATGAACTGGCCAAATTCCGCCAAATCCTTTAAAAGAACTATGATTGATTGGATGCCAATCTCTTGTAAAAACAATAGGTAGTTTTTGTTTGTAAAAAAGATCAATATATTTATTAACTGGTTCTATAATATCAAGAGCGTTTGGTACGGCTAAGCTACCTGTGCAAAAATCATTTTGTATATCAACAAGAACTAAAGCATCCGTTTCATTAATACTAACGTTCATAACTTAATCTCCTTTAAAGATCTTGAGCAGTTTATAGTCTTACTCAGGACTAACTATATTAAGGTTGCTCTATTTGAGCTACGATTGGTATTAGACCTTTAAATGCAGTTCTTGTAACTTGATAGTAAACTTTTTCTATAGTCTCTCTTGAAAATCCTAGTTTTTCTATATCAAACATAGAAAGTTTTTTATCAAATAAATAATACAAAATTAAATCAGTATCATCATAAGATACACCTAACTCGTCTTCGTCAGTTTGACCTACCCATAAGTCTGCAGAAGGAGCTTTAGTAATAACACTTTCCGGAACTCCTAATTGTTTAGATATTGCTCTTACTTGAGTTTTGTACAAACTTGCAATTGGATCAAGACTTGCAGCTCCATCTCCAAAAGCAGTAAAGTAGCCTAACAAGACTTCAGTCTTGTTACAAGTCCCCATTACTAAAGCATTATGTATCTTTGACTGATCAAATGTGATAATCATTCTTGTACGTGCAAGTACATTACCTATTCGTATTTTATCAAAAGTATTATCTACATAAGCATCAACCATACTAGTAATAGGAATTACTTTAAAATCTATACCTAATTGATCTGCTACTTTCTTTGCGTCTTCAATACTATTTGGATCTGAAAGTTTATATGGTAAAGCAAATCCAAATACATTTTCTTTTCCTAAAGCCTCAACAGTAAGAAATGTTACTAGACTAGAATCTATACCTCCCGACATAGATACTACTGCTTTACTTGATCCAGCATCTTTAGTCTTTTTCCTAATAAAATCCACAATTGTCCCGACAACTTTCTGGTTGTCTAAAGCTAACACTTCATAAGCATTCATAAAACCTCCTAAAAAATAAAAAAATATAGTGACACAGTGTAAAAATAGCATATTGATTTAAATACTAAAAATTGTTAAATTTGTTCTATCTTTTTTTACAATGTAATGTTAATAGTAAATATTGTAGATTTGAATTTAGTCTTCATCAATATTTTTTTTCTACTGATCTAGAAGACTCATTCAAATTCTTAGGATCATTAGCAATACCATGTTGTGTATTTACATTCTGAATAATAACTGTTTGTGTCTTATCTTTTACTGTAGCCCACACTAATGCAATTACCCATCCAATAAATGTCCATCCCAAAAATAAGTTTAATAGAAATACAGATATGGTATTTTTTCTATGTAGCAACAGAGCTATAATCGTTGGTAGAAAGTAAAATAAAATCAAACCAATTACAATTGCAAATCCACTAGAACCATCCATAAAGTCACCTCTTCTTACTAAAAATAAGTTTATCGCTATAGTATTCTTTCATTAGATCAGTACTAATCACTGGAGGGAAAAATGGATTTGGATTTAAGTCACATTCTTCCCTTGCTTTTTGCCAAGGTAATTCTTGATGTGTTAAATATTCTAAATAATCTGCATCATACTTTCCGTAAACTTTCCAAACTTGATTAAGTAAATCTTTGTCTTCGTCACTAAATTTACTTTCAATTTTTGTATCAATTTCTTCTTCTATTGGATTCAAAGTAAACCTTTCATAATATAAGTGTAAAGATCTAATTGTTGGTCCGTGAATCCAAGCTTCAATCTCTTCTTCAAATAACTTTTTATTATTTAGAACTAATGACCATGCTTGAGCATAGTAGACTAATTTTTGTAGTTTATGAAGCGTTACAGGTTTATCTCTCTTCTTGGCCAAAAATAGAAAGTATAGAGCTACATTTTTAAGACTTTCACTTAATTCCATCTTCACTCCTTTCTAGAAGTAAACACCCCTTGTAATACTGTTTAACAAACTTTTAACCAACCAGACTAAAGATAGAAATATGGCATCCTTATCTCTTTCATCTTTTGGCAATTCGTAAAATGGTAACAAATCTGGATGAGTCTTCTTTTCAGTATCTCGTACTTCTCCATACTTCCAACCCATGTCTAAATACGCTTTCATCCAAGAATTATGAGCTTCTTCTGGAGAAGGGAGTTGATCTGATTCTATGTATCTTCGAACTACATCTACCATCTGTTTTCTAAACTTTTCATCTCTATCTTCCCAAGCTTCAGGAACAATTGATCTTTTCGACCATTCTGCTTCTTTTCTAGCAGCTTCATAAATAAACTTAGTTATAGTTTCAAAGTCCATCAAGACCTCCCAATTCATTTAGAAAAGATTTGATTTGTTCTTCAATTTTTTGTGAAATAGAATCTTTTACATCAAACCAGTTTCCAACAAAATGTGTTAATGCTGCAATATCAAGATAATTGTAGATGAATAGTTCTTCATTTTCTTTAAAGTAATCGTTAATAACTTGAGTAGCAGAATACCCTTTATCTAACTTTTCTTGAACAATTTTTTGCATTGGTTCATCTTGGAGATCTATAAAGAAATCTCTTACTACAAGCTTGGCTACTCGTTCAGATTCACAATCAAACTCAAACCTAAAATCAATATCACTAATATAAAGTCCAAAAGAGTCTTGTAAATAATAAACAGGTACTCTACCTCTTCTTGATATTTCTTCAGCAATAGTGTAGAGTACTTTATCTTGAATTTTAAATAATGACTCTAAATACTGAGAAAAGTCAATATTAGGATACTCTTCTTCAAGTTTCTCAATATTTTCTGGAGTTAAATACAATTGAGTAATCGGTAATACAATAGCTTTATCTTTTTCAGAATACTTAGCTCCTGAAGCTTCAGCTACTTTATTGTAATCTAACTCATTTAGATTGTAATTAATAATCAAATCAGAAAGGAAAGATACCATCTCTTCGATGGTATCAAAATACTCTAATTGATGTAATTTCATATATATACTCCTATTGAGTATTAGAATTTGCTGGAAATATAGTTACTGTAAATTGATCGTTAGAACCAGATATCATTTGTACATCATAATCCACAACATTACCGTTAGGAAAAGAAGCTTGACAAAATCGTTTACGTAATTGTTTGTCAAGTGGTTTTCGTTCAACCCAGTTACTCAATGCTGTATTATTGCTATTGAATAAAGGACTTTCTCCAAAATTATAGTAAGTCCAGTATGCATGAGTTTCAAAAATGTGTTGTATTTGAGTTAGGACTGCTGGATCGTTACATTGTGGTACAGTATCTTTCTGTTGTGTATAACTACTATATATAGCAGAAACAACTAAAAACAAGATAACTCCAATAACATACCCACGATACTTTTTATAAGTGTCTAAAAGATTCCCCTTATTCTCATTATTAGTATTCATAGTATTCATAACATACCTCCTTTAATTTTAATGTTTCTAGTACGTAAATTCATCACTCTTACGAACATATCTGATACTTGTCTTTCCAATAAGAGTTCTAATTCTTCTGGTGAAAGTTTATCTCCATTAAGATACTCTATATCCTTATCTTGAGTACCATCACTGTACTCTTTGATTTTTAAAATACCTTCTACTTCAGATTCATCATCTCTTCTATAACAGAAATGTATATTTCTTTCAACCTCTTGATATTTAAAGTCAATATCGAACATAAACCCTCCATGACTTTAATTTTTACTTAAGCTTTTATGTATCCAACTGCTTTCAATAATTCTTCTTTTGAAAGGTCAATTGCTTTTACTTCGTCATCTATCTGCCAATCAATATACATTCTGTAAACTATGCCAGGTTCAATTTCCAGTCCCCATGCATCTGTAATATCATCCCCTATAAAATATAACTCAACAGATCCTCTAGTTAATGCTTTAGATAGTTTTAAAGCAAATAATTTAGCATCTAAAAAATAACTGTAGATATAATCACCACGAGGATTATACACATCTAAACTCAAGTTAATGTCTATTAAGTGATTTACATTTTCAGATTTACTGTCATTAACAACAAATGTTACATTTTGAAAACTGAGTGGACTTCCATTTTCAAAAGCATAATCATCTTGAAAGAATTCTTCAATTTCTCGAATTTTGTCTGGATCTACAATTGCATTATTAATCTTGTAACTAAACCTATACATCTTGTTCATATGAAACGTCCTTTAAATTTTCTAAAGAATCTATAAAATTTCCAAAAGTGTTTGTATCTTGAATTACTCGATATGTACCCTGTCTCCAAGGATCAGATAATCCTGATAATGCTTCAAGTTTACTTTTACTAATAACATAATGGTTAGATAGCATAATAAAATTATCTTTATCAAAAAGTATAACCTCTCCGCTTATTTGTAAAATTTTAGTTCTTGCAAAATAAACATAGCTAAAACGATCCCTATAATAAAAAAGAAAAACATCCATACCTTCTTGTAATAAGGTTCTTTTACCCTTTTTAGAAAGAGGCCATATATAATTACTACGAAGACGTTGTTCATGACACCATCTTGCAATATCTCCTATACAATAACCATCTATAGCAGTTTTTACTGGTTTCTTTTTATTAATCTCAGTTGTTGGGGACTTAGTACAACGCCAACACTTTGGATCATTAACTGGATCTTTACAACGATCTTGCCAGTCTTGGTTATTGTAACACACTCTCAAAATTATCCCGCCATTCTCAAGCAT
>Ga0207433_10016583_pt1 | contig 10323 bp, 10 predicted proteins | sample YelNatPaOPGAMG01_FD_187559 | JGI IMG/M metagenome (GOLD analysis project Ga0207433, IMG submission 187559) | Hot spring thermophilic microbial communities from Obsidian Pool, Yellowstone National Park, USA - OP-RAMG-01 (SPAdes) (version 3) | ecosystem: Environmental > Aquatic > Thermal springs... | reverse complement strand
TAAAATTTTTCTAATGTGACTGACGGGGCGGGAGTGTAAGATGAATAATAAGCCTGGTATTGATGCAAATATCTAGAAAAGATTTATATTGGAGTTATGCAGCTACTTTCTTTAAGGTAGCCACCTCTGTTATTATTCTTCCATTTATATTACGATTGCTTCCCTCTGAAACCGTAGGCATTTGGACTGTATATATGACTGTTTCAACTTTTTCATATTTGCTTGATTTTGGTTTTAATCCGACGTTTACCAGAAATGTCACATATGTCTTAAGCGGAGTACGTTCTTTAAAAAAAGAAGGTTTTGAAATTCTATCAGAGCAGGAAAATAGTATTGACTTCAATCTGTTAAGAGGACTTATACAATCAATGAGGTGGATTTATCTTAGGTTGTCAATTATTCTTTTTATAATACTTTCATTATTTGGAACATACTATATTTATTCATTACTTCAAACCTATTCTGGAGACAGAAAAGAAGTTTATATTTCATGGTTTATACTTATTTTAATTAACAGCTATTACATTTACACGCTTTATTATGAATCACTATTATTGGGTAGGGGGCTTGTTAAAAGATCAAAGCAGATAGTTGTTTTTGCTCAATCCGCTTATTTGATTACAGCAATAATATTAATCCTTAATGGTCTTGGTTTAATTGCTATCGTATCTGCTCAGGCTGTTTCAGTTATTATTAATAGATGGTTTTCATATAAAGCTTTTTTTTCAACTGAGATAAAAAATAGTCTAAAAATAACATCCTGTCCACCTATTAAGAATATTCTAAAAGCTATCTACCCAAATGCAGTTAAAATCGGACTTACTATTTTAGGAGGTTTTCTGGTTCAGCGGTCTGCTATTATTATAGGTTCAATCTATCTATCTTTGAGTGATATAGCCTCATATGGAATTACATTTCAGTTGATTTTAATAATTTCAGGATTATCTACTATATATTCATCGACTTATCAACCAAAAATTTCTCAACAAATTGTTTATAATAATTATGACTTTATAAAAGGAATCTTTATTAAAAGCCAAATAATCCTTTTTCTTTCCTATTTTATTTGCGGGCTTGGAATAATTGCATTTGGAGATGAAATTTTGAGATTAATTGGAAGCAGAACATATCTTCTATCTAAATCATTAATTTTTATTTTTTTAATAGTGTCCATGCTTGAATCTAATCAAAGTCTTGCGGGAACAATACTATTGTCGAAAAATGAAGTGCCGTTTTTCAAAGCATCTTTGACAGCGGGATTAATTACAATAATACTTCTTTTTATTTTTTTTGAAACAACTGAACTTAAATTGTGGTCAATGATATTAGCTCAAGGCATTGCTAATTTATATAACAACTGGAAATGGCCTTGTAAAGTGTATAGATTGTTGAATATAAGCCTTAAAGATATACAAAAAATTATACTAAATTTTAGAAATATAATATGATGGAAAATGCAACTTTTGAAAAATGTTTGATTTGTAATAATTTGGCAGAATTAATCCATAAAGATTTTCCTGGTTATCAAAAGCCTTTTAAATTTTATATATATCATTGCAAATATTGTAATACATCTTTTTCTTTACCCAGAACAGATGCTTATTTAATTTATGAAAAAATTTATAAAAATGTAAAAAATATTCCAGGCTACGATAGATACTGGTACTATGCTGAAAATATTAAGAATCAAACAAAACCACTTAGATACTTATGCGAAAATGAAGATATTTACTGGGCTATAAATGAAGGATTAAAGCTGATTGTAAATAATATAAATACTTCTATGTTGCTTGATATTGGTAGTGGCTTGGGATATCTTACCTATGCATTAAATATGGCAGGATATAATACAATTGGAGCAGATATATCGATCGAAGCTGTTAATAATGCTAAATCTCGATTTGGAAATTATTATTTATGTGCTGATATTTCTGAGCTTATAAGATTATTTCCAGGGAAATTTGATGTTGTTATTTTAGCAGAATTACTTGAACATGTTGAGTCACCCATTGATTTTATTGAGTCTGTAAAAAAACTTTTAAAACCATATGGAAGTATAATTATTACAACACCCAATAAGTCATTTTATTCTGATGATTTAATTTGGGCTACTGATTTACCTCCCGTCCATATGTGGTGGTTTAGTGAAGAATCATTTAAGGTCATTGCAGAAAGGGGAAAAATGTTGATTAATTATATAAATTATCATGAATTCTATAAAAAAAAATGGCATGCAGTAGATATGAATTTTTATCGTAATTTAAAATTTATCAGGTCTGTTTTGAATTCAGACAGCTCTATTAATCCTGAAATTAATTTTGATTACAATAAAAAAGTAAATTTTTTAAAACAACAAGCAAAAAGATATTTTTATCCATTTTTAAAATTATATGGTAATATTTATAAATTATTCAACGATAATATCAAAATATGTGATAAAAAAGGAGTTACTCTTTGTGTGATATTAACGAATAAATAAAATTTTTTTGGAATAATTTATTGTTTCAGCCCCCTAATTCATCGGACGAAATTATAGAAAGAAATCTGTAATTTTATACTGATGAACAAAAGAACATTTACGGTAGAAGAAAAGCTGAGAATCATTAAAGAGGCCAGTGAACAAGGGGTAAAGGTCATTCTTGAGAAGTATGGTCTGTATCCCGCAACATTTTATTCATGGAAAAACAAGCTGGAAGAAATGGGAGAACCAGGCCTTCAGCATGGTATGACGCCACAGCACCTGAAGAGAATCAGGGAATTAGAGAAGGAGAACTATGCATTAAAACAGCTATTGGCCGAAAAGGAACTTGAGGGCAAACTTAAGGACGATCTTTTAAAAAAAAAGTATGCCCTGGAGAAAAAAAGGAGATAGTCAATTCTTTCATCTTTCGGGGTATGAAAAGAGATACGGCACTTCCAATAGCTGGCATTAGTAAGCATCATTTTTACTATAAGTTAAAGTCCGGGAGAAGGAGTAAAGCTTTAAAAAAGTCCGATTAATAGTGTCTAAATAACTACATGACATTAAATTAACCGCTTTTATGGATGTTTCAATAATAATTGTCAATTATAATACATCTTCTTTGTTGATAAATTGTTTAAATTCAGTATTTTGCTATACTGAAGGAATTAATATAGAAGTGATAATTGTTGACAATGGATCAAGCGACGAATCTCTAAGTTTAATTAATGAAAAATTTGGAGAAAAAATTATATTATTAGCATTGGGGAAAAACGTAGGTTTTAGCAGAGCTAATAATGAAGGAGTTAAAATATCTAAAGGTCGTAATATCTTTTTTCTCAATCCGGATACAATGCTTTTAAATAATGCAATAAAGAAATTATCCGATTACCTTGACAAAAATTCAGATGTCGGGGCTATCGGTGGAAATTTATTTAATATTGATTTGAAACCTATCCACTCATTTAAAAGATTTTTCCCATCAGTATTTTGGGAGTTTAATGAACTATTTTGTGGATATCCGGAAAAAATTGTTTATGGTCAAAATTCTCAGTTTAATAATTCAAATAATCCACTGGATGTTGCTTTTATAACTGGTGCAGACTTAATGATTCCTAGATGGGTATTTGATCTCACGGGAGGATTTGAGCCTATTTTTTTTATGTACTTTGAAGAGGCAGATCTCGAAAAAAGAATTGCAGCATTGCAATTAAGAAGAGTATGTCTGCCTTCTGCAAAAATAATACATTTAGAAGGTGGCAGTTTTACAAAAACCGATGAGAGAATGGAGATTTATCTTAAGGGACGTAAGTTATATCTTAAAATTAATTCTAATAAGTTTATTAATTTTTTATGTAACTCAATATTTTATATTAAAATATACTCAAGAATTTTATTCTTTGGGATTCTTTTTAACAAACCCAAATTAATTTACTGGATTAAATTAAAAAAACTTTTCAACCATAATCATTGATTTTAATTAATATTGTATATAGCCTGAATATTTTAAATGAAGTATAATTCTTTACCAAATCATTTTTTATGAGGGCACTTATTATTACAAATCATTATATTGACCGTAATTCAGGCGGTAGCATAGGAACACGTTCCACAGTTAACATTCTTTCTGAAATTGTTCCTGAGTGTTACCTTATTTACCCTGATTCGGGAAAAGATATGGGCAGTTTCGTTAATAAAAACGTTATTGGCATACCATGTCACGATTCTTTACCAAAATGGCTCAAAGGGATTTTTGTATATTTTGGAAGACTGCACAGGTTTAAAAGAACTGTTAAAAATTTTCTGATTAAAGAAAATGTGGATCTGGTTTTTTTTGATACTGTTGTAGTAAGCCATCAACTTATTAATTATGTAAGGAAAAAAGGGAAAAAAATTATAACCATTCATCACGGAGCTGAAAGAGACTTCTATAAAGACAACAAACCTCCTCTTTTGATAAGAATTCCATTTCTGATCTTTATCGGCATTGCTGAAAAAAAGGCAGTTATCGGAAGTGATCTGAACCTTGTACCTACAAAACTTGATAAAGAAAAACTCTTAAAGAGATATAAGAATAAGCTAAATCAGGATAAAATTCAGATTTTCAGTGTATATGAAAACCCCGGATTAAATACATCCTCATCCCACGCGCCGGTTGTTTTTAAAAAGAACGAGAAAGTAAATTTTATTATTACCGGTAGCTTGTCTTTTCCGCAAAGTGATATTTGTATAAGAGAGTTCCTGGAAATATACCTTCCTGTTATCAGAAAGAAATTCAGCAGCTTCAGAATAATAATAGCTGGAAGCAATCCTCAGGATAAACTTATCCGGGCAGCTAAATCAATTAAAGAGGTTCTAATTATCAAAAATCCTGATAATATATCAGAAATATTAAGAGGAGGGGATATTTATGTATGCCCTGTCAGCATGGGAAGCGGGATAAAACTAAGAATAATGGATGGCCTTAAATCAGGACTGCCCGTTATTGCCCATGAGGATTCAATTAATGGCTATGAGGCTTTTGTTGATAAAGGTTTTATGTTCTTATATAATTCACCAGATAGTTTTGCCGAAGCACTCGACAGGGTGATTAACAGGAACATCAAACCTGATCAAATAATAAGCTTGTATGAAAATTCTTTTTCTTTCGAAGCTGGAAAAGATAGAATGAAAATGTTGTTAACCGAGATTATTAACCAGAAATGAAGAAGATTTTGTACATAACAGCATTTGTGCCGTCTAAAACAAGCGCAGGAGAGAATTTTTCCCGCCAGCTTATTGATGATATTGCCCGTGAAAACATAGTAGATCTTGTTTTCTTCAGATATTCATCCGATAGCGATTTTATAAGAAACTCGGAAAATATTAAAATTGTCAGGCAGTTTAAAAATAACAGCTTTATAAAATTTCTAAACTGTTTGATGTTCCCGTTTTTTTTCCCTCTGTTCACGGTAAGGTTCAATATTTCCCGTTTATTATTCCTCCGGAAACTAATTACCCGAAACAATTATGATACAATATTAATGGATTTCAGCCAGACATTTATTTATTCGGTTTTTATTAGTCATAAACATATCATTCTAAATTGTCACGATGTAATTGCACAACGTTATTCAAGAATATATGGCGGTTTATTCAAACCGTTCGTAACTTTTACCGAAAATACTATTTTTAATAAATCAAAAGCTATAATTTTTTGTCACAGTCATAAAGACAAACGGTTAATTCATGATCTGTATGGTATCGAAGCCAATGTAACAAGTCTCTATTTTGATAAAACAGTAAAAGAAACATTTCCTGATTATTGTGGAAATTACTTTGTTTTCTTCGCAAACTGGCGCAGGCCAGATAATTCAGATGGACTTAAATGGTTTCTGAAAAGTGTCTATCCCTTCCTTGGTAATGATCTTTATGTTAAAATAATAGGTTCAGGCCTTCCTGCCGGGCTGCTGGCAGACATGAAGAGGTATTCGAAAATTGAGTATATGGGATTTTTAGAAAATCCTTATCCTGTTATTTCTAATGCAAGAGCTCTTATTTCCCCTCTCTTTACGGGGGCCGGAATTAAAGTCAAAGTAATGGAATCATTAGCCTGTGGCACACCTGTTATAGGAACAAGAATATCTTTTGAAGGTATACCCGAAATATTCGGAGATTATTTAATTAACGCAGAAGATCAAAATAGTTTTATAACCCGAATCACTGAATTTAAAATACAATTATCGGATAAACAAAGACTTAAAGCTTTATTTCTTAGTTATAACATGAATAATTCCTTAAAAGAAGCAATTTTGCAAGAAAATGTATCTAAAAAGACTAATTATTAGTTTTTCATGCAAATTTTAAGCAACGGTGAATAATCCATCTGTTTCCTTCATCATAATTGAATATTTCTCCATTGAAAAAGCAATGGAATGTGTTGAATCATTATTATCACAACTTTCAGGGGAAGCTTACGAAATAATTATATCATCCAATTCCTGCTATGATGAAAAAACGAGAGAGAATCTTCTCCTAAATTTTTCTGCAGTTCGTTGGATATTTAATGAAAAAAACGGTGGGTTTGCCTATGGTATGAATCAGGGACTAAAACAGGCAAAGGGTAAATTTCTTGTAATTTCAAATCCCGATGTTGTCGTAATTGACGGTCTTATGTCAATGATCAGTTTTATGGAAGCTAATTCCGGTATTGGAGCAATAGGTCCTATGTTTATCGACTTTGAAGGAAATATCCAGGACAGTTGCAGAAGGTATCCTAGTCTTCAACGCCTTCTTGCAAGATTGTTCAGAAGATTTGTGAAAAACAAAGAAATAGTATATGAAAAAAATCTGGATTACTCAAAGATTCAAACAGTTGACTGGCTTGCCGGTGCATTTATTATGGTCAGTCGCCCGGCTTATGAAAAAACTGGAGGTTTCGACGAAAGGTATTTTCTGTATGCCGAAGATGTCGACTGGTGCACAAGAATCCGCATGAAAGGTTTTGAAATTGTCTATTATCCTAAGGCGCGTGTGCTGTTTAAGGGATCCAGAAATGCCAGAAAAAACATTAAGTATGCACTTATTTTTATAAAAAGTCATATAAGGTATTGGTTAAAATTCGGATTTTTCGGAGGATATCCTTCAAGAAAGAAATTTATTTTTAACGGCTGAGTTTTTTATTCATCAAAACATCCTTTTTGTAAAAACATAACTGATAATGCCAATCTATTCAATAAAATATTCAATCCCATACCTTATACTGATTACTTATTACATTCTGCTGGTTATTACAGAATTTATTGTCGAAAAGCAATCCGTTAGCGAAAAATTATCTTCAAACCGACAAATTATTAGAATTTTATCTCTCTCGGGCCTTCTGTTTTTCTTTGGTTTCAGAGGGTTTATAGGTTGGGATTGGTATTCATATTATCCTGCTTTTAAAGAAGTTCACAATATATTTAATTTTGATTCAGCAATATTCTCGCATATTCGCTTCGACCATGGATTCATTTATTATATGTCACTTATTAAAACTATATCTAATAATTTCCATTTTTTTATTTTTATCAATACATTGATTGACATAGTTATACTTGATTTATTAATTAAACGGTATTCCAGATTCAGCTATGCTTTTGTAGTCCTGCTTTTTATAACCATGGGAGGTTTCTACCTCGAGACAGATATCCTTAGAAGTGCAAAATGTTTGATGTTGTTTCTTTTGTCTCTCAGATATATAAATGAACGTAGAATTGTTCCTTTTCTTTGCCTGAATCTGCTTGGCTGCACTTTCCATATTAGTGCTTGTATTTTCATTCCACTTTACTTCTTTTTACACAAAAAAATCCCTAAGTATATTGTTATTTCAATATTTATTGCGGGTTTTACTATATTTTTATTACAAATCGAATATATCAGACCGTTTCTTTTCTGGATTACATCGCTAATGGGCGAAAGGTTCTCTGCTTTACTGGAAAAATATCTTAATATTTCTGCATATTCAACTGGTTATGGTTTTACAATCGGACTTTTGGAAAGATTTTTTACTGTAATACTTATTGTCATCTTTTATGGCAAGCTTACAAGTGCAAGCAAAAATAATATTGTCTTGGTTAACTGCTATTTGATCTACTTTATCTTCTTTTTCTTTTTTGCCGAAATAAAGATAATCCCTGTAAGGGTAGGCGGGCTTTTTGTCTTTGCTTACTGGTTTTTATATCCTGAGATTTTTAATTTTATAAAAAACTATAACAACAAAATAGTAATCATTACTGCTTTTTTCCTTTATTCGTTAATAAAAATAGGGGATATGACAAATACAATTCTTTACAGGTATGTGAACGTGTTATTTGGCAGCGATGATTTCCCATCAAGAGCGAAAATATTTGATGCATCATTTGAAACATTATTTAAGTAATAAGATGTTATTTTGTTTCAGGTAAATTTAGTATTATTAAAAGCGTCATAAATATTGCAGTATAAAATAAATTTATCATACTTACCTTAAATTGTCAAAAAGGGCAAATAATGAAAAGGATTAAAATTGAAGACAACGAATTCATGCAAGAAGCTATAATGCAAGAAATAATTCATAATGAGAATTTTAGGTATAATCACCGTTTACATGGATTGTTACTTGTAAGCAAGGGCATGAACTGTTATCAGGCTGGAGCACTTCTCGGTCATGATTCCACTACAATATAAAAATGAGTTCATGATTTCAATAAAAATGGATTTTCTGGTTTGTATGACAAAGAAAGACATGGAAGACCGGCATCTCTTGATAAACATAAATGGGGAAAATTGGGCAGGGATTTGCGAAAGCAACAAAAAACATTAGGATATACTCAAAACTTATGGGATGGTAAATTGTCAGCTCACTACCTGCAAAGCCATTATGGAATCAAAGCCGGGGTTCGTCAATGTCAGCAAATTTTTCATAAGCTTGGTTTTCGTAGGAGAAAACCACGACCTGTAATTGCTCAAGCTGATCCATCAGCACAAGAAGCTTTTAAAAAAAACTTCAAAAGTTGGCAAAAAACAGAATGAATGAAATTTGGAGTCTGGATGAATGCCACTTCCAGCAATATGGTTCCCGTTGTACAATGTGGGTACCACCTGAGGAAAAGGATCCTGTTGTGTTGCAAGCTCCAACTAAGAAAAGCATCTCGCTCTTTGGCGCAGTAAATGTATCTCACTTCTGTTTTTACTTCCACATAGACCTAAACTAAATCCAATAGAACGCGTTTGGAAAATGATAAGAAAAAATTGTACTCATAACCAATATTTTCCTTTGCTTAAATGTCTTGTAAAAAGTGTCAAAGAACAATTAACCTTATAGGATAAACCTAATGATATTTTACATAAGTAATACTGTATTATTTAAGTCGTCATGTTTAAAAATAATTAGAGTCCATTGCCTTTTTGTTAATTAAAATTTGGTGAAAATGGACTTCAATTTTTTAAAGAATCTTCATTCTGCTAAAAAATTGATATATCATTTGTGTTTTTTGATTTTGCCCCAGTTAATCTAATCCATAGATTAAAAAAGATTTAATTTTGAAAAATCTCCAATAATATTTATGAGTTTTTTTTCTAATACAAATATTGAAAAAACAGGTTTTATTTCATTATTAGCTACTTTATTTTTAATTTCTTTTCCTCGCGAATGGTCGCTTTATGCACTTGCTCTGATGCTAATATTTAGTAGTATATTATGGATTGTTGCTTTTAGAAACATCTTTAATATTTTTATTCATAAAATATATCTAATAATCCCACCTGTTGCATATTTTCTTATTTATTATTTAAATGTGATCTTTCAGGGATGCAATTTAAAATTATTAGAAAAATCCTTGATGTTTTTGCTTGTACCGTTTATAGGCTTTTCTGTAATTAGCAAAATTTCATTTAATGACCGTAGATTAATAACATTATTCAAAGTGTTTATTTCAGGTATTATCCTTGTTTTAGTTTACTTGACTGTTTTGACTTCAATTGAATTGATTAATAATATTGGGAAAAATGTTACCTTCTCGGAATATATTAAATCAAATAACGAAAGAACATTTTCTTTGGGATTTTCAATATTTGAACATCCTACCTATTTGTCAATGAAAATAACGTGGGCAATGTTGTTGGTAATATATTTTTTTTATGAAAAAAAATACATATTATTGCTAATTGCATCATTTTCAATCTTCTCTATTTCAATATTTCTGCTTGCCTCAAAATCGGGTATTATTATGTGGCTGATGTTGATATTGTTTTTCATTGTTTTATATCTTGGCAGAAAGATAGATAGTTCACTTTTTAAATATTTTGCAATAGTATTTATTTCAATACCCTTGATTACTTTATCAATAGGAATAGTAAAAGAT
>Ga0207433_10016578_pt1 | contig 10326 bp, 8 predicted proteins | sample YelNatPaOPGAMG01_FD_187559 | JGI IMG/M metagenome (GOLD analysis project Ga0207433, IMG submission 187559) | Hot spring thermophilic microbial communities from Obsidian Pool, Yellowstone National Park, USA - OP-RAMG-01 (SPAdes) (version 3) | ecosystem: Environmental > Aquatic > Thermal springs >... | reverse complement strand
AGTACACGCCAGCAGCGGCACGACTGGTAAGCCGACGGTTGTGTGCTATACTCGCAACGACGTTGATCTTTTCGCTGAGGTGATGGCGCGCTCCTTTGTTGCCGCAGGCACAGGCCCTGGCATGCTCCTTCACAATGCGTTTGGCTATGGTCTCTTTACAGGCGGCCTCGGCATTCACTATGGGGGAGAGAAGCTTGGCATGACGGTTGTTCCCGTTTCAGGAGGGGTGACTCAGCGCCAAATCGCGCTGATTCTCGATCTGAAACCGCAGGTCCTCTGCTGCACGCCTTCTTACGCGCAAACACTGGCCGAGGAGTTTAAGAAGCTTGGGGTTTCGCCAGGAGAGATTAGCCTGAAATATGGACTCTTTGGCGCCGAACCCTGGACTGAAACCATTCGCGCTGATATTGATACAAACCTTGGGATTCGAGCTACCAACCTGTACGGCCTTAGTGAGATTATTGGGCCGGGGGTATCCCAGGAGTGTATCGAGGCACGTTCTGGCAGTCACATCTGGGAGGACCACTTTTACCCAGAGGTGGTGGACCCTGATACGGGTGAGCCGCTGCCGGATGGGAAGGAGGGGGTGCTGGTGCTTACCAACCTCACCAAAGAGGCAATGCCTCTCCTGCGCTACTGGACCAGCGATATTACGTATTTGACGCATGATCCTTGCGTCTGTGGAAGAACGCATGTGCGGATGGGGCCGGTGCGTGGGCGTTCTGACGATATGCTAACCATACGCGGCGTGAATCTCTACCCGACCCAGGTAGAGGAGATACTCAAGGACATCGCGGAGATTGCTCCCCACTATCAGGTTGTCGTGCAGCGCGAGGGAACGCTGGATGAGGTGGAGGTCAAGGTAGAGGTCACGGAAGCGCTGTTCCGGGCCATTGCTCAGGAAACATTATCCCAGGCTGTTGTGGAGGCCAATCACCAATTACAGGGCCTTCGTAATGGCATTCAGCAGAAGATTAAGGGCACGATTGGCTTGAACATGAAGATTACGCTGATGGCCCCAGGCAGCGTCGCCAGAAGCGAGGGTGGGAAGCTCCGGCGCATGGTTGATCTCAGAACATTGTAAAATGCTTTTCTTCATCTTTTCAAGAGAAGAAAGCACCCATAGAAAGCTATGTAGGCAAAAGGAGAAACGATGGCAACCCTAGAGCTTGAAACCATGCGCTGTGAGTTGAATGGTCCCCTGGCACGGCTGCGCCTCAACCGTCCAGAAGCGCTCAATGCTGCCAATTGGGCCTGGGTGAAGGACCTTGTGACCGCTACTGACTACCTGGCGCGCAGCACCGAGACGCGGGTGGTTATTGTCAGTGGCGAAGGCCGCGCTTTTTGCAGCGGCCTGGATGTGAAAGAACTGGCGCAGGGCCATCTTACGCGAGAATGGTTCGAGACCTGGGAGCGCGGCGTTCTTGCCCTGGCTGGCCTCGATGCGATTACTATCGCTGCTATTCATGGCTATTGCCTGGGCGGCGGCCTGCAAGTTGCGCTTGCTTGTGATCTACGCATCGCATCCACCGACGCGGTGCTGAGTATTCCTGCTGTGAAAGAGGGTGTTGTTGCGGCTTTGGGGCCGATGCGCCTTGCCAGGCTGATTGGTGCTGGCCCTGCCAAGCAGCTTTGTTTGCTTGGCAGGCGCTTTACTGCTGAGGAAGGGCAAAGGCTGGGCCTCATTGGCGAAGTGGCGATGCCTTACCAGCTAGAGGAGCGTGCGCTTGCGCTTGCTGAGGAGCTGCTTGCTATCCCGTTTACGGCGCTCGTGCATACCAATCGCCAGATTGATCGAGCGTTCGACAAGGATGCGGAAACGCTCATGGCAGAGATGCTGGATGCGCAGGAGGATTGCTTGCGTTCGCCTGAGCATGCGGCGGTCATGGCCTCCTATCGTGAGGCGCAGCTTCAGCGCAGCCAGCGGCAGAGCAAAGAAGCCTCCGGGTAGCTTGCGCGTGGAATAGGGTCGCGTGGCGCGGCATTGATGTGGGCATGTGGATTGCAGGAGCACTCATGGGATTCTCGACCAGGCTTTGTGGAGACAAAGGATGAGGGAGGTACGCATGAGTGCGGCGACACCAAAGCAATTTGATGCAGAGCTACGGAGCCGGCTGGCCCAGAGGGAGGAGATTCGGATTGAAACGCGACGGGGTGGGGCAGAGGTGCCCGCCCATCATACGTCCATCTGGGTTGTGGTGGTTGACGATAATATCTATGTGCGCTCAGCACATGGTACCGCTAGCCGCTGGTATCAAGAAATCCGGGCGAATCCGGCTGCGGCAGTGCATATCGGTAGCCAGCGGATACCGGTTCGAGCGGCGCTCGTAACTGACGATGCTACGATTGCGCGGGTGAGCGATGAGTACCGGCGCAAATATCGCGATTCTCCCTTTTTGCCCGCGCTGGTGCGCGATGACATCTCGCCCATGACGTTGCGGCTAGAGCCGCAGTGAAGCGACTGGCGGTTAGGATCGCGCCCAAGGACACACCTGGAGGCCATTCGGCTACAAAGCCCGCTCTACGGCGGGCTAGGATGAGATGTGGCCTCGACTAAAAAGTAAAGCTTCATAAACCTCCAGTCGGCTTTGCATTGCGCCTCATCTGCCGGGGCGGCTATTGGCACAATCAAAGAGGTTTTCTGGCATTGTGCCTCTGAACCCAGGAGGAGCGCCTGGCGGAGTGTCAGGTGAACTCCACTGGCAGCCCGGCACAGAGGCGCAATGTTTGCTTGCCCAGCTTATGAGGTCGGCGTTGAAGGCTTGCCTGCTGCACCGACTGGCAAATTGCCTCAACTCTTGAAGCACCTGACGAAGCTGGAGAGGCAATCCCTCCAGTTGAGCGCGCGAAAGTGTAAATGGATTTGAGGAGAGAAGGAAGAAGCGCGCTTTTCCGCTCTGCACCTGCCTTGCCAGTTCAGCCGGTGTCAGGATGGGATCACTGCCCATGAACCCGCCAAGGGCCATTACCGGCTGGCCTGTATCCAGAATGACATCCTCCCCTTGGCTAAAGCCAGGGGATTCCCCACGTCACCGTGAGGAGCTTCCTATTTTATTGAGGCGTGCCTTGCCGGGTCTTCTCGCCTCTCCCCAGGCGTAGACCGCTAGCCCAGCGGCCTTGCTATTCAAAGTATGGAGACCATCAATGAGATCGGCTCTCTGTCTATAGTTGTCGCTATATGCGCATTGCTGGCACGTGGGCGTGTCCCTGCGGACGTGGTTTTATCGCACGTGCGATGAGGGAGCAACAAGGGGGATGTAGACCTCTTGACAGAAACTGTAGCATATGTTAGCATCGTAACATAATATGATTGTCTGACAAAAGGAGAATCAGATGCCAAAAGAATTTGCCACACTTCAGCGGCAGACCCTGCCAGAGCAGGTGGTGCGGCAAATTGGAATGAGCATTTTAGCGGACGAGTTTCAACCCGGTGATACCCTGGCGGCGGAGCCGGAGCTTTGCCTGCAATTGGGAGTAAGCCGAACGGTGCTGCGCGAGGCGCTGAAGGTGCTTGTTGCGAAAGGGCTAATCGAGTCCAGACCAGGTATGGGGACTCGAATACGCCCAAGGAGCGAATGGAACCTCCTTGACCCTGAAGTCATTGCCTGGCAGGCTGAATTGGGTAGGCCCACTTCGTATTTCCGCAATGTGTGCGAGGTGCGCCTGATGATTGAGCCGATGGCAGCCAGGCTTGCGGCGTCTCGTGCCACAGAGGAGGAAATTGCCTCGATTGAGGACTGGTGTCAGCGCATGCAGCTTAGCGTTCATGACTCGGATGGCTATACAACAGCCGATTTACAGTTTCATGCCGCCATTTGTGCCGCGACGCATAATGAGTTGGTGCCACAACTGATGACAGGCTTGCATGCTGCGCTCTACGCGAGCCGGGTCATCACCAGCCATGTCGCTGGTGCAAATGAGCATGCCATGCCGTTGCATTGGGCCGTTGCTCAGGGGATTCGCAACCACGACGAACAGGGAGCAGAGGAGGCCATGCGGATGTTGGTTAAAGCCACGCTTGACGACATTTGCCGTGCCGAGGAGGCACAACGGTAGAGTTCCACGCACATTTTGACGAGTTGAGGCAAGCATGCGCGTTTGTTTGGGGGGTTGAAAAACGTTGCGCAGCCAGCTATACTTAAGAACAACCAGATAGTCGGTATCCGCTTTGAATTGATTGATCGGAGCCTGGCTCATGAAGGATCTCACCCGATCCCCCCTGTACTTTCAGGGTTTAGGGCAGACCCACACACGCGGCGCAGACCCGCAGACGCTCCGTGAGGTCAATCGTTGGGTGGTGCTGAATGCCCTGCGTACCAGGGGACCGAGTACTCGCACCAGGCTTGCCAGGCAAACGGGCCTTTCCCCTACCACTTTGACAAGCATCGTGCGCGGATTGGTTGATCAGCAGTGGATCAAGGAAATTGGCTCGTTGCAGGCAGAGCAAAATGCCCGCTGGTCAGGTGGGCGCCAGGCTATTGAGGTTGCCTTCAATGCCAGGGCAGGGGCTGTGGTTGGCGGAGAACTGGGGCGGACTGAGCTGCGGCTTTTGCTGGCGGACCTTGCCGGTCACTGCCTGAAAGCCGCAGAACCTATCAAGCTAGAGACGGCCATTGGCCCCGATGCGTATCTGCCGCAGTTGATTACGGCGCTGGATGATTTTGTACGGGGCACTGTTACGTGGGATCAGGTTTTTGGCATCGGGCTGGGCATCCCTGGCCCACTGGATATTACCTATCGACCGAATGCTCCACCAAGGATGCCAGGCTGGCACGGGAGGGATGTTGCAGCAGAGTTTGCCGGTTACGCGAGGGACATCTTTGGTTCCCACTCTATCCCGATCTACCTGGAGAACGATGCGAACTTTGGAGCGCTAGGGGAGAGCCGCTATGGAGCAGGGCGCTTCCCTGGTAGGGAAAACTTAGCCTATGTCAAAATTGGGACGGGAGTTGGCGCTGGCCTGGTGATTCATGGGCACGTATATCGGGGGAGCACAGCCACTGCTGGCGAGTTTGGTCATACAAAGCTGGAGCGGGGCAGCAGCCCGGAGCACCGGGCATGCGCGTGTGGCAAGGTTGACTGTCTCGAAGCGTATACGTCAGTTGATGGGATTTTGCAGGATGTTCGTTCGATGAGTGGTGAAACCGGCCTTACTATTGAGCATGTGGTCGAACGGGCAAAGACCGGCGCTGATGGGCAGATCAGCGCGGGCGCGATTGAGCTTGCTGGGCGACGCCTGGGGGCAGCCATTGGAGGTCTCATTAACTTAATCGATCCAGGGGTGGTGGTTATTGATGGGCGAATCCCCCAACGTGCTGGGGATGTGCTGCTTCGGCCCTTGATAGCGGAAGTTAGAGAATTCAGCTTTCACCCTGAGCCGCCCACTCCTATTGAACTGAGCAGCTTAGAAGGATACGCCATTGCCTGGGGAGGGATTGCCAGGGTGCTTGATACGCTCTTTCTCAGCCCTCCCATACCAGCGGCTCGGCCTCTGCGGGAGTCGGCTGAGACGTCTAGGTAAGCAGCTATTGTCAGAAATAAGCAGCTTCGTTCCTCAATTATATATCCAGTTGGTTGGTGTTCTCGGAGTAACCTTTCTGAATGTTCTATCACTGGCAACTCGTTCATGCGCCTTGAGGTCAAATGAAACAGCGTATGTCTTGACGGAGATGATGGGAGCCGCTATACTTGCTTCAACTCAAGTGTTGGAAGTCTGGGGCGGCGCTCTCATCAGGACACTTTTATACCGGCCTTTCATTTGGAGCAGAGCCTTCTGTTTCAGGATACAGGCATAGCAAGGCGCAGCGAGTACGTTAGATGCTCTATTCCAGATACCCATTGGCCGGGTAAGAAAGGAGCAGAACTGAGAGAGCGAACGGTTACTACAGGTATCCTCGTTGGTTCCTCGACTCGATGTAGAGCAAAAATTGGAGGGTCATTGTGAGTACCTCGACAGACGTGTCCCGTTCCCAAACGATGCACATTGGCCGGCGCAAGTTCCTTGGAGGTGCCGCGCTCGGCGCAGCAGGTGCCATCAGCTTGCCATCTATCCTGGCTGCCTGCGGCAGCACCACTGGCGCCAGCGGCGGCACCGGCGAAGGCAATTTCCCCAGTCATCCTCAGTGGAATTTCGTTTTTGTCAACCACGTCACTACCAACGCTTTCTTTACCCCGACGCAATATGGTATTCAAGATGCCTGCGCACTGTTCGGGTGCAAGTATCAGTGGACTGGCTCTGAGAACAGCATTGTGTCGGAGATGGTGAATGCCTTCAATGCCGCCATTGCTGCCAAGGCCGATGGCATTGCCGTTGCCATTGTGGACCCCACAGCTTTTGACCAGCCTACCCAGCAGGCATTGGCTGCTGGTATTCCGGTGGTTTCCTACAACGCTGATTCGCCTGACCCCACAAAGAATGGCCGTTTAGCGTACATTGGTCAGGACCTTTTCCAATCCGGTGTTCAGGTTGGACAGCGTATTGTCTCGCTCGTCCAGTCTGGGGATGTTGTCGGGTTTATTGCCACGCCAGGTTCCCTCAACATCCAGCCACGTATTGATGGTGTGAAGCAGGCAATTCAGCAATCTGGCGCGCCGATCAATTTCGTTGAGGTTGCTACTGGCGCCCAGCAGGAAGATGAGCTTGCTGCCGTTGAGGCGTACTATCTGGGTCACAAGAACCTGAAGGGCATGGTGGCTGTGGACGGTGGGAGCACGGCGAGCGTTGGACAGATTATGGCGAAGTATAATCTGCCTGCCCAGGGTGTCCACGCTGGTGGTTATGACCTGGAGCCATTGACGCTGCAAGCCATCCAGGCAGGGAACCTGGACTTTACTGTTGACCAGCAGCCATATCTGCAAGGGTTTGTTCCCGTCCAGCAGTTGTTCCTGTACAAGCTCTCTGGTGGGTTGTCTTCGCCAGTAGAGACTGATACGGGCCTTCTTTTCGTGACCAAGGATAATGTGGCCCCCTATCTGAACGTTAAGACCCGCTTCGAGGGCAGTTCGGATAAGGAGCAGGTGGTACCGGCGTCTAAGTAGCCCTGGGTTGCAGTCTGTTTTCTCATCTGCTGGATGGACATCCAGCGCCTATGGGGGGCTGCGGCTCAATTCCTGGGCGCAGCCCTTCCTAAAAAATATCGCTTATCAATATCGCTATATCGCTAATCGCTCTCCCGTTCCAGGCATGGTTGCAAGGTGGCTTCCGAAGCGCAGCATGGCTGCATTTCACCGACGAAACCTAGACCGCTAGTGGTGGCATACATAAAGGGCGCGCCGCTGCATAGCGAAGGAGTAAGCCAATGGCGAACGAGGTTCTTCCTGAAGCCTCTACTGCCCAAGCTCAAACAGAACCCACGCCGGAGAAGGGCGCGCTCTGGTTGAGAATTCTTGGGATTTTTCTTAAGCAGCGCGAAGCGAGTATCGCTGTTATTGCCATCGTGCTGACTGCCTACTTCTGGTCTTCAAACCCTGTCTTTCTTTCAAAAGAGAATATTGGCCTGCTCTCACAGTACACAGCGGCGACGGCGATCATTGCGTGTGGTGAGGTGATGCTGCTGATCAGCGGCGAGATTGATCTTTCGGTGGGGTATGTATACGCGCTGGCCCCATTTATTGTCTATTTTGCGGTAGAGAATTATGGGCTTTCTCTGGGTCTTGCGGTCGTCGTGGGCCTAGTGATAAGCCTGCTTATTGGCGTGATCAACGGGGTTATCGTCGTGTATCTTGGGGTGCCCTCACTGATTGCGACACTAGGGAGCCTCCTTGCGCTCAATGGCATTACGCTCACCATTTCTAATGACTTTCCGGTGCTCACGCCTGGAACTGGCACCAAGTTCGCCGAGGTGATGGGTCACAGCACCTTCTCAGAAATCTACTGGGCAATTGGCATTATCATTGTGATGCAAATTATCCTGAGCCGAACACGCTGGGGCTTGCATACCATTGCTACCGGCAGCAACCTCCTGGGCGCGAGCGAAGTTGGCGTGAATTTCAGGCTCATTAAGATGAGCAATTTTATGCTCACCAGCCTCCTTGGTGGCTTTGCAGGCATCCTGGAGGCGTTCCGCATCACGTCCGCTACACCAGGCGCGGGCGGCACCACCATCATGTTCAACGCGGTGGCGGGGGCAGTTATTGGTGGCACAGCGCTTCAGGGTGGCTCAGGGACCATTATCGGCGGATTTCTGGGCGTCATTGTGCTTTCTCTGCTCAGTGATGGCTTTACGCTGCTCGGTATCAATGCGAACACCTTCGATATTGTTATTGGTGGCGCTATCCTGGTGGCGATGATCCTCAATGTGCGCCTGCAAGCGCTGCGAAAGGCGGGCAAGCAATGATTGAGCAACCGCAAGAAGATGTTCTGTTGATAGAAGGGGTCGCCAAGCGCTACGGCGCTGTTACCGCCTTGCGCGAGGTGCGTATGCACCTCAGGCGTGGTGAGGTGCTGGGCTTGATCGGCGACAATGGGGCCGGAAAATCTACACTCATTAAGATTTTGTCCGGCTTTATCCAGCCCGATGATGGTAAGATTTTCATCAACGGGCAGGAAGTAAAATTGCGCTCGGTTCCGCATGCGCGCTCGCTCGGCATTGAAACGGTCTATCAAGACCTGGCGCTGGTGAATGAGCTGAGCGTTTATCACAACATGTTCCTCAAGCGCGAGCAGCTCTGGAAGCCTCTGCCGCTCCTCAACAATAGAGCCATGAAGCGAGCGGCACGTGAATACCTGGAACAATTGGGGGTCAAGATTCCTTCCGTAGATATGGAGGTCTTCAAACTTTCTGGCGGCCAGCGGCAAGCGGTTGCCATTGCGCGGGCGGTCTCTTCAAATGCCAAAATCCTCTTGCTCGATGAACCTCTGGCAGCAATGGGCGCCAGGGAGGGCGCGCTCATCCTGAATTTGATTCGCAACCTCAAAGGCAAGGATGTCTCGATTATCATCATCGGACACAACTACGCGCAGGTGCTTGAGATTTGTGATCGCATCAACCTGCTCCAGCATGGTATGATCACCTTTGACAAACCAATTGCCCCAACGCTGCTGGAGGAGCTTAACGAGATCGTGCTGCGTGAGTATCGCATCAACAGTGCTGGCGTGAGGAAAAACGCTTGAAGCGAGGTCTTTTGCATGGAACTGCTCCGCACGCCTGACGAGCGCTTTGCCAACCTACCAGATTATTCCTTTGCGCCCCATTATGTTGAGGTCGATGGGGCGCGTATTCACTATGTTGATGAGGGGCCAGCCAACGCTGCGCCGGTGCTGCTGATGCACGGCGAGCCTTCCTGGTCGTATCTCTATCGCAAGATGATCCCGATTATCACCGCCGCAGGCCATCGGGCGATTGCCCCCGATCTGGTGGGCTTTGGCCGTTCGGATAAGCCTGCCCGCCGCGAGGATTATACCTATCAGCGTCATGTTGATTGGATGCGTGGCCTGCTGGAGCAGCTTGATCTGAAACGCATTACGCTGGTCGGCCAGGACTGGGGCGGGCTGATTGGCCTGCGCCTGGCTGCCGAACATGAGGAGCGCTTTGCGCGTATTGTGGCGGCCAATACCGGCCTGCCTGATGGCAACCACTCGCTGGGCGAGGGATTTCTGCGCTGGCAGCGCTTCTCGCAAGAAGTGCCGGAGTTTCACGCCGGAGGCATCGTCAAGGGCGGGTGTGTCAACGATCCGCCGCCAGAAGTCATCGCCGCCTACGACGCACCCTTCCCCGATAACCGCTACAAAGAGGGCGCGCGGCAGTTCCCCATGCTTGTGCCCACCAGCCCGGATGATCCGGCAGCACCCGCCAACCGCAAAGCCTGGGAAGTGCTGGCGCGCTGGCAAAAGCCCTTTCTGACCGCCTTCAGCGACTCGGACCCGGTGACGCGCGGGGCCGATCTGCTCTTCCAGCGCGTGATCCCCGGCGCGCGGGGCCAGCCGCATACGACTATCACCGGCGCTGGGCATTTCCTCCAGGAAGACAAGGGACCAGAACTCGCTCAGGTTGTCGTTGATTTCATTGCGCGGACGCCGGTTCTGTAACAGGCGACGCTGTTGCCGCGCCGAACGCCAGCAGAGGGCTGGGGAGCAGCGGCAAGACTATCGGATCATAAATCCAGTCACCGCCGTAGCAGCAGAATTGCTGTGGCCCACAGGAAGAACTGCCAGCGCCTGCCACCAGAACGCCAATGCAAAATGTGCTGACGATCACGCTGAACAAGACCACTGCCGGGACACTGAAGTACAGCAGCGCAAGTGGCGGATAGCCATCATTGAAAAATTGTCGTATGATACCGATGAATTGCATGCTGGGATGCTGGTTATAGGCGGGTAGGTCGGCG
>Ga0207433_10016577_pt1 | contig 10327 bp, 9 predicted proteins | sample YelNatPaOPGAMG01_FD_187559 | JGI IMG/M metagenome (GOLD analysis project Ga0207433, IMG submission 187559) | Hot spring thermophilic microbial communities from Obsidian Pool, Yellowstone National Park, USA - OP-RAMG-01 (SPAdes) (version 3) | ecosystem: Environmental > Aquatic > Thermal springs >... | reverse complement strand
GGAGCCGCAATGATGGCATCGGCATGGAGTACTGTGCCATCGGTCAGCCTGACACGGCCCGTCTCCAGACCGACGACCTCACCCGCCAGCACGCGCACATGTGGCATGGAAATAGGATGATGATACGTTGAGATAGAGTTCAGGCCAGCCAGTATTGGAAGAATACCGGGAAGAAAGGCCGCCATACCGGAGCGCTGCACGATGGTCACTGCGACCTGCTCCGAACGCAGCAAAGCGCGAGCGGCTGCAAGGCCGCCCGGCCCTGCACCAATAATAATCACTTCTGGCAATTTCATACATGTTTCTCCGACAGATGCATCAAACCTTTTGCAAAACGGCCTGATGCATCTGTATGGCCTTCAGCATCAGGCCCGTCCGCGCAACATCCCTTCCCAGTATAGCACAGGCAAGCCATACGCCTTCAAGAGATACATGCTAAAACGCTCTCTGGCCTGACTAAACGGGAACGTTTCTTTCGGCTTGAGATCATAGTCGAACTCGGCCAGCACCAGACGGCCATAGCCTGTCACCAGAGGGCATGAGGTATAGCCATTATATGTAACGGGCTGTGACGAGGCGTCCTTGTGCATCGTAGCCAGCAGGTTTTTCACCAGCACAGGGGCCTGTTTGCGGATGGCTGCACCGGTCTTAGAGGTCGGCAGAGAGGAGCAATCACCGATGGCGAACACATTCGGATAATCGGGGTTTTGCAAGGTATGCTTATCGGCTTTCGCATAGCCTTTTGCCGGGCCATCAGCGGTCTGGGCCAGGGGGCTGCGTTTAATGAAGTCGGGGGCACTCATGAAGGGAGTGACATGCATCATATCATAATGCATGACAACCTCATTACCAGTCTCCAGGCTTCTAAAGACGGCCTCACGTGAGGATGGGCGAATCTCGACCAGATCGTGTTTATACAGTGTCTTGATGCCCTTGCGTTGAATCACCTCATTGAGAACCTGGGCATACTCTTTGACGGAGAAGATACTGGGCGTGCCAGAAATGAAGGTGATCTCAGTTCTGTCGCGCACGTTCGCCCTGCGGAAGTGGTCATCGGCCAGATACATGATTTTCTGGGGCGCGCCGCCACATTTAATGGCGCAACTGGGTTGAGTGAAGAGGGCCTGACCGCCGGAAAAGTTTTTGATCGTTCCCCAGGTACCCTCACATTGCTCATAGGCGTAGTTGCTACAGAGACCATCCTGACAAAGATGACCTTCCAGGCCCTTAATCTTGCCCCAGTCAATCTGAATACCGGCAGCGACAACCAGATAGTCGTATTCAACGGTACGTCCGCTATCGGTAAGGACTTTGTTTTCGTCGGGGCAGAGTTCGACGACGCGCTCTTTGATCCACGTTGCCCCACGCGGAATGTAGTCCTTCTCAGCGCGCCGTGAACGTTCTTTGGGGAAAACGCCGCCGCCGACGAGTGTCCAGAGGGGCTGATAGTAGTGATACTCTGATGGCTCAATAATAGCGATATCTGGACGCTTAAGCGCGCGCGTGAGGCGAGCCGCGACAGAGATACCAGCAGAACCACCACCCACAATAACAATCTGGTAATGCTGTGTGTTGAGTGCGCGTGCGTTCATGGTTTCCTTCCTTTCAAACATTGAAAAGGTCATGAGAACGGTGAAAACCCGGTGACGTGCCGCATCTCCATAGATGTGGCTAGCTCCTGGCCTGCATAACAGGTTAAGAAGAGCTATGATGAAAACACTCAAAAGGCACAAAAGAAAGATGAACCGGATTAAGGATGTGCATGGGTAGCCTGATCGTGTGAAACCGTTACGCCTGCCTCAGCATCGGTGGTTGAGGGCCACCCTCTCTCAATCCAGTCTGGCACGCCACCCTGAACAGCGATGACTTCGCGTCCGGTGGCGGCCAATATACTGGCTGCGATCTCTGCGCGATGACCGGTGCGACAGATGATTGCTAAGGGCGTGTTGCGCGGCACTTTGTCGAGATGCTGGGGCAACTCACCAATATGAAAATGCAGCGCATCGGGGATATGGCCCTCGCGCCATTCATCGTCGCGGCGCACGTCAATAATAGTCATCGAACTATGCTGACGCCAACGCTGATAAAGGGTTTCCACGTCAATACGCTCAAAACTCTCGACGGGCAAAGCTGCCGCCTTCCAGCCTGCGATGCCGCCTTCGAGATAGCCCTGCGTCTGTTCATAGCCAATACGGATAAGTTGCACTACGGCCTCACGGCGTCCTTCCTCATCTTCAACGAGGATCATGAGTGGTGTGTTGAAAGGCAGCAACCAGCCGACATAGGTGCCAAAGGAGCTATCCAGTTCAATATTGATCGAGCCTGGAATATGTTCGCGCGCGAAAGCATCACGGGCGCGTCCATCTACCAGGGGGATGCCTGCCTGCATCTGCTCGTAGACTCGCTGTGGCGTATATGCCTGCGGCATAGGCAAGGTACCCAGAATGCGCGGCCCCTCGTGATTAATTTTCCCCATGTATGCATAGTAGCTGGGATAGGCTGTGTAACCTGCAATCTGCCGCCGCACAAAATCTTCTTCATCCTTTGCCTGCACGGCGGGACTGACGAAGCGTTCCTGGGCGATAGTAGTGCTACGAGTGGTGGAGACGGCGCTGGCGACACAGAATGAACCAGCGCCATGCGTCGGGTAGACACGCACACTCCCTGGGAGTGTGTCGAGCATACGGCGGAGTGAGCGATATTGCTGGCGCGTCAGCGTTAAGGTCATGCCAGGGCCGAGCAGGTCTGTACGCCCTGCGCCCCCGACCAGCATGCTGCCCCCACTAAAAACAGAGGATGGTACCTCGCTCTCCGGTTCAGAGAGAACATAACTTACATGGGCGGGCGTATGGCCCGGTGTAGCCATCACCTGAAAACGCAATTCGCCTACCTGGAAACGCTCACCATCATGCATCGGCTGATACTCATACTGCAGATGGGCCTCGGCGCTACCCACAATCGTGGCTCCTGTGCGTGCTGCCAGTTCACGTGCGCCCGTCACATAATCATTATGGATATGCGTCTCCAGAATGTGGGTAATGCGCGTGTTAGCCCTTCTCGCCGCCTGCTCGTAGATGTCTACATCGCGTCGGGGGTCTACGATAGCGGCCATTCCGCTTTTCTCGTCGGTGACAAAGTATGATTGGTGTCCTAGACCATCGAGAAAGTATTGTTCGATCTGCATATCTGTGCCTCACATCCGCCTCTAAGCTTACGATGACCTGGTACGGCGGCAATTGCCAGGCATCATGTAGCACGAGCTTCGCTGCCTCTGATGTCGTAAGGTGATGACCTTAAGGCGATGACCTTAAGGCAAGTATAGCCAATTTTTCTCGCTATGTCAATATGTCGTCATAATAAGTTTGTCGATTGCCATAGGATGCCGAATACCATATAATGGAACGGAGAAAAGTTGTGCCAATCGATATGTTGTTATGAAAACGATGCGCAAAGAGAGGTGCCATATGGAGGGGCAACATCTAAGTGCTGGGCCTGTTCCGCTCTATCATCAGCTAAAGCAGATTATACGTGCGGAGATCGAGCGCGGTGTCTATAAACCCGGTGATCGCTTGCCGTCAGAAACTGAGTGGATGCAAAAATATGCGGTGAGCCGTATCACCGTGCGCCAGGCGCTTTCAGAGCTGGAGACTGAAGGAGTGGTGGTGCGTCGGCATGGCAAAGGCACCTATGTTGCGGAGCGACATATCGAACAGGAACTGGTACGACTAACCGATTTTGTGGAGGATATGGAACTGGCAGGATTATCACCTTCCTCGCAGGTTCTCCTCTTTGCTCATGAACTTGCCAGTACCTCTCTAGCCGAAGCGTTACAGATCGCTGATGGAACCGAAATCGTGCGTATAGATCGGCTAAGGTTGGCCAATGAGCGTCCCATTGCGCTGGATAGCACCTGGCTCCCCTTGCGTTTTGGCATGCTCTTATCACAGGATATGTTACGACAGGAAACAATCTACCATATTCTGGAAACCCGCTATGGCATCCCTATCGAAGCAGGTGTCTTTCATATTACGGCAGCCAATGCCACTGTTGAGCAGGCCCGCACATTACAGGTAACAGCAGGGGCAGCACTCTTGCTGATCCAACGTATATCGTATACAACCGGCAATGTTCCTGTGTATGTGCAGAAACGGTACTATCTTCCAGAGCGTGTGGGCTACCGCGTTATCCTCTTACGCAGGGGCAATGCGTCAGGGGGAACAGCGCTGCGTGAACTGCGCCCTGTTTTTAGCGACGATGGGCTGGGGGGGGAAGGCACATAGCCATCCACGAATGATCTGATCATTGGACTTCTTTATCCTTTTGAGGAGTGAGTGGAGGCAGCACGCACTAATTCATCACAGGGCATCTTGCCTGATCTTGTCTTCGTGGTGGCCTGGTCGCACAATGGCAAGCGGATCGCCGCCGTCACGCAGGTCTATTAGGGACGTGATGTTGCATTTTCGTGCCCGTATCCGGGAATTGCCACTGTCCCGTAGGGGTGTCATGAATGACACCCTGCTTGCCATGCCTAGTTGTTCGTCGAGCCGCTCCCAGGGCGTCATGAATGACGCCCCTACGGGGTATTCTATGACCGATGGCGGGTGTGAAAATGCCATTATGGCTGAGCGGAGAAACTCCACGAGTTTTGCTGCGCTGTGATCGCCTGGTTCACTTCCTGACTCCGTTGCTGGCTGCGCTGTTTATTGAGTTGCGCGACCTCTTCCAGTGTATGCTTTGTTCCTTTGATTGGTTGCTGCGTGCCGCCCTGCGTCTGTATCACCTGTTGAACGGGGTCGGCAATATATTCCCAGTTCTCGCCTGGCCCCCACGGCCCTTGTCCCTGGTTCCAGGGGCCATGCATGACACGTCCATTTGACATGTGGTAGAAGGTGTGAGTAAAACGTGGATCACCTTGCAGGACACCTGGAGGAAAGTTCGGTTGGATGCTTTCAAGAGCGGCGGTAAACATCTGCATGTGCGCGATCTCGCGCGTCATCAGAAAATTAAGGCTCTCCTTCACATAAGGATCATCGGTAAATTGCATCAGGTACTCGTACACAATTTTCGCCCGTGCCTCAGCGGCGATGTCAGAACGTAAATCGACGGTGAGGTCACCATTGGCATTGACGTAGGCACCTGACCAGGGTACCCCTTGACTGTCAGTCACGGTGGGGCCACCTCCTGAAAGCACAAGAAATTGTGGATTGGTAGCTGCCTCCTGGATGAGTTGGTCGCGTTCGCTCTTCCCTTTGAGCAATCGCGCCAGGTCGCTTTGCTCGGCGGCATCCTTCAGTTCAGCATTTACACCCGTCAGGAGCATTGTGATCGTCGCACCGACGATTTCCAGGTGACTGAATTCTTCGGCAGCGATACTCATCAAAAGATCGTATTTGTCGGGGTAGGGCTGGCGCACGGTAAATGCTTGTACAAAGTATTGCATTGCCGCTTTCAACTCACCATTCGCGCCCCCGAACTGTTCCAGTAGCATAGAGGCAAAGCGTGGGTCAGGCCCGGAGACACGTGCGTTGAATTGCAATTCCTTCACATGATGAAACATAACGGCTCCTTAGATAGAACATTTTTTACTGTAAAGTGTTTAAGAACATTAAAAGTTATAAAAAACTCTAAGGATTTACATTGCTCGAAGAGACTTTTTCCAAATGTACTCCGAGCTATTGACTACTTTATTTTTACATTGTAAACACGCTTGCCTGGTGAAATTCGTAACATAGCAGGTTTGATCTATGTCCTTTTCTGCCAATAATGCTCTAATGAGTCTGGTTAGTGAATCTTAATACTGAGTAACCAGAACGAATACAAGGCTATGCATCTACTCTATAATGATTTATGTTTTACATTTTATACAAGATAGATGCGTAGCCTTATACTCGCCTTGCCCCTATTTTAGGCGGCCTTCAGACGCTTCGAGGGCTGCATGAGTGTAAGTAGTGTCACGATAACCATGAGAGCCTCAACGATGAGTGAGATCGGTCCCAGAGGTAAACCGGTAGGTGTAGTCCATGGTAGGACATGGAGTCCGGGTAACGCTGTAGTTCGTGTAACGATATATCCAACGAGAGGAGCTAGCGCGACTAAGCCCCCCAGCAGCCATGCCGTAGAGGTATCTGCTAGAGCGATCCAGATTGCTCCTACCAATGCACCCACGGCATCGAGCAGAAACAATATGCCTAGATAAGTTTGCAAGTGAAAACCTGTTTTCATGACGAGAAGATGAATGACACCGATGACTACCAGTAAGATGACTCCTATGATACGCCGTACCAGTGTAGTTCCGCTCATTATATTTTCTCCTTCTTTGTTGCCTCTTTCTTTCTCAACAGAAAGAAAAGCTCAGTCTGACACGTTTCAAACAACGATTACCTTTCATACTATAGGAGAAAAAAATTTTCATGTCAACATATCATCATAATAAGTTAAACCTGTTGGTATAAGGCCAGGATACCAAGCTGCTGGTCGCACGCGCCGCTGATACCGAGCATGACCGCGCATGCAGGAGAGAAGTAAGAGTTATTTCACCAACAGTTGGCCTATAGAATAACAAGAATCTTCCTCTCGGACTTGTAGTTGTGGTATACTATATAAACAGGCGGTCGGCGGCTTTGAATGCTATGCTGCGATTGCGACAATTTATGGCCCTGTATCCTGCTCACGGAATTTGTAGCGGAAACAACCGTTTCCTTTTTTTGAAAGTAACCGAGATCGCAACGTCGGTAGGCAACTACCGACGTTGTGTTGTCCATTTATGGTATATCTCCGCTACCATGATGTCTGAATAATAAGCGGAGCAGGCTCTTATACACTGCTTATCACGAGGATAAACCTTTATGTCTTACGCTGTGGGCGAATATTATGAGCGCCCAACCGATTATGATCTGGAATATCAGAGCCAGTCTGCACAAGATGTACCTTTTTGGGTAGAGCTGGTCGGACGTTACCAACCGCGCCGTGTCCTCGAACTGGCCTGTGGCAGTGGACGCATCGGTCTGGAACTATTGCGCAACCTCAACGGCTTTGAGCTTGAGGGGCTGGATATCGCGCCCGAAATGCTGGCAGCTTACCGCCGCAAGCTAGAGCGCGAGCCGGAGGCGCTTCGGCAACGGGTTACACTGCACGAGGGCGACATGTGTACCTATCAACTTGCCAATAAAGGCAGCTTTGATCTGATCTTCTTGCCCTTTAACTCCGTCTGCCATCTTTACGATATCGATCAGCAGCTCGCAACGTTTCATAACACCTGCGCACATCTGGAGCCAGGCGGGCGCTTCGTGGTTGATACCTTCTTGCCGGATATCGATTACCTGAGCGACGCGCTCAACCGCCCCTCACATGTTTACCTGGAAGACGAAATCGAGTCACCGGACGACGACTTTACCATGCTGCTCTATAGCAGTCGCAAGTACGACCAGATTGAGCAGGTGCAGCATATCACCTGGACACACGAGAAATTCTTCGCCACAGGTGAACATGAACGCTACCTGACCAAACTGGATATGCACATCTTCTTCCCACGCGAACTGCAACTGCTGTTCCTGGCCACCGGTTTCGCCATTGAGGCAATTTATGGCGACTACAACTGGAAACCGCTCGGACGCGGCACGCGCCAGATTGTGGTGGGGCGCAAACGTATCCCGTCCGGGATGTGATTTCTTGCGTGCCGAGAACGTATTACTCTATGAGTGTTACTTGCGATACAGATTGCCGGGGTTGTCAATGGGCATACATGATATATTGACAATCCCATGTACATTTTAGTATGCTGTTGTTGTAATGCTAGAATTCTGGCAAAGCCAGTTCAAAGGAGGTGCAGAGCCATGAGGAAACTGCTGATGGTTTTTTCTGCTTTTGTATGCACCCCGTCTTACCGTCAAGAGGGCAACGAGTGGACGCTGCCCGGCCAGCATTGCGACATCGTGTGATGGTCTAAGTATGCCGATGGTTTTGATGTCCTGGCTGAGCGCGAACCTGACGTGGCTGCGTTTCCCCTCCTTTCCCTCCGCACGGTAGACCCTGTACCTATTCCCTTGTGTCTCAGTGTCTGGGCGTATGAGCGCCGATAGACACTTTTTCGCACTTATACCGTGTTCTTATGCTCCTGGAGGGAACAACGATTGACAACGACAAATGACCTGGAAATGCTGGACGGCGTGGTGTTGGGCGGTGCGCATGGCATCTACGACGTGTATACCGATGTCGGCACTCTTCGCTGTATTCTGCGCGGTAAATTGCGCAAAGCCTTCGCACGCGCACAGGCGCAACAGGCGAAGCCGCAACCCAAGTTCAGTGAACGGCGCGCGCGTGCGTTGAGTGACCCGGATTTTGCCCGCCGCACTGAACGCATGGAGAAGCATGATAGCAGTCAGATGGCGCTGCCGACGCGCCTCTCCGTTGGCGATCATGTCAAAGTGCGCCGACTGCCGGATGGTAGCGGCGTGATCGAAGAAATTCTTCCCCGCCAGAGTGAGTTGGCGCGGAAGGATGCTGGCTCGACCGAACGCAAAGCCATGCAACAGACCCTGCTGGCAAACCTGGATCAGGTAGCCATTGTGCTGGCAATGGCACAGCCGGAACCTCATTTCAGTTTCCTCGACCGCTACCTGGCCATCTGTGAGGCGGCCTCGCTGCATGTGCTGATCTGTATGAACAAAGCCGACCTTCCGCACGCAGCGGAGGTCGATGAGATGATCGCGCTCTATGAACGGCTTGGCTATCGCGTGCTGCGCACCAGCGCCCAGACGGGACAGGGGATCGAGGAACTACGCGAACTGCTCAAAGAGCATACCACGCTCTTCACCGGCCCTTCCGGCGTCGGCAAATCCTCGCTGGTCAACGCGCTTGAGCCTGGCATGGCCCTACGCACGGGCCTGGTCAGCGATGCCACCGGCAAGGGACGCCATACTACCACCGGTTCGCGCCTCTACCCCCTCTCCGCAGGCGGCTGGCTGGCGGACTCCGCCGGTATTCGCGCGCTAGCAACCTGGAATATTGAGCCGGAGGATTTAGCGCATTGCTTCGTTGAGTTCCGTCCCTACCTGGGCCAGTGCGAATTTTCCGACTGCGCTCATATCGATGAAGAAGGCTGCGCCATCCGGCAGGCTGTCCAGGATGGTACAATTGATGAACGCCGTTATCGCAGCTATGTACGCATGTACCTGAATGAAGAACGCTAGCGGTTTGTAGTCCAGAAAGTGAGGGCGTTGGTACGCTAATTTTATTGCCGAGCAACGTCTACATCAGAAGCTCTACACGCGACCACGCAATATTTCCACATAATCAGGAAGAGGAGCAAGGCGAGCGCCAGGGCACGCCCCTACAATGATACGATACTATTTTTGCCCGTTATTCATCGTAAGAGTGCGCCCTGGCGCTCACCTTGCTCCTTTGTTCGGCTCAGTGCAACTAGTAGCGTCTGTCGCGGTAGCCACCGCCATTAGAACGGCGATCCCGGCTCTGATAGCCACCACGACCACCGGCTGGGCGTTCGCGTGCTTCGTTGACGGTGATGGTGCGGTTGCCTACGAGAGTACCGTTCAGATGTTCGATAGCCGTGCGGGCCTCATCATCGTTGCTCATTTCGACAAAACCAAAACCCTTGCTGCGTCCGGTATCACGATCTGTAATGATCGAGGCGGAAACAACCTCGCCTGTTTGCTCAAAGAGACGCGCCAGTTCCTGCTCCGTGGTTTGATAGGGGAGACCCCCCACATAGATTCTCATGATTGTTCTGCTCCTGTGTAGACACCTCTTCATACATTGCCGCTCGTTAGAAACCGTTTCTCACAGAAGCGAGACAATTCTTACTGATGTCATACAGTCTTTTAAACACTTGCTGTAAAAAACTTATTCCCGCGTGGGGACAATGTGCGAAACTGCTCCTGATTAATTATACCACCGAAAGAAGCTTATTCTATCGCCGGAAGACCATTTTCGTAGATGAGCATAGTGAGCGTCAAGGCACGCTCCTGACTATGATGACGGGCAAGAACGATATCGTATCATAGCAGGAGCGTGCCCTGGCGCTCACCTTGCTCGTTGACGGTGGTAGCTCTGCTCGCTACCTTAAAACATTGAGAGCTGCTGTGGTGGCTCGTCGCTGGGACGTGTTTTCACAGCAGAGGCAGGCACGGCCTGCCCCTGAGTACGCTGGGCCTCCTCAATGATCTGAGGGATTTTCTTGAAATCTGCGCGAATGACATCTTTCAGGCTGGCCTGATGCAGACCGGCGGCAGGATGGTACATGGCAATACAGAGCCGTCCGCCTACCTTGCGAGCGCGCCCGTGAATGGTGCTGATCTTCTCGCTACCGAAA
>Ga0207433_10016576_pt1 | contig 10328 bp, 9 predicted proteins | sample YelNatPaOPGAMG01_FD_187559 | JGI IMG/M metagenome (GOLD analysis project Ga0207433, IMG submission 187559) | Hot spring thermophilic microbial communities from Obsidian Pool, Yellowstone National Park, USA - OP-RAMG-01 (SPAdes) (version 3) | ecosystem: Environmental > Aquatic > Thermal springs >... | reverse complement strand
AAAAAATAAATTTATAAAAAACAAATAAAAATTATGGAAAATAAGATTTTGCTTTTAATAGGAGCAGTTGTTATTATTTCTATAGTTCTTAGTTTTTTTGCAGGTGCGATAGTTGGTACAGTTCCTCTAGGTATAATTGGCGGATACTATAGTTGCCCTAGATGGAAATGTACTTCTTTTAAATATTCTACAACTCAACAAATAATTAATTTCAATTCATCTATAAGTTTTAACGGGTATGATTTTTTCCTTCGTGATGTTTTAAGTTGGTCCCAATCTTCAGGTAACTTCTCAGGTAACATTTCAGGTAACGGAACAGCTTTAATTCAAGTAAGTAAGGATGGAAATGTTATAGATACTTTTTGGGTTCTGATGGGTCAAACGTATTACACTTTAGGAGGTAATACGGGCATAGCATCTTCTATTAATTTTTCTATTAATAATACAGGAGTAAGTTACAAAGGATATACTGTTTATGTGGTAGATGGTGAAAGTGGGAAATGGGCGCAAATCCAAATTAGAGATACAGCAGGATCATTAGTAGTTTCTGACATTATTAACAAAGGTTTTGTATATTCCTACTACATTGGAAATTCAACGGTTCTTAAAGTAAAGTTGATTGATGTTTGGGCTTCTGCTAAAACTGGTAGGGTTTCAGCAAGATTGATAGTTGGTGATACCGATATTTATATAACACTTCTTGACGCTGAATATAAAAGTTGGGCATCGATAAAAATTTCCATGTATTATCCTTATACTTATTATGTTTGTTCTGAAGAAAATCCAGGAAATTGTGTAGTTTATGGAAGTTGTAGATATTGTCCAATTTAAGATAAAATTTCTTTCAATTCTTCTATAACTTTTAGTTCACTTTCTGTTAATTCATTCTTAAATTCTGTAAGAATTTCTTTAAGGTCTTCTTCTGGAACTTTAACATAAAGAATTTCCCCTTCTTTTATTTGTCTTCCGACTGTTGGTTCTTCCATGCTAATAGCAACTTTATCTCCGGCTTTAGCTTCTGGTATAGTTTGCATTTCTCTCTGAATTTCTTTTATTTCTCCTATTTCCTTTCCTTCCTTATTCAAAAGCACTACTTTTGGTTTTATTCTTCCTGCTAAAACCTCAATTCCAAAAATTGCAGGTTTGCTTACTCTAAAAACATAACCTGGCAATATTTTTATCTTACCAGGCCAAACAAGTTTTTCCATCTTTTCTTTTATTTTCATTTCTTTCTTCTTTTCAAACCATTCCTTATAATCTTCTATTAATCGATAGATTATATTGTTTTGGAAAATTTCTATTTTCAAGTCTTTTGCAATACCTTTTGCTTCTTCCAAGATTTTAACGTTAAAAGCAAGAATTACTTTTCTAAATTCGTCTGAAACATTTTGAGCTTCTATTACATCTTGTTTGGTAACATGTCCAACTTCAGCCTTCCTTATTGGAATATTTTCTTCACTCAAAATCTTTACCATAGCTTCTAGACTTCCAAGAGTATCAGCTTTGACTATAATTCCATCTATTTGCTTAAGAAATTCTACTTCCTCAACTTCTTTTTGAACTTCAGCTTTTGCTTTTTCTATTTCATCTTCAGAACTAACAAATCTTATAGGCGAGCCTGCAACAACTTCTTCTAAGTTAGGGGCTGCGATTTTTATTCCTGCAGCTGCATTTACTTCTTCTACACTTTCAAACTGCTTTTCAACTCTCAACTCTTGCAAAGGCTTTGGTCTTAATAATGCTCTGATTTTACTAGCTATAGGCTTTTTTCCTCCGATAACCAAAAAATCTCCTTTTCTAACCTTTCCATCGTATACTATTACATCGATTGTTGTGCCAAAACCAACTGTTTCTTTTACTTCTAAAACTACACCTTTTGCTACATCTGAAATTTCAAGTCTATCCTTAAGGAAATGTTGAGCTAAGCCTGCTAAAACAACCAACAGTTCTGGGATTCCTTCACCAGTTATTCCTGAGCAAGGGACAACAGCTACTTGCTTTCTAAAATCTTCAACCCTATCAAACCTTTCTGAGTTAAACCCTCTTTCAGAAAGTTGCGCTACAATTGTGTAAATTCTCTTTTCTAATTCATCTTTAACTATTTCATTCTGCTTACTAAAACTTTCAGTAAAGCATGTATTTTTTAGAGGAAACCATCCTTGAATTTTATCGATTTTTGTTGCTGCAACTACAAAAGGGGTTTTGAATTCTTTCAAAACTTTTAAGCTTTCATCAGTTTGCTCTTGGAATCCTTCTGTTATATCAACAACAAGGATAGCTAAATCTGAAACTGCTCCTCCTCTTCTTCTTAAAGTTATGAAAGCAGCATGGCCAGGAGTATCGATAAAAAGCAAACCAGGAACAATAATTTCTATTTTTAATTTTTGGAGCAAATCACCGCAAATTTTTTGAATAGTTTCTATTGGTACATAACTTGCTCCTACATACTGAGTAATCATTCCTGGTTCAAGCCTAGTTACAGTAGTACCTCTTATACAATCTAGCAAAGTTGTTTTTCCATGATCTATGTTTTTGGTTGATGTCACGCTTATGACATCAATGTCCAACAGTAACTATTATTGGTGACCTTATTCTCATCTAAAACACCTTTGACACCTCTTTTAACAAAACAATTTAAACAATTTTAAATTATAAATTAATTAGTGATATTATGCCTATAACTTTAGCTGATATTACTCCAGTAGCTTTATGTATATCTACTCAGGATTTATTCGATGCTAAGCGTTTTCAGCTAAACTTTTGTGATAATTTACTTTTAAGAGCAAAAGACGAAATCCTTGAACCAATACTTATAAAAATAAAAAGAGAGATAAACACAAAAGCTTTAGAGAAGAAATTTTTGGAAGGATATAAGACAGTAATAATAAGCAATATAGATAAAATAATTGGTCTTGTTGTTTCTCGCTATTCTAAAATTGATTTAAAACTTGCACAAAGTGTTGTTATTGAAGGAAAGGATTTGATAGAAAGAGTGAGCTTAGCTAATAGCTTTGAAGATATTGCAAAACTTGAACCTGTTTTTAAGTCAAAAATTACTTTGCCAGTCTATGAGATGTTTTTATCTTATCTTAAACAAACAGGTGTTTGAATGCTTGCAGAAGATGTTGAAAAAGAAGTAGAAAGATTAAAAAATAGAAAAAAGGAATTGTCAACAAAGCTTGGTTTAACAAGAAATTCTAATGAAAAGGAAATGATAAAAAATGAAATAAAAAGGATTGATGAGCAAATAAACATTCTAGAAAAACTTAAAACTACTTAAAACAACTTTCTTTCTCTTATAAGATGGTGTAAAATTAGGCCAAACGATACTGAAAAAAGGGAAAGATTTGCGATTGCCATGGAAATTCCGGCTAAAATCCAGCCAAGTCTTGAATGATGGAAGTTAAATACTTTATTCCCAATACTTAAAATTACTCCTGAACTTCCTTTTTTATTTACTTTTTGAGCAATTTTAATCAGGTTTTTCTTCGCATTTTCCAAGTTTTGAAGAGTTAGACAAATTTTTATTTTTGACCTGTAAAATATTTCTGCTGCTAAAAATGATGATAGGCTTAGTGTGGTAAATTCAAGCCACATATCTTCACTTTTTATTTAGTTATATATATAAATTTATGCTTTCTTTAAAATAGCTTTTTGCTTTTTTTCTCTTGGTTTCAAAACAAATCCAATAAAGCCGAAAAATAAAGCTATGAAAAATATTTCAACTCTAGACAAAAGATAAAAAGAAATAGCAAGAATTAGTGGAGTAGCCTTTACGCTTTGTTCAAGAATAGGAAACAGTTTTGTTATAGCTTGGATTTCTTCTCCTCCTGTTATATTCCACATTTTTATTTTAGACATAGCTTCTTGCTTAACAGTATCTACAACAAAAATTGAGGATTCATGAACTCTTTCACAATTTTCTCTTACATCTTGAGGAAATTGTTGATAAGATTCTATAATCCCTCCTTTTATACCTTCGCATGTCTTGTTAACTAAATCAATTTCCATACCTTTTAATTGGTCGCTGAAATTTCCTACGTCTGGAACTATTTTTTGAACAAATTTTATGTTTGCATCAAGAGCAATTGGCTTATAAATTTCAAATTTAAAGTAGGAGTTTAGGAATAAACCTATCGCTATCAAGAAAATAACAATGTTAAGATATTTGAAAATCAATGAATTTGTGAATGAAAATCCTTTTCTCTCTCTGTCAGTAGATTTAAAAAGAATTAGACTAGAAATTAGAATTCCAAGAAATGTTGTTATAAATAATATAGAAAATTTTGTGTAGAGCAAAACTAAAAGTAGGAAAACTATTTGAAAGATAAAAAAGTAAAACTTAATGTTTTTTAGAAAGAGAAAAGTTAAGAAAAAACCTAGAGCTAGCAAAAAGAAAAATGGAAGGAGTGGAAGCAAAGCTTCATAAAAAACAAATGTGATGAAATCTATAACACCTGCTAAAACATCTTTTTTTGCAAGGGCATCAAAGAAAATAAGAAAGCTGTTGAATTCAACGTTTGTAGCTTTTGTTGTGCTTAAACCAGAAAAAATTAGGTAGATTAAAGCTAGAAGAAATAATATATTTGGGATTATTGAAAAGATTATGGTTTTATCCATTTACTTTCTCCTTTTTGTCGCATCTTCCCACTTTTCTTTCAACTTTTTCTTGATTTCTTCTCTTTTTGGTTTATAAACATATTTTTTCTTTTCAACTATATAACCAGTTTTTGTTGGCCAGAAAAGATAGATCAAAATTATTGCTCCAGCTATTGCGACTATAACTATAACAATCAAAGTCCAGTCTAGACCTTTTCCTTCAGGTTTTGTAATTTTTCCTAATTCTTCTTCAAGCTGATTGAGTAAAGTTTGAATTGTTGGGAAAAGTTCTTGCGCAGCTGTATAATTTCCTTGAGCAATAAAACTTTCAGCTTCTTCTATTTTTTTCTCCAATTCTGAAAAAATTTGCTCTGCTGAAGAAACGTCGTATCCTTTTTGTTTGCTTGCGTTTATTTGTAAGGAATAATTGAGCATTTCAACTTTGTAGATTAGAAGAGTGTCGTTTATTTCCCTTATTTGACTTTCGTTTATAGTTACTAACGGAAGAATTCTTAAAGTAAAGTCAGAAATTATCGTTTTGTTTGGGCTATAAGCTCTAAACCTTCCTGCATAATCTTTTGCTTCTTCCATTCCAACAGAAAAGTTAACAAGAAATGCAGCTTGCTGATTTGGAGCAAGAGTAGCGCCAGTTGAATTTATTCTGTACCAGCTTGAGTTTATGTTTAAAATACCAAACGTTATTTCTTGACTAGCGTTTCCAGTATTTTTAATTATTACTATAGTTGAATTTGTTGAGTTTTGCTTTAAAACAATCAAACTTTCTGCTTTAATAAAAGTTAGGTTGTAGAAATAGTATGGTTGTGCCCCTCCTCCTGCTCCACCGCCAGTTTGCTTTGTTACAGTTGTCCAGAAAGTTAAATTCCAAAACCATGCTCCACTTATTCCTTCAATTTTAGAATCACAACTAGCTATACTATCACTTGGAGTTCCAGCAGTTAAGTTCCAAACAACATAGCAGGCATTTACTTTATTTCCGCTTAGGTTGAAAGTAACTTCTGAGCCTCCTGTTAGGCTTACTCCTTCACATCTTCCTGAATGGAAAGCAACACTTGCTAAACAATTTCCAGGAGTTATTTTTATTATTGCGTTAGTTGCGTTTAATGGGCCAAAATTATCTATTGAAACGTTAACTAAGAAGCTAGTTCCATTATATACCGAAAAATCTGCTATAGGGTTCATTCTTAAGCCGGTATTATTGACTAACAAATAATTGAAGCTATCTTCGCCACTTAAGCTCCCGTAAGTTGCTCTTAAGTTTACGATGTAAAGTCCTCCAGGTTTTTGTGATGGTAGAGAAAAGTTAGCACTATAATTTCCGTTGAAAATACTATTGCTAGCGTTTGTAACGTCAAGCTCTCCCTCTCCTGGAATTCTATAACTTACGTTTGCATGGTTTAACCAAACTTTAAAGTTATCTTTTAACAAGCTTTCAAAACTTGTGTTATTAACAAGAGTGACATTAAAAACTAGAGTTATGTTTTCGCTCAAGCTTGGATTTTCTACTTCTTTATCTCCATCTGCAGTTTTCAAATCGTAAATTTCTACTTTTAGTTCATCAGTTAAGTTAACCTGAAGAGTAAGGTTGAAAGCTTTATATGGGTTGGCTTCTGAAGAATTCAAGTAAACCCAACCTTCATAAGTTCCAGGAGTATTGCTTGTGTTCAGAGTGTTAATGATTAAAGTTATGTTTAACAAACCAGAAGAGTTTGGAGGAATGGAAGAAGGTGCGTCAAACAATAAAGTAATATTTTTATCTCTATTCTTTAAAATTCCTGAGCTTGTTGAGTTTAAAATCAAAGCATAAGAGCCAGGGTTTTCTATTGTTATGTTTAATGTTTTTGTTGTGTTGAATTCTGTGTTTTCTTTCAATTTTATTAGGCTTGAGTTAAAAGTTCCGTTCACAACTAGCATGGAAGTGTTAACATAAGCATGAATTGGAAGAGTTATCCAACTAAGTCCATAATCATCATGAATGTAATTGATATAACCGATATATTCTCCGTCTAGAGCTGTTTTTCCTAGAGTTAAGTTAATTTCTACTGCTGTTGAGTTAGTATAATTTAAGATTGAAGAAGTGAAATTTGTTTTTACCCATTCTCGTGAGTTAAGATAAAGGAAAACTGTTAGATTATAGTCATCATTAGAAGAAGTTGTATTGGTTACCGATATCTTCCAATAACCTGGTAGCAAATCTTTTTGCTCAATCTTAACAAATTCTTCTCTTTCAACGTTGCAAACTTTCGCGCTCGTAGACTTATTGGTTGATTCACCTTTAAGGTTTCCTAAAGGGTCATAAACAAATAAAGAATATTCACTACTACTACCTTTCCACTCCAGAGAAACTTCAGTCCAGTTTACAATTTCTCCGCCAGGAATTAGGATAGTGAAATTCTTTGAACTATTTCCTTCGAATCTTTCGAGATAGGCAAAAGAAATAAAGTTAGGCCCATCTGATACTTCAAGAGGTCTTTGCCCTTCATTTTTTAAATCTATTGTAGTAGATTTAAGACTTAGTGTTGAATTTAAACCACCAAAATCTATCTCACTTATTTGTTCAGATTCATTAGTTATGTTTAAAGTTGTTAAAGTTAAAATCCCAGCATAGATAACTTCTTTAGTTGAGTTTGCAACCCTTATTTCCCAAACTTCGTTTTTTGGAAGGTATTTGTAGTTTAAGAGTTTTATGTCATAGCATTCTGTTTGATTTTCACATGCAACTTCTTTAACAAGAGATTTTGCTCTTAGATTTCCACTTTCATCAAGAAGGAAAATGTCTAGATAGCTGGTACCATTTGCTTCTGTACCATTCCCTAAGGTCATGTCTATTAGGAGTATTGTTACGCCAGTAGCATTTTCTAGACTGCTAGTATTAAAGTAGAGTGAATGGTAAGTTGAAGAATTATAAGGAAACACTCCTATAAAAAAACTAGTGCCATTTTCATCGGTAAAGATAGGTAAATCAACTTCCACTTCAACCGTTGCATTTTCTGTTTGGTTAGTAGAATTGAAAATTATAAAATTGCCTTTATATTTTCCAGGAAAACAGTATGTTTGATTGCAATAAACCTGAATAGTAAAGTTAGCTCGAGAATTATTTAAAATAAAATTTTCTTTTGAATAATCTCCAGTTTCGTTAATTACTAAAAAATATAGAGATGAGTTAGGAACATAAAGAGATTGGATAGATGAAGAATTTTCAAAAGTTAAAGTTATGTTATAATCTGCATTGTTTTTTACAGAAACATTAGCTGTAAAATTGTTTTTCAAGTTAAGTAATACTTTTTCTGTTACGTTGAATTCTCCGCTAGAACTTTGATTTTGAGAAAAACTAACTCCTAAAAAGATTAGGAAAATTGCTACTGCAAAACAAAAAACTTTTAAAGTTTTATTCATTCTCTCTCATATAAATTTCTTTTTTTATAAAAATATTGTTTATTTTTTATAAGTTGCGTTTACTTGTTTTGTTTGGACTAAAATCTCAGAAAAGCTTTGGTTCCAGCTTGTTTGAATTAATGTAATTTCTCCGGATTTTAAAGGGTCTTTTGGTGAGTTAATTATACTTGCAGTTTGATTGTCAACAAAAACTCTTATTTGAGAAACTTCTAGCTTGCCAGTATTTGCTATTGCAATCAAAAGATTGTTTTGAGAATCTCTGCTTACATCAACAACTTCAATATTATAGAGAATGTTTTTTATTGCTAGTATAATATCTTGAGGAGCTGAAATTGAAGGTAAAAACTGGCCAATAAAAGGGATTTCTCTTAAGTTTGGCAAAGAACCAAAGATTAAGAAAGAAGCTATAAGAACTAAAGCAATTAAAATCACACCAACTATTATGTTTTTCAAGATTTTTATCCCAATATAAACAGCAATAAGTAAAATAAGAATTCCAAATATTAAGGGCAGCATAATTTTTATTTGAATTTTGTAATTTAAAAGTTTAATAATTTAATGCTTAGAAATATGATTTGTGAAAGAAAGGCTTAAGGATTATATAGTTGAAGTAGCTTACAGTGAACCAAACTTTCCTTTAATCGAGAATCTAGCTAAAATAGAAGAATGTATTTATTTCGACTCGACTAGCGGGTATTTAAGAGATGGTATAGGTAAGTTTGATCAAATTTCAGAAACAAAACTAAAGAAAAGTTTGCTGGAAGCAAAAATTAAGACTTATCAAATGGCAACAAAGCAAGGAAGAAAAAACCTAGAATATTTGGAAAGAATAAGAAAAAAGTTGTTCAAAATAAATGAAATAGACAAAACAATAAAAGTGAAAGAATCTTCAGAAAAAGGAAAAATATGGTTTTTAGCTAAAGTTCCTGAAAATTTCAGCTGTTCTTCTTTAAAGGAAGAGGAATGGATAAATGAAATTTATCTTTTAGGAAATAGCGAACCATTCAACATTTACATAAGATGCGAGTGTGGAGATTCTTTTGATTTATTATCAAATAAACTTTCAAGACTTTGTGGAGAACCTTTAGAAAGAGAGTTTGTTTTGGTTTTTGCTACTTTTGAAAATCCAAGAAAGTGCCCTCGGAGGGATTTGAACCCTCAACCAACGGCTTAGGTTCGGCAGCTTTTGCTTAAGCCGCTGCTCTATCCAAGTTGAGCTACGAGGGCTAATCATTAAATTATTCTTAGTTTAAAATATTTAATATGGTTTCTCAAGAAGATTTGCAAAAAATAGCAAGAACTATTATAAGAGTCAATTTAGGAGTTAAAGAGAAAGATATTACTTTAATTGACGCAGGACCTAAATCCTTAAGATTTGCTGAAGCTTTAGCTTTAGAAGCTTCCAAAATTGGAGCGCAACCAGCAATTTTCTACGGAAGTGATGAGTTAGCTCTTAAGACTTACAATTCAATGAAAATAAAATACTTGAAAAATTTTCCTAGGCTTGCAGATGTTTTATCAAAGATTGTTGATGTTGAAATAGTAATAGATGATACCAACCCTTTTGTTGCAAAAAAATTACCTCAAAATAAAGTTGAAATAAGGAGAAAGGTAACGAAACCAATAAGAGATAGGAAAGAAAGGAGAGAAATGAAAAAGGATTTGAAAACTGCTTTAGTTGGTTTTCCAACCGAAGAAGTTGCAAAAGCATTGAAAATTCCTTTTAAGAAGCTTGAGAAAATTTTCTGGGATTCTATGAAAATAAACTATTACAAGCTTTATGAGTACAATAAAATGATTTTAAGAAAGCTAAAAAATGCAAAGAAGATTAGAATAGTTGGTGAACAAACTGACTTGGAGTTTTCGGTAAAAGGAAGGAATTTTATAAATTCTTGTGGAATAGTTGATAAAGAAAATTTTGGCTATATTAACTTGCCTGAAGGTGAAGTTTTTTGCGCGCCAGTGGAAAATTCAGCTAACGGTGAAATCTACTTTGATTTACCTTGTATGTGGCATTATGGTAAGCAAGTAGAAGGGGTTTGGTTTAGGTTTGAAAAAGGAAGAGTAATTGATTATGATATTAAAAAAGGAAGGAAAAGTTTTGAAGATGTTATGGAAAATGCTTCTGGCGATAAGGATAGAATAGCAGAATTTGCTATAGGAACAAACCCGAAAGCAAAAATTACTGGTGGGTTAATTATTATAGATGAAAAAGTGAGAAAGACTATTCACATGGCAATAGGTAGAAATAAACACTTTGGTGGAAAGAATGATTCAACTATTCACTGGGATTTTTTCAAAGATATGAGAAATGG
>Ga0207433_10016573_pt1 | contig 10328 bp, 6 predicted proteins | sample YelNatPaOPGAMG01_FD_187559 | JGI IMG/M metagenome (GOLD analysis project Ga0207433, IMG submission 187559) | Hot spring thermophilic microbial communities from Obsidian Pool, Yellowstone National Park, USA - OP-RAMG-01 (SPAdes) (version 3) | ecosystem: Environmental > Aquatic > Thermal springs >... | reverse complement strand
AGCAGTGGAGATAATAACAAAGGAGGGACCTAAACTTGTTGAGGATTTTCTAATCAAGAAAGTTGGTGTTCAATTCTGCAAAACATCCCTTGGGGAGATAGATTTTGCCCAGGAAGGTAGCCATTCAAGGAGAAGAATCCTTTACTGCATGGATGAGACAGGAAAAGCAATAGAGATCGCTCTTTCAAGAAAGGTAAAGGAGTTCAAAAATGTAAAGATTCTTACAAATTACACTGCAATAGACCTCCTCACAATTCCCCATCACTCAACAAATCCCCTTGCCCTTTACAGGGAGCCCCAATGCATTGGAGCTTATGTTCTGAATAACTTAGAGGAGAGGGTTGAAAGAATTTTTGCCCAGTATACAGTCTTAGCAACAGGTGGACTTGGAAGGATATATCTCCACACTACAAATCCTCCATGCGCAACAGGGGATGGATTTGCAATGGCTCAGAGGGCTGGTGCAAGGCTTATAAATATGGAGTATGTCCAGTTTCATCCCACATCCCTTTTTCATAAGGATGCAGATGGTTTTTTGATCTCAGAAGCTGTTAGGGGGGAAGGAGCAAGATTGAAAACAAAAAGTGGGGAAACCTTTATGGAGAAATACTCTTCTCTAAAAGATCTTGCACCAAGGGATGAGGTGTGCAGAGCAATATATGAGGAGATGCTGGCAAGGGGTGACAACTATGTTTACCTCGACATTGCAAGTTATAGCAAAATTGATATAAAGAAAAGGTTTCCAAATATTTACTCCAAATGTCTTTCCCTTGGAATTGATATAACAAAGGAGCCAATACCTGTAGTCCCTGCAGCCCATTACATTTGTGGAGGGGTTCAGGTGGATATATGGGGTAGAACATCCTTGAAAAATTTGTATGCAGTTGGGGAGGTTTCAGGAACAGGACTTCATGGAGCAAATCGTCTCGCTTCAACCTCCCTTCTTGAGGGGCTTGTATGGGGAATTAGAGCAGGGAAACACATTGCTGAAAACTTTGAAAAGGAAAAACCTTATAAAGAATCAGAGATACCTTCCTGGATTTACCCTGAACTGGAGGAAGAAGTTGACCCAGCCCTGATTCAGCAGGACTGGTTCAGTATAAAATCGACAATGTGGAATTATGTTGGAATAATAAGAACTGCAAAAAGGCTGGAGAGGGGTGTAGCTGATCTAAGATATTTAAGAAACAGGATTGAAGACTTTTACAAAAGAGCCCATCTCACTCCAAGTCTAATTTCCTTGAGAAATGGTATCCAGACCGCCCTAATTGTTGCTGAGTCTGCATTGAGAAATAAGAGAAGCAGGGGAGCTCATTTTATAAAGTAGAGATTCAGAACCTTTCAGTCTTTTCCCATTTTTTCTCTTTTTTTGAAAAATACTGAAAATAAAGGGCTCTTAAAACAACAAATACCCACAATTTTGTATAGGTTAGATATGCAAAAATAGAAAGAAGAAAATTAGAAAGATTGTCCTCCCTCTCAAAGGAAAGAGCTATTAAAATTTCGATCAGAAAAAGAAAAAAGGCGAATGCCCATAGTTCTGCATAGGGACCTATAACTGTTATTCTTATAATTTTGGAGAGGGCAAGGATGAAGAGGGTATCAGAGAAAAGTATTGCAAATACAAAGAGATAATAGAGATAAACAAGATTTAAAAGCTCAATCAAAGAAAAATTCAATTTTGTCTTTAAGATTTTTTTAAGATACTTTGAGATAATGTAGCTATTTCCCATTGCCCATCTTGTCCTCTGCCTGATCCATGTTTTAAGCCTTTCCGGTTCCTGTTCCCAGGATGTAACAACTGGGAGAAATTTTATTCTGTATCCTTTCTCGTAAATTCTGAAGGTCAACTCAGAGTCCTCTGTTAGAGCTTTTCTATCCCATCCTCCAATCTCTTCGAGAACTTTTCTCCAAATAACAAAGTTTGTTCCTGGGATAAAGGAAATTTTCATGAAGAACCATCTTCCAGCCTGAATAATCCATTGAAAGGCAATTGATTCAATGTTTATAAGCCTTGTAAGGAGATTTCTCCCCTTGTTGTAAGCTCTAAACTTCCCAACGCATCCTGCAAGCTTTTTTTCAGAAATCAAAGCTCCGCATAATTTGTAAAGGGAATCAGGCTCAGGAATATTATCCGCATCGTAGACAGCAATCACATCATTTTTTGCCTCTTTCAATCCCTTATTCAAAGCTTCTCCCTTCCCCTTTCCCGATTCCTCTTTCGGTATATTCAGGATTCTTATCCTTTTATCCTTTAAAGTGAAATCCCTAACAATCTCCTCAGTTCTATCATCACTTCCATCATTTATAACAATTATCTCTATTTTCTCCTCAGGATATTTCATCTGGAGAAGACTCTCTATTAGTTTTCCTATAACTTTCTCCTCATTTCTTGCTGGAATAAGGACTGAAACAGAGGGAAGCTCATTTTCAGAAAAATTGTAACTTTCCTTTGAAAGTTTATTCCTCCAGAGAAATCCTCCTATTGTAAGGATAAACTGATAAAGGAGCATCAACCATATGAAAATAACAGAAAAGACAAATATTGAGTTTACAAGGATCTGAAAAAATTCTTTCATTTTTTAATTTTTGAGTAAAGGTAAAGGGAAAAAAGGAGGGTGACTGATAGAAAGCCAAGCAAATAAAATATTGAAGAGCTCAAATATCCAATAACATCAACAGTGTAGGAAATGGAGCTTGAAGGAACTATTTCAAGCTTGTGATTTCCTCTTGGAAGGATCACGCCATTTTTATCCATTGGTATTGAAAGGAAATTTTCATCCAATTTCACTTCCTCAAGAGGTCTGTTGAAGGTAAGGGAAACAGGAAGTTTTGAGTTGTAAAAGAGGGTAAATCTCCCACCCTCTTCTCTAAAACTGCTTATTTCTCCATCAAACTCAATTCTGTGGGATAGAGCTAATTTAAGGAAAGGCTCCTTTCTAAAGGATAGGATATGGGAACCTGATGGGATGTAAATCCCTTTTACTCCCCAGAGATACCATTTCTGATTGTCTATATAAGGTGTGTATTCATTTAGATTAACAGAAAGGAGAAAGGGCTTCCCTGCCCTTATTAAATAGCTTCCATTCTTTTTTGTGATTTCAATATCTCTCCCAAAAACAAAGGATAGAATATCCATGTCCGATGGTAGAACAGTTGATTCAGAGTATATCCCTGCCCTTCCATTTGCCTGAATTGCGAAATAGAGGGTTTGGGCAAGCTCGGTTCCTGTTGCAAGGGAGGATGGTAAATTTGTCTTTGATACATCCCTTCTACCAATGCAGTTTATATCAAACATCAATCTATCTTTATCCTTTATAAAATTCTTGTAAACATTTAAATAATCGAGGTATCTTGAGGGGGGCAGAATCCAGCTTCTTGCTGGATCTTCAATCTGGAGGGTGAAGGGATAAATATCCATAAGAGATATTATCTCCCTTGTGTCCATTCCAGTTTCCTCAAAAATCTCAGAATGAATTATTGAATCCATTGTAGTTACAATCACCTCCATCTCCTTATCTTTTGCCTTTTTAATCTTCTCTATCTCATTTAGGAAGAAAATATGGAGGTTCTTTAAAATTTCCTTTCTAAAAATTAAAAATTTCTTATAGGCATTAAGGTTCTTTTTAAAATAAAATGGAGATTTGGGATTGAAAAGTTCAATTGGGTCAAAGCCATTAATCCTTTTAAAATCCCTTCTAACATCATCATTCATGGGAGTAAATTTTGATGGGTCCTCAGCTCCCTTGTTTGTGTCAAAATTTAATTCTGCAATATTAACTCCATCCCAATCGTAATCCATGAGCATTTTCCAGAAAAATTCTTTAACTGCTTCTCTACATGAGGGATTGTAAAGATTCATTTGAAGTCTCCAGTGACACAATGCATCTGCACCAGTGGCAGTTTTTTCCCTCCACTGGGGATTTTCATCCCAGAAAAGGGGTGTTACCTGGGGAAATTCAAACCATGCGTAAACAGAGATTCCAAAGTTGTGGCAGAGGTCTATGAAATATTTATAGTCAAATTTGTATGTCCTGTAAAAATGCCATGTGGCAAGATAGACAATTTTTACTCCTGATGCTTTCCATCTTCTTACAAGCTTTTCAAGACTTACATTCTGCCTAAGCCCTGGATCAAAATAAAACTCGAGTTGGTTCCTCTTGGCATTGAAGGGAACTCCAAGGGAATTCTTTAGATAGAAAGGGAAATAGGGGAAACGGGAAATTCCATAGGGGGTAAAGGGATCAAAGATTGCCCCGAAATAAAGGATTTTTCCCTTCTTTAATGGCTTTATTAGAGCAAGGGGTTGCTCAGACCAGGCATCCTTTGAAAGAACAATCCCCTCATCTGCCTTAAAGCTTTCAAGAAAAACAGGAGGGTTCCAGTAAAGATTGGGAACTGGTATTGAAAGTTCTTTAACTTCCTTTACCTCTTTTTTTATCCCTTCATATCTAATTCCCAAACTCTCTGAAAGGGGAGTTTTTCCATCGGTTATGAGAATTCCACCACCTTCCACAAAATCAATTAATGAGTTAATCTCTTCCTTCTCCATTTCTTTTGCTGAAGGATAGGGCACACATAAGATTGTAAAATCTCTTAAATTTGTCTTGATTACCTTTTCTCTACTTATCAATTTTGGTCTAAATCCGAATATTTTAAAGACTGATTCAAAACTTTCCTGATCAAATTTCTCCTCTCCCTTTGCTCTATCCTTTCTGATAATGAGAATCTCTGGAATTTTGAGAATTTCTTTAACTTCCTTTTTAGGGAAAATTTTTTCAGAGATTAAATCCTTAAAACTTTTTCTTCTTTCAGGAAGAGTATCGAGCCCCTCAAGGACATAAAGACCACCCTTCGGAATTCCCATTCTCTTTGTAAATATTCCATTATGTCTACTGGAGGAAAATTTTTCCATTAATATCTTTCCACTCCTATCCATAAGAATTTCATGGATGTATTGATTTCTCAAATTAATTCTGCCTTCCCCTCCCTTCGATGTTACCCAAAAGAATTCTGTTCTTAATTCACAGGGGAAATCCCTTATAGAAATAAATTTCCACCCCATTTTTTTCATTTCTTTAACAATCTTTTTTAGATTTTTTATAGGGACAAAGGGATGGAAGAAGAAGGAAGCAATCCCATCCCTAACAACAAGCATATTTCTTGCACTCTCAATTATCTTCTCAGGCTCTGGTTTCTGAAAATCAACATATCCTAAATTTTCAGGGATTAAAAGAATTCCCAAATCCTTTATATTTGCAGAATATGGAAATATTTGCTGGGTTCCACTTATCTCAGCAGACATGATCCTGTCATTGAAGGAATTAAAATATTTTGATATTGTCCTGTACGCATTTTTTGAGGCAGAGTAATGGGGGGTCTCCCAGGAAAGGGGGTAAATTCCATTTTTGGCACACTCTTCAATTGCATCCTTCAATCTCTGGTCAATCCAGTCGGGGGACTCATTGGGAATAGGTTTCCCTGCAATATCATCCCAGAACTCATAATCATCTCCTGTAACCCCTCTCCATTGATGGGTTGAGCCATGAAGGACAATCGTTCCTCCTTTTTTCACTGCAAACTTTATCGCATCAGAAAGCTCAGGATTCTCTGAAAGGGTTCTCTCATACTGATTATCTGGATCTTTAAAGAAGGGGATTAAAGAAATCTGGAAGGGTATTCCTTCCTTTGACAGAAAATTCGCAATCTTTTTAAGATGGGATGGCTCATCTTCAGGATTCACATCCTCAATTCTTACAAGGGCAAGATGGGATTCAGGATGGGGTTCATTGAGAATATCATGGAGAATATCCGCAAGAATTAAAAATCTCCCCCCTTCATTGGCATAGGAGAAAGGAGAATCAGCAAAATACCAGAGATTTTTTGTTTTTATAACATAGGGGAAGCTCTTCCTCTCTTCATCCAATGCATAGGAAATTATCTCAACCTTATCTTTATTCTTTATCCTTATCAGATTCATCCCCCTCTCCTCCTTTGGAAAATCCTCTCCCTTATAAAAAACTTTCCAATCTTTACCATATTTAAAACCCTGAAATTCTATATCGAATTCCCTTTTCTCGAGAAATCTTTCTATGTGCATATTGATCCATACAATTCCCCCTTTAAAATCTAATAGGTCAGAAATGAACTTTTCATCAAACTCAGGGAATCCCTCCTCAAAAACAACAAAAATTAAATCCTTCCCTGAAATTCCTCCCCCTCTGTAATCCCTAACATTTAAAATCTCTTTGGAATCTATAGAGAAATGGTCAAGAAGATAGTAAATAAACATTGAGGATTTAAAGGCTTCAGATTTCCCCCTTTCACCGTCGTATAGAATTAGAACATTCTTGGAAACCAGCGAGAATTCAAAAGAGAGAATAAAACTGAGAAAGAGAAGAATTTTTTTTTTCATAAAAATAATGATATAACACAGGAAAATTGGAGTCAACGAATCTGGCTATTGACATATAGACAAAATAAAGTTATTATAAAAACTAATGAGAATTTTGAGGTGAGAGAATGCCCCTTTTTGAATATAAATGTAAGAAATGTGGGAAAAGATTTGAAAAACTTGTCTTGAACAAATCTGAAAAAATTATTTGCGAAAACTGTGGTTCTGAGGATCTTGAAAAGTTATTCTCCACTTTTGGTTTTTCATCAGGGAATAAATTTAAAAGCTCTGTTAGCTCTGGTTCTTCCTGCTCATCCTGTTCCCTTAGAAGTTGTGACAGTTGCTCATAAGAACTCTATTCCAATTCTATTGAAATAGAACCAATCAGTATCCGAGTTTTCTAAGCATCTCCTCATCAAATCCAAAATGATGAGCTATCTCATGCATTACTGTCTTTGCAATCTCCCTCTTCATGTCATTTATATCTCTAAAAGCTTTTTCGAGAGGCTTTTTGAATATAACTATACAATCGGGAGGGAAGTTACCAAAAAGAGCTCCCCTTTTTGTAAGGGGTACACCTTTGTAAAGACCAAAAAGGGTATCCCTCGATCTCAAACCCAAGGATTTTAAATCAGAGTTGGAGGGCCAATCTTCAACTATAATTACCAAATTTTCTAATTTCTCTCGAAAAATTTCTGGAAGGGATTCAATGACTTCTTCGACAACCTTTTCAAATTCTTCCCTTTCCAAATTGCTTTATCCTTTTATAAAATTCCCGAGATTAAGCAATTTCTTAAAACCTGGCTTTTTCATTAATTTTTTCATCTCAAGAAACTGGCGAATTAGCTGATTGACTTCCTGGACAGGTCTTCCAGAACCTCTTGCTATCCTTAATCTTCTCTTGCCATCAATCCTTTCAGGATAAAGCCTTTCCTTCGGGGTCATGGAATCTATTATGGCAATCATATGAACAATCTTCTTTTCGTCAATTTCAATCTCGGATAGGTTTTTAAGGGGACCAACCGCTGGAAGATGATCAAGAATTTCCTTGAAGGAACCCATCTTCCTTAGCATTTTCAACTGCTCCCTTAGATCTTCAAGGGTAAACTCCTCCTTCCTCAACCTTTTTTCCATTTCCTCTGCTTTCTTTATGTCAATTGCCTTTTCCGCTTTCTCTACAAGGGAAAGAATGTCTCCCATGCCAAGAATTCTTGAGACAAGACGCTCAGGATAAAAGGGTTGAAAGTCAGAATATTTTTCTCCAATTCCAATAAATTTTATTGGTTTCCCTGTAACAGAAACAATTGACAGAGCAGCCCCTCCTCTTTGATCGCCATCAAGTTTTGTCAGTATTATGGATGTTATTCCAATTTTTTCATCAAATAGTTTCGCAGATTTTACTGCATCCTGACCTGTCATTGAATCAGCAATGTAAATTGTCTCTGTGGGTTGAAGAAGATCTTTTACCTCCTTAAGTTCTTCCATTAACTCCTCATCAATGTGAAGTCTTCCTGCTGTGTCAACAATCAATGGATTAAAGCCCCTATCCTTAACATAGTTTAATAGTTCATTAACAATCTCTTTCAATTTTCCTTCTCTTCCTTCATAAAAGGGGATTCCAATGAACTGAGCAATTGTTTTAAGCTGGCTCTGGGCTGCTGGTCTTTTCATATCAATAGAAGCGAGGATTGGTGAGTATCCATTCTCTTTTAAATAAAGGGCGAGTTTTCCTGCAGTGGTTGTTTTTCCTGTTCCTTGAAGTCCTACAAGCATAAAAATTGTTGGAATTTTTCCAGAAAACAAAAGATTTCTTCGCTCCTTCCCAAATAGTTCGAGGAGCTCATCCCTTACTATTTTTACAAAAAGGGTATAAGGGGTGAAGCTCTCCATTACTTCCTTTCCAAGGGCTTTCTGTTTGACCCTTTCAATAAAATCCTTTACAACATTGAGATTTACATCTGCTTGAAGAAGGGAGAGCCTCACATCCCTTAAAGCTTGATTGAGATTGGACTCAGTTAGTTTACCCTCTCCCTTGATAAATTTTAGAGCTTTTTCAATTCCTGAGGACAAAATTTCGAGCATATATTTATGATGGAATAAATAGAGAAAAGAGTCAAATTTTCCTAAATACTAAATCTCTTTTTCCTTGTTCTTTAAAGATAAGGATATATCAGCAACTTTCTTTTTCAAATAAGAAATTTTCCCACTTATCTTTTCAATATTTTTTTCCATATCTTTAAATTTTTCCATCTCCACCATAGTTTTTGCAATAATATCGTTCAGGGACAAAGAGAGGGAATCTATAAGATTTTGAAGATTTTCTTCAAATCCCTTCCCCTCATTTACAAAGGATTTTTTTAAGAAAGAATCAATATTTCTCCTCATCTCCTCGAGGGAAGAAGTTATTAGGGAATAACCATTTTCACTTTTCCTGAGGGAGAGTTTTATTGTCTTGGTAGAAATTTCCTCAATTTCATCAGCCATTTCCTCAACTTCCTTCTCTATCTTAGTCAGAAGATTTTTCAAAGAATACCTTTTCCTTTTAAAATCTGTTGAAATACTCTTCCTGAAAAGAAAGAATGTAACTATGAGAGAAAAAATAACAAACAAAGACAAAGCAAAGGATATTAGAATCTCTGATTTAAACTTTTTTTTATAGTACCCTTTTATCCCTTCCAATCCCTCAATCATTGGTGGGGATATATTGTTTAAATCGCTATAGGCTCTAAAAAATTCTTTAGACCCCCTTTCATTTTTCATAATAACATTAATATTTTTTACTGCCTCCTTCCATAAAACCAAAAACTCCTTAAGATCAACTTTTTCACCCAAAACCTTGAGAAAATTCTCAAATTTTAATTCCTCCTCTTTCAAAATTCCTATACTTGAAGAAACATCCTCACCACTAAAAATCCTTGCAGAACATAAAGAAATATTCTTTAGATTTGAAATTCCCCCTTCAAGATTCCCCATTATTTCGACCTCCCTTTGAAGGGTAAAGAAAAAGTATAAATCACAAAAAAAAGATAGAGAAGCAAAAAAGAAAAAGAGATAAAGAAATACCTTTTTCATTGCTAAATAATTATAAAAAGAGAAGGGGAAAATGTCAAAAAAGTTAATTGCATCACTAATTTTCTATATGAAATCGATTCGTTGCATCATAAGAAATTCTACTCGAAATAGAAAATTTTTTTGCCTTCTTAATAAACTTTTTATCAAGGAGGTTTATGGATGGGATATGAGAACACGAAAGAGTGTAACATTTGAACTTGGCTCTTGCGACGATATAATGGATACTGGATTATCCTTGTGGAAAAAGGCTTTTTCCTGAGATGATAGGAGGCAATGAATAATATTTCATATGGATCTTTATATGATGCAATTAGACTTCCCTTTTTTATTGGTAAGGATGTGAATTTAAGTTTGGATAGGTATTGTTGGGGATTGTTTTTTGTCTTTGAAACTTGTAATATTAATTATTAGAATGAGTTCCATAAAGAAGTTAGGTAAATACGAGATTTTGAAGCCCCTGGGTTCAGGTGGAATGGGTTCTGTTTACCTGGCTAAGGATACCATAATAGGGAGGCTTGTGGCGATAAAAACTTTAAATCTTGAAGCAGGGGAGGAATTGGAGAGAAGCGATGTAGATTCATTTTTTAATGAGGCTAAAGTAGCAGGAACTTTAATCCATCCTAATATTGTTACAATTTTCGATGCTGGGATTGAGGAAGGGATCCCTTACATTGTAATGGAATTTTTTGATGGTATACCCCTATCCAGATTCATAGAGAAAAGGGAGCTTACAACGAGTGAAAAGCTTGAAATTCTTAGAAAAATTGGAGAGGCAATAGATTTTGCCCATTCAAAGGGGGTTATCCATAGAGATATAAAACCTGCAAATATTCTCATAAATGATAAAAAAGAGGTCAAAATT
>Ga0207433_10016570_pt1 | contig 10330 bp, 14 predicted proteins | sample YelNatPaOPGAMG01_FD_187559 | JGI IMG/M metagenome (GOLD analysis project Ga0207433, IMG submission 187559) | Hot spring thermophilic microbial communities from Obsidian Pool, Yellowstone National Park, USA - OP-RAMG-01 (SPAdes) (version 3) | ecosystem: Environmental > Aquatic > Thermal springs... | reverse complement strand
TCTGAACCTGTGAGCACATCTCGGTGCACTTGGAATGTCCGTACAGTACGTCTTGACCTGGGTTCTGAATAGAATCGCAAGGCGCAAAAACACCCATCCGTCCAGTGTTCTGGTCTCATTTATGAGGAGTCTATCTCAGCCGATGAGCGCATTGTCACCCGCAAGCAAGGCCCAGTGCCCGAATTCGCATTCGCTTGGCGTTATCCGATGAAGCGTCTGTCACGAGAGCAAAGCGGTGCGCACGCGCGGTGATCCATTCACTGAACAGCATTTCGAGTGAACGCTTTGCCAGGCGTTCACGAGTGATCAGTGAATACGTCGCAGGCGCAGCGCTGCAGTCCGAACAGCGCCAGTGAACGAGCTTCTCTGTGCACGATCCGAGCGCCTCGCAACAGAGGGGGCCGGCATCCCACCCAGCTCTCTACTGGAGAGCACCCAGACACCTGCTGGAGAGCGTCGAATGTTCGTACGGCCCAGTCGCTAGTCGCTATCGTGCTTATGCTGCACGGCGATCAAGGTGCGCATCGCGACACTTGAAATATCGCGTTGCAGAACATCGTCCCCGCTGTCCAGAAGCATACGGTTTATGAAAAAATCGAGCGTAAATTGGAGCAAGTGGCCTGCCTCAGGAGCCTCGGATTCGATGATGCACTGTGCGCGAGGGAGCGTCTCGAATGCTTGTTGTCATAAAGCGCCTGCATGGGCATTTCCGTGCCTGCGTACCGCACTCAATAGCATGCTGCTGGGCGTACTTGTACAAGTACCATTCCACTTGACCTGTGATCACACAGAAGCCTACGCATAGTCGACGGAACAAGCACTGAGGCTTGAAGCAACCATGAGGTTTGCTGGGATGCCCCCAGGATCGCCCACGTTGCGAGGCGCGTGCCTGCAGCCCCAGTCGTGTGAGCATCCATGCCCTGCGTGCTTGCGTATCCATCTTTGGGTTGCCTGCTATCAACCGACGCGCCAAGATGCATTCCAGCGCCGTTGTCATGTCAGCGTTCGCCGTCCGCAACTGCGTAGTCGACGGGCCAACAAGCGCCTGCGGCAGGCTCTGCATCCGCGGATTCGCTGTACCAATCTCAGCGCTATGCAGCGGGAAGAGATTCGATCGCGCCGCGTAGAACGTGAACGTCTGCGCGGCAGCATTCAAATCCATGGTATTGACCGTGGCAGCCTTCGGACATCCGCAGAGACGCTCATTACACACATGGACCAGCACGCACCCATCCACCCGCAACAGCACGCATGCATCCGACGCCTCGAGCCGATACCCTCAGGGGCATGGCATCGACGAGGTTGTGCTTTCGTGCTGCGCGTGCAGCGGCGACTCACAAACGCTATCGTGGACACGCATAGGATACACCTGGCAAACGATAGAACGTGACAAATGATCAGTATCTTCCAAGACCCATGCGCACAGAGGACTATGGCCATACGTCGAACAATGGATGCTCGATCGCGCGCTCCGACGAAGCGCATCAGCGAGGATCCCCGGTCATTGGGGCAGGGAGCCGCAAAACATGAGCTGCATTCCAGATGTCCTTCTTATACAGATTGATCTACTATTGTTGCAAAGCGGTCGATTGCTCGAATGCTCCCCGCACCCCTTCGCATGCTGCCTCTGCTACTCGTACGCAAGCGCGCTGCTTCTCCGACACGTGCGCTAGCCGAACTGGAGACGCCACAGTTCTCCGGGAAAGGAGCAGGCTCGCCACCATGTCTGGCCTGCGGACTTTAGTCGCGCTTCTTAATCAGCGCGTACGGCCGTTTGTCTTACCGAATGCACACGTTAGTCCGTCGGCGTCCGTGATAGGAAACGTCGCTATTGCGGACCACGTTTTTATCAAACCAAACGCTGTGCTCCGAGGTGACAGTCTTGTTCCTGACGACTTGATTCGCCTCGGTGGGTATACGGTCATTGGTGAAAATACAGTTCTGAACGCTGCCGTACAGATAGGATCCTGGTGTCGAGTCGGAGCGGCGTGCTCCATCGGACGCGCCGCACGCATCGGCAACGTGGTCACGCTTGGGGACGGTACCATAGTGGGCGCTGGTGCGGAAATCCCGCACGAAGTATGCACCGAGCCACGTACAGTTATACCAGACGGAGCGCAACTCGAGCCAAACGCCCGATATGCCGGGAATCCAGCAACGCGTGTCGGTGAGTGGTCCGGTTTTGATGTCGAGGAGAGCAAGAAACGAGCACAAGCCGAGTGTGCACTTGGTGCGCAAATGCGTACGAGTTCCTGCCTTTGGAATGAGCGACGGCAGGTTGGCTTGGCGTGCCCCGACGTGTCTCCTCGACAAGCATGCATGAAGGAGATGACGCACGACGTTCACGAAGGCATCGGTTTTTTTTCTTGCTCCGAAGGGTTGCCCGTGCGGTGCTTGTGCCTGAACAGCTACTGCTACAGGAGCCGCGTTGATTTCATGGCATCTGAGCATTGGTTCATAGCGTGCTGCAGATGAGCAGATCAGGTGGCATCCTCGGTGAACTCGACGAGACACGGCAAGGCGACTTGGAGACAGCGCCTCTGGATCTGGGTACTGCGCGCCCTCATGCTGCTTTGCGAGCAGTGTACGAAGACACTCGACTGTGATGTACTCATGAGTCGTAGCACACCCGTATGCAGTGCTCGCTGTCCGGGTGGCTGCAACTTAGTTGGAGGCACAGCTCTCTGCCCGATACCGACGAAAAGCGCCCGTGCGACCTGCTTAGCACAGAGAGATCGGGGCACGGCTCTTGACGGGAAACCGGGCAACGAATCGAAAACCTTTGATGATTCCATAGCGGTTTGGTTTCACAGCGACATCGAACCGGGACGGGGCATGAGCGTTGCGCAAGGCGCCACGAACGCTGGTGTTACCCCCGGAGTGCTACGTAAAAGCCTCCCGACAGCTGCATTGGTTGATTCTCTGGAATGGCGAGCCAAGGCTCTCTATGATCGTTTGTTAATTGCCCTGGGAAACCTTTCCCAGTGTATATATATGGATTGAAGAACTGTACCATGCCAGTGTCATGTTCGAGACGGGACTGCAATGCCCTGTGTCTTGGCCACTGATTTCCGCATTGCAAGTCTGCAGCGTTTCAGCATAATGCCCGCACTGAGTACAAAACCACTTCCGTCGACAGCGCACGCTGTAGAAATCGTATGGACGCTCCCGAAGCACAGGATATTTCCGGATGTTGATCGAGGCGTCCCAATCTGGATGCAGAAACTGCTTACACGCGTATTTGCCGATAGACTTATACTGTGGAACGTATCTCAACGTCGATAGCCTCGCTATTAGAGGTTTGATAAACTTGCCATACTCCATTTCACGCGTCCGGCGATGTTGCACGTTCGTCTTGTCTACGAGGTTAGCGTTGCACCCGTGCTCGTGTTCGGTTAAGATCGCCCTGAATCCATCAAAGCGAAACGTGCAGCATCGATTCCCGGACGATGGTGTGCGCACGTCGAAGGAGCTGGAGCGCAGCCTTTACACGTTGCAGCACGTCCGCCGCTGCACGCTACCATTACACCAAGGTATCGTATCAATCAAGTCCTATGCATCTCATTCAGAATTCGGTGAATGCACGCGCTTTTTCTCGGCATAACGGAAACCGTTAGCGAGCCCAGCGCACTCTCATGTAGGTATGCCAATGAGCATTTGCGTACGCCACTGGGACCATCATGCATTCTTTCTACACGAAGCGTACAAAGCATCGCTCTTCGGGTGATGCGGTGCACTGAGGCTCGACCTGCGTTCTCATTCTGGTATTCCACTCGCTGAACTGCCTCTAGACGCCCATGATGTCCGACGCCATCGCATACCAAAACCTGAAATATTCGAGCAGCCTCGTATGCGTTCCGTACAGATCTTCGGTTCCATCGTCTTTTCTAGGAGGTACGGCGACGGACATGGCGACCTTCAGCCCGGGATGCACAGCCGACCCCGAGTCCTTCTCTTCATCAGCGTCAAATGCTTGAGAATGAGTCCCGTTGGTCAACTGAGGCAAACGATTCACACAGTGCATTCAGAATGATGCTGTGTCGGTCTGCATCGTCCCAGTGAGTGCCGTACCAGTATGCCCCTGTAGACAATGAGACTTGAGCCAGCATCGCCAATGCTGTCTGCCAGCGAGTTCGTCTGCTTCATAGCTCTGCACGCGGACACTAGCAGTGCCTCATTGAGAAGGTCGTACTGCACGCTACACGAGAGAACGCCCAGATGCCCTGAGTTTTGACGTGACCTATGCGGACCACATCGACTAGAAACTGATGTACACTCGCGTACGCCGAGGGACGCTGTTTTGCGCTTGAGCGCTCTGTACAGGATAATCTGGTGGTGCACGATACAACGAGGGTGTGCATCGAGCTCAGACCATGATTCGGATGGTACGTCCGTCGGTCCGAAACCCACAGCCGCACGATGAGCTCGGATGATCCGAAGCGACACTCGCTCTCATGGCGACAACGCTTCCTAACTCGCTTCCATCTCGAGCGCTCTTCGCCGCCACGAACTCGGCACTTGAATCCATCGAGACCTACCCAGAATACCGTCCATAAATCCCCACGTTTCTGGCTCAACGGGATGAGGCCTCAACGCCCACACGGTGCACCTCATGAAGCGCTCGCGACGGACCCGCATATGGTACTTGAGTTTGGTTTGATAGGTTTTCGCACCTACCCTGGAGACGTTGTCTTCGATGGCCGACGTGGCGCTGCCAGGCGAGATGATCTCCTGGAACGGTGGTGTGCGAATCTCGGATCCCACGTAGAGGCCGTCATCCATCTTCTTTCCCGAGCACCAGATGCGTTTTCACGCGAAGGTTGAATGTAGAGAATTCATGGGGGATGTGCATCGCTAATTGCACTGCGTCCGGAACGCCTGTCGAGGACTTGCTTGCCGGGTTGCATCAAGTTGAGCGAAGCAAGCAAGTCGTCCCTCGAGCGATAAGCTGCAGGGCATCCACGACGACGTGCAACTTACTATGTAGACGATCTTCACCCTTGATTTGTTTTGCTTGAACGGCCTTTAGAGCGGTTATAGTCGGGCTCTGTCGCCGAGATGGTTTGTAATTCCTGTTCTTGCACGTCTTCTCTTGGGTAGGATCTTTCTTTTTCTTGTCCGACGCGGTATTTTGCGTCTCGATGACCCAGCGGGATAGCGTAGAGGTGGTCGCTATATGCGGTATCCGCCTCTTCATGCGGACTCAGGCGCACTGGATTGCTTTTGGCCCCGAAACCCGTATTTCCTATGTATGCATCTACGATTCCCAAACAACTTCTTCTCACCCTTTTCCGAGGCGAGTTTACCGACGAACCGGAGCGGGCCTATCCGCTCACTCCTGCGTACGAGCAGTGACGCAACGCAGCATTTCCAGGCTAGTGAAGTTGAATTACGATTTGTCGTGGAAGGGTTCCACGATGCCGCACGACTCCCTTTCTAATCCACGAGTCTAAACGTGGCGTTTCACGTTGAGAAGACGCTTCCAACTGCATTAAACCAGGTAGCACGTGCACCCATGAAGAGCAGAACAACACCTACTGCGGCTACGTGTTCCTTTGCCGCTTCTCAGGTGCGGAAAGCGACGTGGCCCCAGGGCAAGACATGCGAATGTGGTACAGAGACGGGATCAGGAATGCCTCGACGGAGGATGCTGTTTTGAAAGATCATGCCCGTTAGACAAGTGGTAAGCAACCAAGCCAAAGCACCTCCGGTACGGCTTGTGATGTCGAAATGCTGGACTGTCTCTGCTTTATAAACAGCGGTTTGCCCCTGTTGAAGCACCCATATGCAGGCGTGCCGAGTCGCCAGAATACATTCTCTCATCGAGCGGATCAAACACACCTCATTCCTGTCGTCATCGTCCGTAATTCAGATCGAACTCGATCCTGGGTTGCTCAGCGCTCGACGGCCTCTCATTCAAGTGCAAGTTTTCATTCGTCCAAAGGTGTCCGTTTATCGCCGGTCGTGTAAACTGCACGAACGTTTCACGTTTTCTGGCTGCTTCGGCAGCGTTTCTCAGATACAGTATGGAGCAAAATGAATGAAAGAAGAGAGGATGGTGCAGATAGACTATGATTAGTTTTGCTAAGAGTGCACAACGTTCCGGATCAGGACAACGAGAACGTGGGTTTACGCACCTCCTGCACGAAGAAAGACTGACCTGTACCGGTGAACGCGCCATGCCAACATCGAGTCTTGCACCGACGCTGCTCCGCGATACAGGACGCATGCCCTACTTTGAATACGTTCGAGAAAGACAAACAGAACCAAAAAGGATGTGTTCGTACAGGTGTGTGAGAAATACCTGATCTGAGTATAAAGCTGCTCTCGTCGATCCTGAAAACGCCTAGTACTGGCATAGCCAAACAGACCCAAGCGGCATCGAGACGCTGCTGGAACACTCATACCGGTACAGGCATCGCCGGGAAACCCGGTCACAGGTGGCAGAACGGAAAAATGCACTTGGACCCGGCTTCCGCAAAAGCAGGAGCAAAGCCATCCTGTCTTGCAAGATCGACCACGGTGATGCTGCAAATTCCAAAATTAATCTCAGCGTCGCGTAACTCGTTGGGTGCATCTAGTCAATATTCCATGAAGCAGATGTTCACTGAGGGTCCACGAACGCAGAGGCGTGCTCAGACGGGCAAGGTTCTCTGCCCGTGTGCCTGGTGGCTATTACGCTCCCGCAGTTTCTGATTAGACTCATCGATCTTACACTAGAACGAAAAAAGGAACGCGGGCACCAAGCGTGTACCTCGAAGTGCCGTTCTACGGCGCCGTAGCGATCTGGCGTTGAATAATGGTGGTTCCGGTACATCGATCACGCTGCCGCTTGGCAAACAGTGAGTCTAGACGGCAGTCAATCTCATGTGGCGTGTACAATCATGAGCTGATGATCACCAAATGATTTTCGGTTGCAAAATTCCAGCTTTTTGTTGGACACGCGCTGACTGTGAGTAAACACGGACGCTGTCTGTGGCTTTTGGGGCTCTCTCTCCTCTCTTGATAGAGAGGATCACTTGGCAAGATGACGCTGTATAAATGCAGTGCATTCTGCGAGATGAAGCTGTTTCGAGCCGACTGCGATACCCAGTAGAGATCACTGTATACGGGGTGCTGAGCATAGGCCTTGATGTGGAGCTGTCGGCTGCCGCATCAATGCAGTTCCCCCGGGATGCAACCCGGTTCCAGCAACGGGCACCTGCAGTGCCGCTGCCGATCCGGTTTCGAACGAGCATCCGCAGACCCTGTTCTACGCCTCATTCAACGATCCGAGATAGCCACGGATGCAGCGCGCCCGTAGAGGCGTCTTCGACGATATTCCAGCGTTGGATATCGATTTCAGTCATCCCATTCCTGATATCGCAATGCGACATACCCAGAGATGCAGCGGATTCAATGCAGCCTCGCCGGTGATTCCCCAGCTTTGGTTATCCATTCCCAGCGGGTGGACTCGATGCAGTGCAGCTGGCAACAGGAGATCTCTGGTCGGTGACTTGGCGTCTGCGCCGACCCAGTGCGTCATAGATGATGCCCGAGTTTGCCCTCTGTTTCATGGTCCCATACATCGCTGCTTGAAGACTTGAGAACGGCGCCCTGAAATGCGGCCATGGCAGGAGGTGTTGGTGCCACAAATCGACCCGGCAACTGCAAACGATGCTGTAAGTACGCAGGCAGCTCGAGCTCAGCTGCGTGAAGCATCATTCGGGAAAAGCGCTCGTCCTCGTCGGGCAACGTCGGATAGGTCGCGTCCCCGACGATGCCGTGACCTACACACCAAAGATGAACCCGCAGCTGATGCCGCCGTCCCGTTACAGGACGCAACTCGAGCAGCGAAGCAGGCAAATCCTGATAGCTTCCGATCCCCAGTACTGTGCCCAGCGTCAGTGCACTAAGGATCTTTTTCGTCGTGGCGGTTGGTGCTGGCTGTAGTTGTCGACATGGCCGCAGCTTTATGGCATCTGCATGATGTCTGTCGCCGTCGCACTCGGGAACAGCGCAATACGAGTCGGTTACCCGGCTTTCCGCAAAGCCGCGAATGCCGGTGCTGCTCTTGCGTGAGACAGAGCCAGCACGGCAGGCACACCCGGGGTCTCTTTTGATTTCGCCAGTATCCGAACTGTTCCTGGAATCCTCGGTACTTGCATGAGCCGTATGATCGTCGACCGTAGCCAGACGCACCCGAAAATCGTCCGCATACTCTACAAGTGGAGCATCTATCCAGAAGTGTGCGTTTGCATCACCAGGCACCACATGTCCGTGAACAATTGCAAGATATCGTTTCCGAATCTCGCGTTTCCGAAAGGCGGCTGTGATCTGAGCCGTCGCTCTTCGCTGTAAACCAAGGAGCAGCACCCCAGATGTAGCATAGTCGAGTTGGTGGATCATGCGAATTTTCGGGGGCGGCAGCGGCGCGCGAAGGTGCCCGACCCGGTGCCAACCGGTCGGTTGGACCCGCTCCGCGAGCGCTGAACCCCGTTCACTGATCTGTTTCTGAGCAAGCGACTCGACCGTGGACGTGAACGCTGCGCCACTCATTCGCATGTCGGCCGGTTTGTCGACCACAAGCAAGTGCTCCGACGCGTACACCACAGGCAGACGAGTGCAGGAGCTTGGCGCCCGCCCTCGAGCCGTGGAACCGTGCGGAAGCGGCTCATCGAGTGCAGAAGCGCGCGGTTGGAGCACCTCAGAAGTGCCACCGTGAAAGTACGGCATAGTGCCGGTCGCTCCGTGCAACCGCTGGTGCAGCGGTGCAACGACAACGAACCCCATGAGGTTTGGTTTCGCGTTCGCCGAGTAGGTGCCGGTGCTTTGCACGAGAAAACGTTTGGGTAGTGCAAAAATGTTTATTTATGTGCGTTTATGGAATCGAGCGACATAGGCGATAGTGTGATGCCTCGCCTCACGTTTTGCTCCATGACACGTTTGATGGTTCCAATCAGTTACCCGCGGAAGCATACCACGCGCTCATTAACCAGGATGGAGAGCTTCGTTCATCTATTGATAATATGCAATATGAACTAACAGTTGGCCACGCGGTCTGCGCGCTCCGTAGCCACCGGATCGGGGAAAGTCGTGCGATTTCTGGATGCGGTACGGAGGCTTCATAGGGATCGACTCTTTCGTGCGGGTGTTCGTGGATGTTCGCTTGTTTTGGTGTCGATGCACTTGCGAAACGCGAGTGACTTGCAGACCGGAGCTGCGGTATACTGTCCCGGACACACACACACACCTTACAATGGTGATCGGGGGCAGCACTTCTCTATCGGGAATCATGGCTTGATCAGGGCAACGGTCGAGGAGACGCAGCATTTCGTATGTCGGTGAGTGCGCCAAAAGCGCCTCGTTCTTTGCATCTGGGGTTCTGTACTGGACGATACGGTTATCATGGGAGAGTGCTCCTTGTTATCGCTCGCATCATACCCGAGGTGCTCATAGACATCCCGAGACCGTCTGTATCGTTTGCGTTGTTCCTGATGACGCAGCGAGAGACACATATCAGATGCGTCAGGATTTCAGTGGACGGTTTTCTATCGCTCACGACTGGTTTCATGGAGATGCATCACCGCAAATATCGATACACCAGAACGCGTTCCAATGCTGTAAGCGTGCGCGGTGGACGCAGTATTCGGCAGACCGCCGGATCCATCGAGTCACGAGTTCGAGCAAGGAACACTGCTTCGGGGCAGGTTGAACTCGAAAGCCTTCGTAAAAAGATGATACTGAAAAGCTTTTCCAAGCAGCATCCTCTGATCCAGAGGCATCTGTTGAGATCGATCCATGCCGTACGCTAAGAATCCCCACGAAAATGCGATTGTAGAGCGAACCAACACCCTTGCACGCTGATTCCCACTCGCTCTTCTTTCCTCGACGAGGGACCCCTTTCCGACGCCATACAAGCGGCGCTGCCGCTTGTATGGTCATCTGCTACCGTTGCAATGTGTCCGCAGTTGGCAGGAGAGCATCATGCACATGCATCATGGACTTTCTGAACCTATTGCGGCCGAGCCTGTATACGCGCAGTAACATATTCTGCGCTCTGTCTATGGTTCTATCCGGGTTTAGAAAGCATTTCCAAGTAGAGTGCCTCGACTGAAGCACCTTTTTCTCAACTGAAAACTTGCTCGGGTAGATACTCGGATCCTGCAGTAGAATAGATGCTCAAGTTCAGGTCCCGAATATCTACCGGAAAGCGCGCTCAACAAGAACTAGGAGCGAACTTTCCCACCGTCAGACAGGACGGGATTTGCAATCGAAATCATACATTATTCCGAATTACAGAGAATCCGGGTCCCGCCTCCTCAGCGACTTCATAAACACACCCCGAATC
>Ga0207433_10016566_pt1 | contig 10332 bp, 7 predicted proteins | sample YelNatPaOPGAMG01_FD_187559 | JGI IMG/M metagenome (GOLD analysis project Ga0207433, IMG submission 187559) | Hot spring thermophilic microbial communities from Obsidian Pool, Yellowstone National Park, USA - OP-RAMG-01 (SPAdes) (version 3) | ecosystem: Environmental > Aquatic > Thermal springs >... | reverse complement strand
CAACGTTTCGGTGACGGTGTCGCTGATTGCGCCGGTTGCGATGGAAGAAGGTCTGCGCTTTGCGATCCGCGAAGGCGGTCGCACCGTCGGCGCCGGCGTCGTCGCCAAGGTCATCCAGTAACAGGTTTTTAGTTAGGCCAGTAGCTCAATTGGCAGAGCGTCGGTCTCCAAAACCGAAGGTTGGGGGTTCGAAGCCCTCCTGGCCTGCCAGAATAACGGCGGTGCAGTCGTTTTGCGCCGCCTGGCGGTATTTTAGGATATATGGCGGATAAGATAAAACTCGGGCTGGCTGCCCTGTTGGTGATTGCGGGGATTGCTGGTTTTTACCTGTTGCAGGGCAGCGCCATGGTGCTTCGCGTGGTGTCTGTTCTCGCGGGCCTGGCGGTCGCTGCGGCGGTTGCGTGGCTCTCCGAGCCCGGCAGACGTTTCGCCCAGTTCGGCAGAGAATCCGTGGTCGAGGCGCAGAGGGTGGTCTGGCCGAGCCGCAAGGAAACGATGCAGACAACGGCCGTAGTGGTGGCTTTCGTGGTGGTCATGGCGATTTTCCTGTGGCTGGTCGATGCGGCCTTGATGTCTGCCGTAAAGTTATTAATGGGCAGGGGGGATTGATGGCTAAGCGCTGGTATGTTGTCCATGCCTATTCGGGCTTCGAGAAGAGCGTGATGCGTGCGCTGCAGGAAAGAATCGAGCGCGCCGGGATGGGGGACAAGTTCGGAAAGATCCTGGTTCCTGTCGAAGAGGTGGTCGAGATGAAGGGCGGGCAGAAGAACATAAGCGAGCGCAAGTTCTTTCCCGGCTATGTCCTGGTCGAGATGGAAATGACCGACGACACGTGGCATCTCGTCAAGAATACGAACAAGGTGACCGGTTTCGTGGGCGGCAGCGCCATGAAGCCTACACCGATCAGCGAGAAGGAAGTTGAGAATATCCTCAGGCAGATGCAGGAGGGTGTGGAAAAGCCGAGGCCCAAGGTGCTGTTCGAGGTCGGCGAATCCGTCAGGGTCAAGGAAGGTCCTTTCACGGATTTCCATGGCGTCGTGGAGGATGTGAATTACGACAAGAGCAAGCTGCGCGTTTCGGTTACGATTTTCGGGCGGGCCACTCCCGTCGAGTTGGGATTCGGTCAGGTCGAAAAGACCTGATTCTTACCGGGGAGCCTGAAAACAGGCGCTATCACCCATTTTATAGGAGCTTCAAATGGCAAAGAAAGTCGTCGGCTATGTCAAGCTGCAGGTGCCTGCAGGCAAAGCCAATCCAAGCCCGCCCATAGGTCCTGCGCTGGGCCAGCGCGGTCTCAACATCATGGAATTTTGCAAGGCCTTCAATGCCGCGACGCAGGGCATGGAAGTGGGGCTGCCCATTCCTGTCGTAATCACCGCCTATGCGGACAAGAGCTTCACTTTCGTGATGAAGACGCCGCCCGCGACGATCCTCATCAAGAAGGCGGTCGGGATCAAGTCGGGCAGCGCAAGGCCGCATACCGACAAGGTTGGCAAGCTGACCCGGGCGCAAGCCGAGGAAATCGCCAAGACCAAGATGCCCGATCTGACCGCTGCCGACATGGATGCGGCTGTTAGGACGATCGCAGGTTCCGCCCGCAGCATGGGTATCGAAGTGGAGGGAGTGTGACATGGCGCAATTGTCCAAACGCGTGAAGGCGGCACGCTCCAAAATCGACCGCACCAAAGTTTACAGCCTTGACGAGGCGCTCAAGCTCGCCAAGGAGAATGCGACGGCCAAGTTCGACGAATCGATCGATATCGCCATCAATCTCGGCATCGATGCGCGCAAATCGGACCAGCTCGTCAGAGGTTCCGTGGTTCTGCCGAGGGGAACGGGCAAGACCGTCAGGGTTGCCGTTTTCGCCCAGGGCGACAAGGCGAAGGACGCGCTCGCGGCGGGCGCGGACGTGGTCGGATTCGACGATCTTGCCGAATCGATCAAGGCGGGCAACATCGATTTCGACGTGGCAATCGCCAGTCCCGATGCGATGCGCATCGTGGGCGCACTCGGACAGATTCTGGGCCCCAGGGGATTGATGCCCAATCCCAAGGTGGGGACGGTGACGCCCGACGTGGCCGCTGCAGTGAAGAACGCCAAGGCAGGCCAGGTGCAATACCGGACGGACAAGGGCGGCATCGTGCAGTGCACGATAGGCCGCGCTTCCTTCGAGGTGGATGCGCTGCTTGAGAACCTGCGCGCGCTGGTCGATGCCTTGAACAAGGCCAGGCCTACGGCGGCGAAGGGCGTTTACCTGAAGAAAATTTCGGTCTCCAGCACCATGGGCGCGGGGATCAGGATCGATCAATCGAGCGTATTGGCGCAATAGTAGTAAAGACTTTGGGCCTTGCGCCGGCTCGTTCAGCGGCGGAAGGATTGTCAAAGACCGTAGGAATCTTCGGATTCAAACAGCAGGAAACTGCATCCTACGCAGATGGTGTACCCCAACAGGCTGCGCATTTGGCTCCTGATTTGAGGTCGCTGTAAAACGGTCCGGGGCGCATGTTTTGCAAACCGGAATACCCTAAACGCAATTTTAAGGGGATGGACCTTGGGTCTCAACATAGAAGAGAAGAAAGCGGTTGTCGCAGAGGTGAGCGGCCAGGTGGCCAAAGCCAATGCGATCGTCGTTGCCGAGTATCGCGGTCTCGGAGTCGGGGAAATGACCGAATTGCGCGCGAAGGCACGCAGCGCGGGAATTTACTTCCGGGTTCTGAAGAACACGCTGGTTCGCCGCGCCGTTGCGGAAACGCCTTATGCCGGCCTTGCCAAGCATATGGTGGGGCCGCTCGCCTATGGCATCGGGGATGATCCCGTTGCTGTGGCGAAGGTGCTCAGCGATTTCGCCAAATCGAACGATAAGTTCGCCATCAAGGCTGGAGCGATGGCCGGTCAGGTTCTGACCGCCAAGGATGTCGCGACTCTGGCCAACATGCCGAGCCGTGAGGAATTGCTGGCGAAGTTGCTGGGAACCATGCAGGCGCCCGTCGCGAAATTTGTTCAGACGCTCAACGAAGTGCCTGCCAAATTCGTGCGTGGACTCGCTGCCGTGCGTGATCAAAAAGAGGCCGCTTAATTTATCAACGGGGTTCTTGCCCCATCCAATATCACAGTAGGAGAAAATCATGGCAATAGCCAAAGCTGACATTCTGGACGCAATCGCAGGCATGACCGTACTTGAGTTGTCCGAACTCATCAAGGAAATGGAAGCCAAGTTCGGCGTTTCCGCAGCCGCAGCCGCAGTCGCCGTTGCAGCGCCTGCAGCAGGCGGCGGCGCAGCAGCTGCTGCAGCCGAAGAGCAGACCGAATTCACCGTCATCCTGAAGACTGCCGGCGATAACAAGGTCAACACCATCAAGGTGGTTCGCACCATCACCGGTCTCGGCCTCAAGGAAGCCAAGGATCTGGTCGACGGCGCGCCGAAGCCCGTCAAGGAAGGCGTTTCCAAGGCGGACGCCGATGCGATCGCCAAGCAGCTGACCGAAGCTGGCGCGACTTGCGAAATCAAGTAATAGCAGCGCATGGAAAAGGCTGGCGGTTTTCCGTCAGCCTTTTGCCGCTTTTGGAAACCACTGGAAGCCAGAAGTCAGGAGATGCAACCAATGAGTCGGAGGCCCTGTCTTAGACTATGATTGTTCTACCGTCTTCTTACTCCTGTCTTTTATCCCTGTCCCCTGTTGTGGAGATGTCATGAGCTATTCTTTTACCGAGAAAAAACGCATCCGCAAGAGCTTCGCCAAAAGGGCGAGCGTACTGCAGATTCCCTCCCTGCTCGCAATGCAGCTTGATTCGTACTACGGATTCCTTCAGGCTGACCTCCCGCCACACGAAAGAAAGAACGAAGGGCTCCAGGCCGCATTCACTTCGATATTCCCGATCGTCAGCCATTCCGGCAATGCCAAGCTCGACTTCGTCAGCTACTATCTGGGCACGCCGCCTTTCGACGTCAAGGAATGCCAGCAGCGCGGTCTGACCTTTGCTGCGCCCCTGCGTGCCAGGGTCAGGCTCACCATCATGGACAAGGAAGCCTCGAAGCCGACCGTCAAGGAAGTCAAGGAGCAGGAAGTCTACATGGGCGAAATCCCGCTGATGACCACCACCGGATCGTTCGTGATCAATGGCACCGAGCGGGTCATCGTTTCCCAGTTGCACCGCTCTCCCGGCGTGTTCTTCGAGCACGACAGGGGCAAGACGCATTCTTCGGGAAAGCTGCTGTTTTCCGCGAGGATCATTCCCTATCGCGGTTCCTGGCTGGACTTCGAATTCGATCCCAAGGACTATCTCTATTTCCGCGTCGATCGCAGAAGGAAGATGCCGGTCACGACGCTGCTCAAGGCGATCGGCTATGCGCCTGAGCAGATCCTGTCCGAATTCTTCATCAACGACACCTTCCACATCGACAAGAAGCATGTCGAATTCGAGCTCATTCCCGACCGTCTGCGCGGCGAGATCGCCCGTTTCGACATCGTGACCAAGGCTGGCAAGGCCATCGTCGCCAGGGACAAGCGCATCACCGTCAAGCACATTCGCGAAATGCAGGAAGCCGGCATCGACAAGCTTGCCGTTCCGGACGAGTTCCTGATCGGCCGCGTGCTTGCCGGCAACGTGATCGACAAGGATAGCGGCGAAATCGTCGCCTTCGCCAACGACGAAATCACGGAAGAAGTGCTTGCCAGGCTGAGGGAAGCGAAAGTCGGCTCGATCAAGACGCTCTACACCAACGATCTCGATCAGGGCGCCTACATTTCCCAGACACTGCGAGTGGACGACACCGCAGACCAGATGGCGGCCCAGGTTGCGATCTACCGCATGATGCGGCCGGGCGAACCGCCCACCGAAGAAGCGGTCAAGGCGCTTTTCGACGGCCTGTTCTACAGCGAAGAGCGCTACGACCTTTCTCCCGTGGGGCGCATGAAATTCAATCGCCGTATCGGCAGGCCCGAACTCACCGGTCCCGGCACGCTCTCCAACGACGACATCGTTGCCGTGATCAAGATCCTGGTCGAGCTCCGTAACGGGCGCGGCGAGATCGACGACATCGATCATCTCGGCAATCGCCGTGTGCGCTCGGTAGGCGAGCTTGCCGAAAACCAGTTCAGGTCCGGCCTCGTCAGGGTGGAGCGCGCAGTCAAGGAACGCCTCTCCCAGGCCGAATCCGAGAACCTGATGCCGCACGATCTGATCAATGCCAAGCCGGTGTCGGCGGCGATCAAGGAGTTTTTCGGCTCCAGCCAGCTTTCGCAGTTCATGGATCAGACCAATCCGTTGTCCGAGATCACCCACAAGCGCCGCGTCTCCGCGCTGGGGCCAGGCGGGCTCACGCGGGAGCGTGCGGGTTTCGAGGTGCGCGACGTGCATCCCACCCACTACGGCAGGGTCTGTCCGATCGAAACCCCGGAAGGCCCGAATATCGGCCTCATCAATTCGCTCGCACTTTATGCGAGAACGAACGAGTACGGCTTCCTGGAGACGCCCTACCGCAAGGTGGAAAACGGCCGGGTGACCGACAAGATCGAATACCTTTCGGCGATCGAGGAAGGTCAGTACATGATCGCCCAGGCGAACACCGAAGTCGGCAGCGACGGGCGCTTCGCCAGCGACATCGTATCGGCCCGCTACAAGAACGAATTCACGCTGTCCGCGCCCGACAAGATCGAATACATGGACGTGGCGCCTGCCCAGATCGTCTCGGTCGCAGCCTCCCTGATCCCGTTCCTCGAGCATGACGACGCCAACCGTGCGTTGATGGGTTCGAACATGCAGCGTCAGGCCGTTCCCTGCCTCAGGGCGGAGAAGCCTCTGGTCGGAACGGGGATCGAACGCACCGTGGCGGTCGATTCGGGAACCGCAGTCCAGGCCCTGCGCGGCGGGGTGGTGGATTACATCGATGCGGGCAGGATCGTGGTCAGGGTCAACGATTCCGAAACGCGTGCAGGCGAAGTGGGTGTGGACATCTACAACCTCATCAAGTACACCCGCTCGAATCAGAATACCAACATCAACCAGCGGCCGCTGGTGAAGCGCGGCGACGTGATCGCGAAGAACGACGTGATCGCGGACGGTGCCTCCACCGATACCGGCGAGCTGGCACTCGGGCAGAACCTGCTGGTCGCCTTCATGCCCTGGAACGGCTACAACTACGAAGATTCGATCCTGATTTCGGAGCGCATCGTCGCGGAAGACCGCTTCACGTCGATTCACATCGAGGAACTTTCCGTGGTGGCACGCGACACCAAGCTGGGGCCAGAGGAAATCACCCGCGACATCTCCAATCTTTCTGAGACCATGCTGGGGAGGCTGGACGATTCGGGTATCGTCTATATCGGTGCGGAAGTCGATGTGGGCGACGTGCTGGTGGGCAAGGTGACGCCCAAGGGCGAGACCCAGTTGACCCCGGAAGAGAAGCTGCTGCGCGCGATCTTTGGCGAGAAGGCATCCGACGTGAAGGACACCTCGCTGCGCGTTCCGGCCGGCATGTCGGGCACGGTGATCGACGTTCAGGTGTTCACCCGGGATGGCATCGAGCGCGATGCGCGCGCCCAGCAGATCATCGACGACGAGCTGAACCGCTACAAGAAGGATCTCGCCGACCAGATGCGCATCGTCGAGGCCGATGCCTTCCAGCGTATCGAGCGCCTGATCGTGGGGCAGACCGTCAATGGCGGACCCAGGAAGCTGGCCAAGGGCGCCAAGGTCACGAAGGAATACCTCGAATCGATCGAGCATCACCACTGGTTCGACATCCGCCTCTCCGACGAAACCGCGAGCCGCCAGCTCGAACAGATCCAGGAAAGTCTTGCTCAGAAGCGTCTCGATTTCGATGCGGCATTCGAGGAAAAGAAAAAGAAGCTCACCAGCGGCGACGAGCTGCCCGCCGGCGTGCAGAAGATGGTGAAGGTTTACATCGCCGTCAAGCGCCGCCTGCAGCCTGGCGACAAGATGGCGGGACGCCACGGCAACAAGGGTGTGATTTCCAGGATCGTGCCGGTCGAGGACATGCCCTACAGCGCCGACGGCACCCCCATGGACGTCGTGCTGAATCCGCTCGGCGTGCCTTCCCGGATGAACGTCGGACAGATTCTCGAGACCCATCTCGGCTGGGCCGCGAAGGGCCTCGGCAAGAAGATCGGCGACATGCTTGCCGCTCAGGCGAAAATCGGCGAAATGCGCGATTTCCTGAACAAGATCTACAACAGCAGCGGCAAGCCCGAAGACATCGATTCGCTGACCGACGGCGAAGTGCTCGAACTGTGCAGAAACCTGAAGGAGGGCGTGCCTTTCGCGACGCCGGTTTTCGACGGAGCGGTCGAGGACGAGATCAAGGCCATGCTGGAACTTGCGGGATTCCCGCGTTCCGGACAGATCCATCTGCACGACGGCAGGACCGGGGAGGCATTCGATCGCCCCGTGACCGTGGGCTACATGCATGTGCTGAAGCTGCACCACCTCGTCGACGACAAGATGCACGCGCGTTCCACCGGCCCGTACAGCCTGGTGACGCAGCAGCCTCTGGGCGGCAAGGCGCAGTTCGGCGGACAGCGCTTCGGGGAAATGGAAGTCTGGGCGCTGGAAGCCTATGGCGCCTCTTACACCCTGCAGGAAATGCTGACCGTCAAGTCGGACGACGTCAACGGCAGGACCAAGGTTTACGAGAACATCGTCAAGGGCGAACACAAGATCGAGGCTGGCATGCCGGAATCGTTCAACGTGCTGGTGAAGGAAATCAGGTCGCTCGGTATCGACATGGAACTCGACCGCTATTGAGTTGAATTTGGGATTGTAGTATGGCCGGAAGCCAAAACTGGAGGTTTTCATGAAAGCATTGCTGGATTTGTTCAAACAGGTGACGCAGGAAGAGGAATTCGATTCGATCAAGATCGGACTCGCTTCCCCGGACAAGATCAGGTCCTGGTCCTACGGCGAAGTCAGGAAGCCGGAGACGATCAACTACCGCACCTTCAAGCCCGAACGCGACGGTCTGTTCTGCGCCAAGATTTTCGGTCCGATCAAGGATTACGAATGCCTGTGCGGAAAATACAAGCGCCTCAAGCATCGCGGCGTGATCTGCGAAAAGTGCGGCGTCGAAGTCACGCTCTCCAAGGTGAGGCGCGAAAGGATGGGACATATCGAGCTCGCCAGCCCGGTCGCCCATATCTGGTTCCTGAAGTCGCTGCCTTCCCGTCTTGGGATGGTGCTCGACATGACGCTGCGCGACATCGAACGCGTGCTCTATTTCGAAGCCTATGTGGTGACCGACCCGGGACTCACGCCGCTTTCCCGCTGCCAGCTCCTCACCGAAGAGGATTACCTCAACAAGCTCGAGGAATATGGCGACGAATTTTCCGCGAGCATGGGCGCCGAGGGCATACGCGCCCTGCTGGGCAATCTCGATTTGAACGCCGAGATCGATACCTTGCGCTCGGAACTTGCCGCAACCGGGTCCGATGCCAAGATCAAGAAGATCTCCAAGCGCCTGAAAGTGATGGAAGCCTTCGCCAGGACCGGGATGAAGCCCGACTGGATGATTCTGGAAGTGCTCCCCGTGCTGCCCCCCGAACTGCGCCCCCTGGTGCCGCTCGACGGCGGACGATTCGCAACTTCCGACCTCAACGACCTGTACCGCCGCGTGATCAACAGGAACAACCGCCTGAAGCGCCTGCTCGAACTGAAGGCGCCGGAAATCATCGTCAGGAACGAAAAGCGCATGCTGCAGGAAGCCGTCGATTCGCTGCTCGACAACGGCCGCCGCGGCAAGGCGATGACGGGCGCGAACAAGCGTCCGCTCAAGTCGCTCGCCGACATGATCAAGGGCAAGGGCGGGCGTTTCCGCCAGAACCTGCTCGGCAAGCGCGTCGACTATTCGGGACGTTCCGTCATCGTGGTGGGGCCGCAGCTGAAGCTGCACCAGTGCGGCTTGCCGAAAAAGATGGCGCTCGAACTCTTCAAGCCCTTCATCTTCCACAAGCTTGAAACCCTGGGACTCGCCACCACGATCAAGGCTGCCAAGCGCCTCGTCGAGCAGGAAGTGCCGGAAGTATGGGACATTCTGGAAGACGTGATCCGCGAGCATCCTGTGTTGCTCAACCGTGCGCCGACATTGCACAGGCTGGGCATCCAGGCTTTCGAGCCGATCCTGATCGAGGGCAAGGCGATCCAGCTGCACCCGCTGGTTTGCGCGGCGTTCAACGCCGACTTCGACGGCGACCAGATGGCCGTTCACGTTCCGCTGTCGCTCGAAGCCCAGATGGAATGCCGCACCCTGATGCTGGCCAGCAACAACGTGCTGTTCCCTTCGAACGGCGAGCCTTCCATCGTTCCCTCCCAGGACATCGTGCTGGGCCTTTACTACGCGACCCGCGCCAAGATCGGCGCGAAGGGCGAAGGGATGCATTTCTCGGACGTGGGCGAGGTGCTGCGCGCCTATGAATCGCGCCAGGTCGAGCTGAATGCGAACATCGTGGTGAGGATTCCAGAGGTGGTGAAGAACGAGGCTGGAGAAACGGTGGCCAGAATCACGCGCTACGAGACCACGGTCGGTCGCGCGCTGCTCTCGGAGATCCTTCCCGAAGGACTTCCCTTTTCCGCGATCAACCGGGCGCTCAAGAAAAAGGAAATCTCCAAGCTCATCAACAGCGCTTTCAGGAACTGCGGCCTGCGCCAGACCGTCATTTTCGCCGACAAGCTGATGCAAAGCGGCTTCACCCTCGCCACGCGCGCAGGGCTTTCGATCTGCGTCGACGACATGCAGGTGCCGGTGCAAAAGGATACGCTGATCGAGGCGGCTGAAAACGAAGTGAAGGAAATCGAGGCACAGTACACCTCCGGTCTGGTGACCCAGGGCGAACGCTACAACAAGGTGGTCGACATCTGGGGCAGGGCCGGCGACATGGTTGCCAAAGCGATGATGGAGCAGCTCGGCTCCGAGCCCGTCATGGACGACAAGGATGGCAAGCTGGTGCAAAGGCTGGATGAGAATGGCAAGGGGGTCTCCCAGGAATCCTTCAATTCCATTTACATGATGGCAGATTCGGGTGCGCGCGGTTCCGCTGCGCAGATCCGCCAGCTCGCCGGCATGCGCGGCCTGATGGCCAAGCCTGACGGCTCGATCATCGAGACGCCGATCACCGCGAATTTCAGGGAAGGGCTCAACGTTCTGCAGTACTTCATCTCGACGCACGGCGCCCGCAAGGGCCTTGCCGACACGGCATTGAAGACCGCGAACTCGGGCTATCTCACGAGGCGCCTGGTCGACGTGACGCAGGATCTCGTCGTCACCGAAATCGACTGCGGCACCACCCAGGGCGTTCCGATGAAGGCCCTCGTCGAAGGCGG
>Ga0207433_10016555_pt1 | contig 10337 bp, 7 predicted proteins | sample YelNatPaOPGAMG01_FD_187559 | JGI IMG/M metagenome (GOLD analysis project Ga0207433, IMG submission 187559) | Hot spring thermophilic microbial communities from Obsidian Pool, Yellowstone National Park, USA - OP-RAMG-01 (SPAdes) (version 3) | ecosystem: Environmental > Aquatic > Thermal springs >... | reverse complement strand
CAAAATAATATCGGCAACGTCTTTTGCTGCGTCTTGGGCAGTATCAACCACCAAACCCACGTCTGCAGCCTTTATTGTTGGAAGGTCGTTTATTCCCTCTCCTAAATATCCTACTTTATGTTTTTTTTGAAGCGTTTTTACAATTTTATATTTTATTTCAGGAGAAACCCTAGAAAAAACTTTTCCCTTCTCAACTACTTGTTTAAAAACGCTTTCGTTCATTTCTTTCAATTCTTGCTCCGAAAAAACTTTTTCGTCCTCTTTGATCAATCCCATTTCTAAAGCAACTCTTTTTGCTACCTCAGGATGATCGCCTGTGACTATTTTAATGTCAATACCCAATTTTTCAGCCAAAAGTAGCGCCTCCTTGGCGCTGGCCTTTAGAGCGTCTCTAAAAACTGCAATTCCTAAAAACTCAAACCCCCTAATTGTTTTTCCCTTTTCAATAAATTCTTCGGTCTCCATTTCTTTTTTTGCCAAACCATAAACCCTAAAACCTTCTTTAAACCAATTTTCAACTGCGTCTTTCCATTTTTCTCTGTTTTCGCAATATTCCAGCAAATAATCTGGGGCCCCGCTCACCACTAAAAATTTCTTTTTTTCTTTAGTTTCCAAAATTGCCTGCGAAATTCTCAAGGAAGGATCAAAAAGCTTTCTGTTTATAAGTTTTATTTCTCTCAATTCCTTTTTTGTTTCTTCTTTTAGTTCATTCATAATCGCCTTAGAAAAATCGGAAAGATATTTTTGGGAAACGCCAAAACTAAGTGAAGCGACCAATTCTAAAAATTCTTTTTCGTCTTTTGCCAAAATTTTTTCTAATTTTAGTTCGTTAGTAGTCAAAGTTCCGGTTTTATCGCTACAGAACACATCGATTACTCCCAAATCCTCGATAGCGCTTATTCTTTTTATGATAACATCGCCTTTGGCAAATCTTTTTGAATAAACGGTCAAAGTAAAGACTGAAATCGGAGGGAAAAATTCTGGAAGGATGGAAATTCCCAAAATAAGAGAGAAGGCAAAAATTTCCCTAATTTCTACCTTCTTGACGAAAAAATTAAAAAGAAAAATCGAAGCTATAAAAATCATTACCAAAATCACCAATCTTAAAGTAAATCTTTCAAGTTCTTTTTGGTAGGAAGATTTTTTCAAAATTTTTGCCGTCATCTCTCCTATTTTTCCAAATCTCATTTCCTTTCCGGTTTTTTCAATTAAAACTTCAGCCTCGCCCTCTAAAACCTGCGTTCCTCCAAAAACTTTATCCTCAACATTCTTTTGAACTGGCTTTGACTCTCCGCTCAAAATTTGCTCGTCTACTAAAAAGTTGGCGCAATTCAAAACTTTTCCATCAGCAGGAATCAATTCGCCCTTACTCAAATAAATCAAATCTCCTGGAACTAAAAACTCGGCAAAAATAATCTTTTTTTTACCGTCTCTGAAAACAACCACTTTTTTGCGCAAAAACTTTCTTAGGTTTTTTGAAAGATGATGAAAGTTTAGTTCAGAAAACAAGCTTACGCAAATGGCAATGAGTAAAAAAATCAAAATCAGAAATGATTCTACTTTTTTTCCTCCCCCAAAAAAGGAAATTAAAAAAACGGCAAACAAAGAAACGTTAAAAAGATTAAAAACTTCCTCTCTTAAAAACCTAAACCAATCAAATCTTAACTCCTGCCAAAAAGTGTTTAAACCGAATTTTTTCAACCTCTCTTGGGCCTCTTTTTCTGTTAAGCCAGGGAGCGGTTCCATTTTAGATATTTTATCAAAAATTGGGTTTGAAAAAAGCTCTGTTTTTTGTTAAATTAATTTTAATGCGCTTTTATCCATTTTCGAAAATCGAAAAGAAGTGGCAAAAATTTTGGGAAAAAGAAAAAGTTTTCGCAACGAAAGAGAGTCCAAAAAAGCAAAAGTTTTATTGTTTAGATATGTTTCCCTACCCTTCCGCAGAAGGGTTGCACGTAGGCCATTTCAGGGGTTATACATTCTCCGATGTTTTTTCAAAAAAAAGAAAAATGGAAGGGTTTAATGTTCTACATCCGATAGGATTCGACGCCTTCGGACTTCCAGCGGAGAACTTTGCAATAAAAACAAAAATCCCCCCTCAAATCACTACCAAAAAAGCGATTCATAAAATTAGACAACAATTAAAAAGGGCAGGATTAGGTTACGACTGGGAAAGAGAAATCATTACCTGCAAACCAGAATATTACAAATTCACTCAATGGATGTTTTTAACTCTTTATAAGGCGGGTTTAGCTTATAAAAAAATGGCGCCAGTAAATTTTTGTGCTTGTTGTAAAACGGTTTTGGCAAGAGAACAAGTAATAGAAGGAAAATGTGAAAGATGTAAAAGCGATGTGGGAAAAAGAGAAATGGAACAATGGTTTTTTAAAATTACAGCTTACGCAGAAAGATTACTCGAGGATTTAGAAAAAATAGATTGGCCCGAAAATATCAAAACAATGCAAAGAAACTGGATTGGAAAATCAGAAGGGGTGGAAATAAATTTTGAAATCTTAAATAGCGATTTAAAAATCAATGTCTTTACGACAAGAATCGACACTATTTTTGGCTGCACTTTTTTAGTTTTGGCTCCAGAAAATTTAATCTTAGAACAATTAAAAGAAAAAATCAGCAACTGGAAAGAAATCGAAAAGTACATCAAAGAAGCGAAACAAAAAACAGAGATTGAGAGAATAGCTGAAAACAGAAAAAAAACCGGAATTAAAGTTTTGGGAATTGAAGCTAAAAACCCGTTAACAGAAAAAAGAATTCCTATTTTTGTCAGCGATTATGTATTGGGAGAATACGGAACAGGAGCGGTAATGGGAGTACCGGCCCACGATCAAAGAGATTTTGTTTTTGCCAAAGAACACAATCTTGAAATTGTATGGGTAATTAAAGGAAAAGAAGAAATCGATTATAAAAATGCCTTTGAAGAAGAAGGAATTTTAATAAACAGCGGACCATTCTCAGGTTTGGAAAGTAAAAAAGCTAAAGAAGAAATAACAAAATATTTACAAAGAAAAGGTTTGGGCAAAAAAGCTGTTTATTACAAACTCAGAGATTGGTGTATTTCAAGACAAAGATACTGGGGAGCGCCAATTCCAATCGTTTACTGTAAAAAATGCGGTATCGTTCCTATTCCAGAAAAAAACCTTCCAGTAATACTTCCCAAGATTAAAGATTTTTTACCTACTGGAGACGGCAAAAGTCCTTTAGCTAAAGTAAAAAAATTTGTAAAAACTAAATGCCCAAAATGCAAAGGAGGGGCAGAAAGGGAAACCGATACTATGGATACCTTCGTTTGCTCTTCTTGGTATTTTTTGCGATATGTGGACCCAAAAAACGAAAAGGTCTTTGCGGACAAAAGAAAAATCAAAAAATTTTTACCTGTTGACCTTTACGTTGGGGGGGCAGAACACGCAGTAATGCATCTTTTATATGCGAGATTTTTTACAAAGGTTTTAAAGGACCTGGGCTATTTGGACTTTGACGAACCATTTTTAAAACTTTTTAACCAAGGAACGATTTATTATAAAGGAACAAAAATGTCAAAATCAAAAGGCAACGTCGTAGACCCAGAATATATTTTTGAAAAATACGGAGCAGATACTTTGAGGATGTATGAAATGTTTATGGGTCCCTCAGACCAAGCTATTGAATGGTCAGATAAAGGAATTTTGGGGGTTTTTAGATTTTTGAACAAAGTTTGGAACCTAACAAAAAAGGTTTCCAAAAAAGAAAGCCCGCAATTAGAAAGACTTTGGCACAAAACTCTAAAAAAGGTTGAAGAAGATATTGAAAACTTCAAATTCAACACGGCCATTTCTAGTTTAATGACTCTTTGTAATGCCTGGGAAAAAGAAAAAGAAATCCCAAAAAATATTTTTATAGATTTTGTAAAAACGCTTTCTATTTTCGCTCCTCATCTTGGCGAAGAATTGTATCGTAAATTAACAGAAAAAAAGAGTTCAGTTTTCTTGGAAAAATTCCCAAGATACGACCCGCAAAAGGTTTTAGAAGAAAAAATAATCCTTCTCTTGGAAGTTAACGGAAAATTAAGAGATAAATTAGAAGTTCAAAAAGATATTCCAAAAGAAGAAGTGGAAAAATTAGCCAGAGAAAACGAAAAGTTAAAAAAATTTCTTGAAGGAAAAAAAGTTGAAAAGGTCGTTTTTGTTCCAAATAAATTAATAAATTTTGTTGTAAAATAAAATATGGCTATTGAGGTCAAAAGGAAACCAAAAGAAACTGTTGCCAGTTTAATAAGAAGGTTTAACTTAGCAGTGATGAAAAGCGGCATTTTGCTCGAAGCAAAGAAAAGGATGAGAAAAGATAGAAACGTTTCTCCAAGAAAAAAATGGGAAAAGGCGCTTTATAGATTGAAAAAATCGCAAGAATACGAAAAATTGAAAAAATGGGGAAAGATTTAAAAAAAGAAATTGAGGAAAGCTTTTTATTGTCATTAAAAGAGAAAAATTTAGAAAAAGTAAACGTTTTAAAATTGCTAAAAAACGAAATTCACAAAAAAGAAATTGAAAAAAAAGAGGGTTTGACCAATGAAGAAATTCAAGAAATCATTTTAAAAGAAATTAAAAAAAGAAAAGAGGCAATACCACTTTATGAGAGAGGAAAAAGAGAAGATTTGGCGAAAAAAGAAAAAAGAGAAATTGAAATCCTCAAAAAATATTTACCAGAAATGATAAGCGAAGAGGAAATTGAAAGAATGGCAAAAGAACTGATTAAAAAATTGAATGTAAAAGATTTAAAAGAAATGGGAAGGGTAATGGGAGAATTAATGAAAGAATTAAAGGGAAAAGCAGACGGAGAAACGGTAGCAAAAATAGTAAAAGAGTTGCTTTCTTAATCTTATTTTTTGTAATTTTTAAATTTTAATTTTTATGGGAAAAGAAATTTTCGGAGCTTTGGACTTAGGGAGCTCTACAATAAAAGCAATTATCGTCAAGGAAGAGAACGGTTCTTTTGAATTAATAGAAAAAATTGAAAAAGAATCAGAAGGAATAAAAAAGGGAAAGGTAGTTGAACCAGAAAGATTGGCAAAAATTTTAAAATGGATGACAAGAGAGATGAAAAGGGTTCCCCCCTTTTTTGTAAATTTGGGGGGCGAAGATTTAAGCACTATTCCTGCCAAAGGAATAATCAACATTTCAAGAGCAGACCAGATAGTAAGCGAAGATGATATAAAAAGAGCTATCCATTCAGCAGAAGCCCAAAAATTTTCTTTTCATAAAGAAATCTTATATACCATCCCCCAATTTTTCATTTTAGATAACGAAATTAAAACAGAAAACCCCTTGGGAATGAAAGGTGTCAGAATGGAAGTTCAATCGCTTCTTGTTTTGGGCATAAAACCTTATTTTGAAAACCTTCAAAAAACTCTTAAAATGACAAATCTCGAAGTTTTAGATTTTATACCAAATTCAGTTGCTCTTTCTTGTGCCGTATTAAAGGAAAAAGAAAGAGAAAGAGGAGTTTGTCTCATCAATGTGGGAGCGGAAATTACAGAAGTTTCCGTTTTTAAAGATGGTATTTTAAAAAACTTTTTTGTTTTACCTATTGGCTCTGATTTTATTACTAACAAATTAGCCCTGTTTTTAAAAAAAGACTTTGAGGTTGCAGAAAGGGTAAAACTTGAATTTGGGCATTGTTTTGCGAAAGAGAAAAAAAAGAAATTGCTCTTGGAAGAGGGAAAGTATGTCTCCCAAAGCGCCATTTCAAAAAAAATCAGAGAGTCGTTCTCAAAAATTTTCGACGAAATAAAAAAAGAGCTGAAAAAAAGCTCAGAAGAAAAAGAATTTCCCGGAGGAATCATTCTCTGTGGCGGGGGAGTAAAAATAAAAGGAGTCGAAGAATTAGCAAAACAAAAATTTCAACATTTTTGCCGGATTGGCAAACCTAAAAAAATCTTAGGACTAGATGAGGATCCTTCCTTTGCAGTATGCGAGGGATTAATTTTAGCAGGATTTGGAAAAGAAAAAATAGAGAAAGAGGGAACGTTTTCTAAAATTATTAATTTTTTCAAAAATTTCATCCCTTAAAAATGTTTCCTTCAAAAATTCTTTTTTTTTCCTGTCTCTCGTTCGTTGTTGGAGTTTTTGTTTTTTCTTTTTTTAAATTTGATTTTTTATATTTTTTCTTTTTGCTACCTCTTTCTCTTTTATTTGCTAAAAATCCAAAAAACGTTTTCTTTTTTCTAATTTTTATTTTTTGTTTTTTTCTCGGATGCCTAAAAACGGAAAGGGCGCTGTTAAAATTCCAAAAAAGCGCAGTTTTAGAATTTTACGGAAAGGAAATAGAAATTGTAGGAAGAGTAATTCAAGAGCCGAAAATAAATCAAAAATATCAAGATGTGATTGTAAAAATAGAAAAATCAAACGAAAAAAAATTTGACTGGGAGAAAATTCTGGTAAGAACAAAAAAGGAATTATCCCTCGATTTTGGAGATAAAATTAACATTTACGGAAAGTTAGAAAAACCAAAGGAGGAAGGCCTTTTTTCATTTAGGGGATACTTGGCAAAGGAAAACATCGTAGGCGTTTTTTACTTCCCAAAAATTGAAAAGCTATCAACCAAAAATTTTAAAAGCTGGTGGGAAAATTTCCAATACAAAATTTTGGTATTTAAAAAAGGCGTAAAGGAAAAAATATCTGCCACCTTTCCATTCCCTGAAAGTTCGCTCTTGATTGCTTTTTTGTTTGGGGAAGAAAGTCAAATCCCGAAAGAAATTTTAGAAAATCTGAATTTTTCTGGATTGCGTCATATCATCGCCGTTTCCGGTCAGCACATCACGGTTTTAGTATCGCTTACTTTATTTTTATTTTTGGCTCTTGGGTTTTGGAGAAAACATGCTCTTTTGTTTTCGATAATGCTTGCCTTCTTTTTTTTAATTCTTACTGGCTTTCAAGCATCTGCTGTGAGAGCGGTTTTAATGGGATTCATTTTTATTCTGAGCCAATTTTTTGGAAGGATAACCTCTGGTTTAAGAATTTTAATTTTGGTAATGACAGTAATGCTTTTTTTGAACCCTCTTTCTTTGAGGTTTGACCTTGGCTTTCAGCTTTCTTTTTTAGCAATGTTGGGAATTTTAACTTTGTACGAACCTTTTTATAACTTTTTAAAATTTTTACCAAAAATTTTCCAAATCAGAGAAATTGCTTCTCTCACTTTATCAGCCCAATTTTTCGTCCTGCCTTTAACTTTATATCATTTTGGCTATTTTTCTCTTTCTTCATTTTTAAGCAATCTTTTAGTTTGTCCATTTTTCCCTGTTTTACTTTTCCTTTTAATATTCTTTTCTTTTTCTGCTTTAATCTCAAAAACTCTTTCTCTTTTGTTTGTTTTGCCTATTTTTGTTTTAATTTATTTTATGGAACTGGTGGCAAAAATATTTTCGGTTCAGGGCGCGTTCTTATCTTTAAAAATTTCTCTACCAACCTTAATTTTCTTTTATCTTTTGCTCTCTTTTTTAGCTTACAGAATTCAAAAATCTTTTGAATTAAAATGGTTAAAGTGAAAAAATGTTTTTTAATCACGGTCGATATGGGCTATGGCCACCAAAGAACGGCTTTTCCTTTAAAATTTCTCTCCCAAAACGAAATCATTGTGGCTAACAATTATCCGGAAATTCCAAAAAAAGATAAAAAGATTTGGCAAAACACAAGAAAATTTTATGAAGCAATATCAAGAATAGAAAGATTTCCTCTTTTGGGAAAATTGATTTTTAAAGCCTTTGATCAGTTTCAAAAAATAAAATCTTTTTATCCCAAAAGAGATTTAAGCTTGCCAAACTTTTCAACAAGAGTCGCTTATTCTTTTTTTAAAAGTGGTTGGGGGAAAAATTTAATTGAAAAATTAAAAAGCGAAAGCTTAAAACGCGGAAATAATCTACCTATTGTTTCAACTTTTTTTACTCCTGCTTTTATGGCGGAATATTTTCAATATCCTGGAGAAATTTTTTGTGTGATTTGCGACGCCGACATTTCAAGGTCTTGGGCGCCTTTAAACCCTCAAAAAAGTAAAATAAAATATTTCGCTCCCACAGAAAGAGTAGTTGAAAGGTTAAAGCTTTATGGGGTAAAATCGGAAAACATTTTCTTTACTGGCTATCCGTTACCAAAGGAAAATTTAGAAACTTTAGAAGATGATTTAAGATTTAGAATTCTAAATTTGGACCCAGAAAAAAATTATTCAAGAAAATATCAAGATTTAATAACCTCAAAATTAGAAAACTTGCCTGAAACGCCTGACCATCCTTTAACAATTTTGTTTTCTGTTGGTGGAGCAGGGGCCCAAAAAGAAATTGGTTTTTGGATTTTGAAATCTTTAAAAGAAGAAATTCTGAAAGAGAATTTAAAAATAATTCTTTCTGCTGGAATTAGAAAAGAAACCAAAGATTATTTTTTAAAAAAAATAAAATCTTTGATGTTGGAAGACAAAATTGAAAAAAGTGTAGAGATATTATACGAAGAAAAAATTGAGAATTACTTTCAAAGGTTTAATACTTTGCTGAAAAAAACTGACATTTTATGGACAAAACCTTCAGAATTATCTTTTTATTCTCTCTTGGGTATTCCTATAATTTGCGCTCCGCCTTTGGGTTCTCAAGAAGAGTTTAATTTAAGGTGGTTGATAAAATCTGGTTTTGGAATTTTGCAAGAAAACCCAAAATATACAAGAGAATGGCTTTTCGATTGGATAAAAAGAGGATATCTGGCAGAAATGGCAATAGAAGCTTTTGTTGAAGGAGAAAAATTCGGTACATTCAATATTGAACGGATAATTGCAAGTTTGTAATCAGCGCGAATTTACACGAATTTGAACGTAAATATCACAAATAAAAAATGAAAAAAATTTTTAAAAAAATTTTAAACGCCTTGTTAATTTTTTTCCTTTTTTTTGTTGGTTTCTTATTTTTTTGGCATCCAAAAATTTCAGAAAAAATTGAATGGGGAGTGGTATTTTCTCAAAAGCAATGCGATTATTTAAATTTAGATTGGAAAAAAGTTTATTTGGGAATTTTAGATGATTTAAAAGTAAAGAACGTAAAATTAATTTCACACTGGGACCTAATAGAGCCAAAAGAAGGAAAATTCAATTTCGAAGATTTGGATTGGCAAATTAAAGAGGCAGAAAAAAGGGGAGTAAAAATTATTTTGGTAATTGGGAGGAAAACTGGAAGGTGGCCAGAATGCCATATACCAAATTGGATAACTCAAAATTCAAAAGTCAAAAGTCAAAACTATGAGGAAGCGGTTTTGAATTTTATTAAAACGGTTGTGGAAAGGTATAAAAATTCAAACTCAGTTTTAGCCTGGCAAATTGAAAATGAACCCTTCTTTCCTTTTGGCATATGTCCAAAAATAGAAAAAAATACTATAAAAAAAGAGTTTGAATTGGTAAAAGCCTTAGATTCAAGACCAACGGTTCTTGTTGATTCTGGCGAGTACTCTTTTTGGATTAAAGCTGCAAAATTGGCTGACATTGTAGGAATAACCCTGCACAGAAAGGTTTATTCTGATCAATTAAAAATTTATCTTTCCCTTCCCTTCCCTCCTTCTTATTATTTTTTGAAAAAGCTTTTTATTAATAAGTTTTTTAAAAAAGAGGTGATTTTGGCGGAGTTGCAGGCTGAACCTTGGTGCAAAACTCCCATTTTAATAAATTGTCCTCAAAAAGAACAAAAAATTACTATGAACTTTGACCAGTTCAAAAAAAACATTGAATTTGCCAAAAAAGCAGGTTTTAAAAAGATTTATTTTTGGGGAGTTGAGTGGTGGTATCAACAGAAAACGCAAAATCAACCTCAATTTTGGGAAAAAGCAAAAGAAATTTTTAACAAAAATTAATATAATTTCTTTAATCGCAAAATATGTGTTCGAATTTGAAAAGAATTGTCTCTCTCGTTTTGAAAGTTTTACTCTTAATTTTTTTAAATTTTCCTTTCTTTTTTGCTAATGCTCAAAATAATGAAAAATTTTTCCCTGAACCATCAATTTTTCCAAATAAACTTCACCTTCCAGGAAGAATTAATGGAAAAGGAAGTTATTTTGAAATCAAAGATAGCAGATATTTGAATGTTTCGCTTTTTAGTGAAAAGGAAATTGAAGTGAGTTTGGAATCTATTCCCAGAATGATAAGTTTGATTTTGAGCTCTTCAACAGAAGCTACAACTACTCTCACTTTAAAAGGTTTAGAACCAAACAAAAAATACTACAAATACGAAGACAGCTACAAAAATGGAATTGAGATTTTAACAGATAAAGATGGAAACTACACTTGGGCTCAAAATTTATCAAAACCCCATCATATATGGTTTC
>Ga0207433_10016551_pt1 | contig 10339 bp, 9 predicted proteins | sample YelNatPaOPGAMG01_FD_187559 | JGI IMG/M metagenome (GOLD analysis project Ga0207433, IMG submission 187559) | Hot spring thermophilic microbial communities from Obsidian Pool, Yellowstone National Park, USA - OP-RAMG-01 (SPAdes) (version 3) | ecosystem: Environmental > Aquatic > Thermal springs >... | reverse complement strand
TGGAAAGTGGAATGAAGTTTTAAACATTGAAAGGCAAAACGATAGTTATTTACTCTCGGGTTCAAGAGGCGAAAGGCAAAGCTCCGTTCTTTTCGACACATGGTTAATAAAATTCAAATGGTTAGAAAAAGAAAAAATTTTTAAAAGAAACTGAAAATTTCTATTGACTTATTTAAAAGTGTGAGTAAATAAAAGATTTAAAAGTAAACACAATTAAAAACAGGAGGATAAAAAATGAAAAGAGTAATGGCATTATTAGCATTGTTTGCAATCGGAATTTATATTTTCGGTTGCAGTAGTGGAGAAGAAAACAAAACGGACACACAGGAGCCAAGACCGGATGTACCACCTGATGTACCACCAGATGTACCACCAGACATTCCACCGGATGTTCCAATAGATATTCCACCAGATAGACCACCAGATAATCCACCAGATGTTCCACCAGATAGACCACCAGATAATCCACCAGATGTTCCTATTGAAATAGTGCCCGATGGGACTCCAGGAACATACGGCACACTAAATGCTAATTTTAGCACGACATTCATATTCGATGGAACAAAACTTCAAGACAATACTTATATGACACAGCACCAGAGTCAAATTACAATGACCGCGGTATTCACTGGCACCTATGGTTCTGGAAAAACAATTCCCAATGCATCAGCAGGTATGACACTGGCGCTTGCTGCCCACTTCCCTGCGGAAGGAACCAATCCAGCTGCCGTGTCTGTTATTCAACAATCTGCCGATATGAGTGGCAATCCAGTAAATCCATGGGTTGAGCTCGATTTTTCTTCCGACAGCATAACTACAGGTACAAAATCAGTAGGTATGATGACTGGCAATGATGCATTTATTGTTGTTTTAAATGTTATAGGTAATGATTATTGTATTCTTGCTCTTGCAGATGGCGGAACTATCAATGTAACAAATGCTGTTAACACAACAGCAGCAGATGGTGGTTCTCTTGCACTTACTGGAAGCGGAATACCTCTTTATCATCCATCAAATACACCTTACGGCGACATTACAGGTGACTTGCAGAGCATGGGAGTTCAGGTTTGCCCCATTGAGTAAACTGAATTTTTCTTAAAAATTTTTCAATTCTAACTCTTCCTTCCATACTATAATTCTACTATAATTTTATTGATATAATGAAGTTATCCCGCAGAAAATTCCTTGAAAAATGCATAATGCAGGCAACTGCTATCTCTGGAGGTTACTTTCTGTTTCCTTCATTTCAAATAACAAAAGCACACCCCTCCCCCTCTCTTTCTGTTGTTGCAGGTAAATCAGCAGAAAAAGTGACACGAAAGGCAATTGAACTCCTCGGCGGAATGTCAAAATTTGTTTCAAAAGGAGATGTGGTAGTTGTAAAACCCAATATTGCATGGGACAGAACACCTCAGCAGGCAGCCACTACAAACCCTTATGTTGTCAGCAGTATAGTAAAAATGTGTTTTGAAGCAGGTGCAAAAAAGGTTCTTGTATTCGACAGAACCTGCAACAATCCTCGAAGATGCTACTCAAATTCCGAAATTGAAAAGAGCGCCCTTGAAGCTGGTGCCAGTGTCCAATTCGTTAAAGAAAACGATTTCAAAACAATGAAATTGCCTGAAGGCGTGATTCTAAAATCATGGAAGTTCTATGTCCCTGCAATAGAAGCAGATGTTTTGATAAATGTCCCGATAGCAAAACACCATTCACTTACTCGGGTAAGCCTCGGAATTAAGAATCTCATGGGAATAATAGGTGGAAACAGAGGAGAAATTCACAACCAGATTGCACAAAAGATTGTTGACATTGCTAAATTTGTAAAACCAGAACTTACAATCATTGATGCCATGAGAATTTTGACAAAAAATGGTCCAACTGGAGGAAATCTAAAAGATACAAAATGGCTTGGAATGATAATTGCTGGAAAAGAAATAGCATCAGTTGATGCTTTTGGAGTGACTCTTTTTGGTCTCGACCCACTTGAACAAAAATTTCTGCAACTTGCAAGGGAGCAAGGGTTGGGAGAAATTGACCCGAATAAAATTAATATACAAAAGTTTGTTGTGGAATAAACCTGTAAAAAGTGAAAACTTTAAGGCGCATCGTTCAGAGCATTTTTCTTCTCCTGCTTTTTTATCTTTTTTTTCTAACCACTTTTCCCCTTTCCACACCCGTTCCTGCCAGTATCTTCTTTAAAATGGACCCTTTAATAGCAATTATTTCTTTAATTTCATCCCATATAATATCCAGTACTTTTATTTTAGCCCTCTGCATTTTTATTGCGACAATTTTTATGGGAAGAATATTTTGTGGATGGATATGCCCAATGGGAACTTTTCTCGATATTTTCAACGCATTAATTACAAAGTGGTTTTTAAAATGCTTAAGAAAAAGAAAAACATCCTCGATAAAAAATCTTAAATTTTACATTCTTGCAGGAATTTTTTCTTCATTTTTGTTGGGGTTTCAGATAATCTGGTTATTAGACCCAATTTCACTTTTTTCAAGAACTCTTTCTACAGGTTTTTACCCTTTGCTTTCAGCTTTTATTGAAAAAATAGGAAACTCAATCAATTTTATTCCGGAATATATTTCCTCCAGATTTTCCACTGAAACAAAACTAAATTTTGAAATAATAACTCCCGTAATTACAATTTTCATTTTAATTCTTTTGCTTGAGTTTTATTCGAGAAGATTTTGGTGTAAAGTTCTCTGTCCTCTTGGAGCATTTTACTCCCTTGCAGGACACTTTAAATTATTAAGAAGAATAACATCATCGTCCTGCACAGGTTGTGGAGATTGTTCAAAAACCTGCAAAATGGAGGCTATTGATACAAATGACCATCGAAGAACTGATAATAATGAATGCATTCTCTGCTTTTCCTGCACAAAATCATGTAAGCAAGGTGCTACAAAAATCGGTTTTAAATCAAAACCCCAGCCAGCTCCATACGATACAAATCGAAGGTCTTTCCTTTTATGGATTGCAGGAGGTGTTACTGCTGGCTATGCCGGTGTAAATTTTTCAAATACTTTTTCCCGTAATCATCAAATCCTGAGACCCCCTGGAGCAATCAAAGAATCTTTATTTTTAGATTCATGTATAAGGTGCCACGAATGTATAAAAATTTGCATGTCGAGTGGAAATTTTCTCCAGCCATGCGGATTTGAATCAGGACTGGAAGGATTCTGGACACCACGGGGGGTTGCAAAGGACGGATGGTGTGAATACGAATGTAACCTCTGCACTCTTGTTTGCCCTTCAGGTGCAATAAAACCCCTTGATATAGAAACAAAAAAGAAAACAAAAATCGGTATTGCTCAAATTGATAAAAGCAGGTGTCTTCCATGGAAAAAAAATGAAGAGTGCTTCGTTTGCGAGGAGCATTGCCCCACGCCTCAAAAAGCAATTCAACTCGATGAAATGGAGGTTTTCATCAGTGATTCAGAAAAATTAAAAATAAAAAGACCTTCCGTTAATAAAAATCTTTGCATAGGATGTGGAATATGTGAAGCAAAATGCCCTGTTGAAGGGGAAAAGGGTATAAAAATAAAACCCATACTTTAGCTAAGGTACAGTTTTCACGAGAGGAATTCCATTTGCTCCGCTTGGAATGTAAACTGTTGTATGATTGGGGGAATTTGCCATCTGAATTTGTGCCTGAATAGCCTCATGCTGAAGGTATTGAGGAGTCAAAGTCTCGTTTATTATCTTCTGGGCAGCTGCTATTCCTTCCGCTTCTATAATTTTCATTTCCTTATTCTTTTTTTCTATTTCTATTTCAAAATCCTTCTGTTCTAATTCCGTTTGCTTTGCTATCTTCAACTCCTGACTTTGAGCTACTTTCTGAGGTAAATTTATGGTTCCAACTACAATGCTTGCAACCTGAAAAGGTTTGCCAGTTAAATAAGAGTTGAATTTTTTACGAACATTATCAGCAATAATTTCTCGCTTATCTTTTGCTTCAAGTGCTTTATAACCGGCAACAGCTTCATAAACAGCATTTCTAAAGGGTTCTGCTATAGTTCTATCGTACCAGTTTTCTCCCCCATAAATTTCTACAATTTCTTTTACAGACCCAGGTTTCGGTCTCATAACAACATGTGCATTAAAATTCAGTTCGAGGTTATCAGCCGACATCACCATGAATTTTTCACTGAAGGTCCTCCATCGAAAATCGATGTTTTCTACATACAAGAGCCAGCCAAGACCGGTTGAAGCAGGACCAACCTGACTGCCATAATATGTAACCTGCCCCACTATAGCCCCTCTTTTTATGTAACCCTCATGACCTGGTGGAGTATAGGGATTTTTAAAGCCATAAAAAGAAGCAATTGCAAAAATCACCAGAGCAATTACAATTATAATCCACAGGAAAAATTTCCCTGAACCCTTCCATACAGAAAATTTAGGAAACTGCATTCTTAAAGGGTCATTATAAGCCATTTCAAACCTCCTTAATTATTGAGGAAATTATTATATTTTATAAGAATTAGTGTCAACATACTTCCTTTTTATTTAATTGCATATATAATGTGCAATATGTGCAGTCAAAGAAAAAAAAGTGGTTCTACAGACTTATTACTTAAGGAAATAGAAAAAACCTTTGAAGAAAATAAAAACCCTTCAGGAGCTCTCGAATTATGTAAAAAAGCAGAAAGACATTGCAACCTCGCAGTAAGGAATCCTCAATTCGTCCTTCTTTATGCTAAAATTCTTCGGTGGTGCAATAAAACACAATCTGCAATAAACATACTTGAGAAATCACAGATACAGAATTTGCGAAATGCTGAAATTAATGCAAGGTTTCTCCTCGAAAAAGGACTGGCTCTGGGTGACCTTCGAATGTCTTTAAGTTCGATATCACTCCTTGAAGATGCCATAAAAAGTATTCGGAATTTAAAGAACACACCCCTTGAATTGGAACTGAGACTTGCCCTTGGACAGGCAAAATCGAATGCGGGAAAGCAAAACGAAGCCATAATGGAACTTGAACCTCTTCTCCAAAAAGCAACGAAACAAAACCTTATCACAATTATTCCTTCAATCTACGCCAATCTTGCTCTCTGTGAATTTAGATTAGGGAATTTTGAGAAATCAAGAAAATATGCGGAAAGAGGAATATCTTTTGGAGCCTCTGACCCACTTGGACTTGGAGATTGCTATAGGGGCATCGCCATCATCTGCAGCCTGACAGGTGAAAACGCAACTGCAATGGAAAATTACCGAACTTCATTAAAAATATTTAGAGATATGCACTTCCTTCCAGGACTTGTTAGAGCATATCTGAGCCTTGGGGGATCATACCTGAGACTTGGTGAAGTAGAAATGGCAGAACATTTTTTCCAAAAAGCACTCGGAATAACTGATGAAAGTGAAAACCCACCATTAAAAGGTATGGTCTTTAGCAGACTTGGTAACCTTCACATGGCAAAGGGGGATTATAACGAAGCACTTAATTGTTACTGTAAAGACAGGGATTTGAGTAAAAACATAGAAAACCCCTCTAACATAGCGCACATATATAAAAACATAGGTAATTGCCTTTTTATGCTTGGTAATTTTGATGAAGCGGAAAAAATATTGACCGAATCTTCTCAGAAGTTCCTTGCAGTAAACGACATTCTTAACTACGAACTCGTTAATCTTGATATAGCACTTTTAAAAACTTTCTCGGGCAACACAGACCTTTCCAAATCACAAACAGAAGTCGAAAAACTTATTCCACTAACACAATCGGGATTAAAAAAATCTAATGAAAATCCTCTAAGAGATGCAAGAGCACTTTTTGTTGAAGCATGTACTGCTTTATGCAGGGGTCTGGAAAAAAAAGCAGAAGAAATCATGACCTGCGCAATGGCTATTACTGAACAATATTCAATGTACAACGAAGAAGCAGAAATGCTCTTGCTTTTTGGAAAACTTTCCGCATTAAAAAACAGCACTTCCACCTCAATAAAATGGTTGAGGCAGGCTCTCAGAGTTGCAGAGACTTATTCTCTTGGTGTCATGGCAAAAAACATTATAAAAATGCTTGACTCTTTAGGGGAGGATAATATTGTTGACTACTCATTTGAAAAAGAAGCCTCAAAAATTGAAAGAAAAGAAATTGTAGTAGATGCGGTAGGAACTCAAGCAATAGTTTCTGCCACAGAAAATATAATCGGAAGTTCCGAAGCAATAAAAAGAGTACTTCAAGAAGCAAGACAGGCAGCAGAAACTGATGCAACAATCCTGTGCGTGGGACCGACAGGAACAGGGAAAGAACTTCTTGCAAGAGCCATCCACCGGTGGAGCAGAAGAGCAGGAAAAAAGTTCATAGCAGTAAACTGCGGAGCAATACCCAAAGAACTCGTCGAATCAGCCCTTTTTGGGCATGTTAGAGGAGCATTTTCAGGAGCAGTAACCGACCAGATTGGAAGCATTGAAGCAGCAAATGGTGGAACAATTTTTCTTGATGAAATTACGGAACTTCCTCTTGCTTCTCAGGTGAAACTTCTCCGTTTTCTCGAGTACAAAGAAATTCAACCACTCGGGGTTGCAGAAGCGAGAAAAGTTGATGTAAGAGTAATTGCTTCGACAAATAGAGACCCCGAAAAATCGGTTGCTGATGGAGATTTGAGGGAAGACCTCTATTACAGACTATCCGTGATACCTATATATCTTCCTCCTCTTTCTGAAAGGGGAAACGATGTAATAGAAATAGCAAGGCATTTTATCGCATCCATGCCTCTTGCAAGGAAAAAAGGGATTACAGGAATTGAACCTTCTGCAGAAAAATGGCTAAAAAGCCAGCCCTGGCCCGGAAATATCAGGGAACTCGGTAATGTTATTCTGAGGGCTGTTGTGTTTGCAAATGGACCAAAAATTACCATAGAAAATCTTGAGTGCAGCAGGAAAACTTCATCAGGAAATAATAAAAATGTGGAGAAACTCGATGATTTAATAACGAATCACATTATGAATGTTTTAAAAATGTGCAATGGAAACCAAATCAAGGCTGCAAAAATTTTAGGAATTCATCGCAATACTCTTCGAAACAAAATCTCAAAAATAATGCAAAACTCCAAATATTAACTTATAGCATACTTATGACGAAGACTCTTTTTCAGGAACAACTGCCAGTATTAAGGGGATAAGTCTGAAATCCATTGCCCCTGCTTTCTACCACTATTTTCAAGATAATGTAAAAGCAATAAAGAAAAAGGAAGTTGCCAAGAAACATTTAAGTAGTATAAATAATATAAAGTTGAAACAGGAGGTTAAAAATGAAAAAAATCTTTTATGTAATTCTCTTTCAATCAGTAATTGTCCTTTTTGCCCTTTCGTTTTCAAAATGCGGGGGAGGAGGTGGTGAAAACAGGGATGCAGATGTCGAAATAGACGGGGAAATCCCTGGAGAAGTAGAAATTGAAACACAACCCGACCCCTTGCCAGAAATGGATGTTTCTCTTGAACAGGATTTAATTGAGGAAGATTTAACTGAAGAAGTACAACAAACTGAGCTGGAAACAATAGAAGACATTAACGAAACACAGGAACTGGAAGAGGTAGAGGAAGATACTTTAGGTGAATGTGATACGATTGCTATTGTCCGTGAAACTCCCGATGGAAGCGTCGATCTCACATTATGTCATGTTTTTGTCACATATATTGGACATAACGGTTATTTCTTACAGGTAGACACCTCAGGACCTGCCATACAGGTGTACGAGGGGAATACATGGACTCCAGATGTCAGTGTAGGAGATGAAATTACAATGCACATAACAAGCCTGACAACATTTCATGGCAATAAAGAAATCAATGCCCATGACCCTGTCATAATTCATTCGTCTGGAAATGATGTTTCAACTCTCATTCAGGATCTCAGTTCAGGCATTTTACCATCTGAAGACCTTGAAGCAGAACTCATCAGAGTTACAGGAGCAGAGGTAACTTCCATAAGTGGTCCAGACCTTTTAATTTCTTATGGGATAGCCACTGATGTAAATATGAGAGTAGCAGATTCAGGAATTTTCTGTATCGGCGCTACTTTCAGTGTGGTTGCAGTAGTAACTGAATGGTCAGATAGTGGAATATGGAGAATTCAATCTTTTGGAAACACAGATTTTTATGACCTCGATACATCCGCATGCGGTGGAGGAGGAAGGGCTCCTCAACCTGGTGAACTTCTTATTAATGAATTCATGGCAAGCGTTCCTCTCGGAATAAACGGTGATGCTAATTGCGATGGAACGAGAACAGCAAATCAGGAAGAATTTATAGAAATTGTAAACATTTCAAGCGATACCCTTGATTTAAGTGGAGTTAGTATATCCGATAACACAAGACCGAGACACACTTTTTCACCAGGAACGACTCTTGCGCCTATGAAAGCGATAGTCGTATTTGGAGGAGGGACTCCGTCCTGCACATCATGGGGAACAGAAACACAGGTTGTTACAGCAAGTGACGGAACATTAAGTCTCGATGACACTGGTGATACAATAACAATAACAGATTCATCAAGTACAATTCTTCTTCAGGTCAGTTATCCAGCTACAACGAATAGACAATCCTATACTTTAAATCCTGACTTAAATGACACCGATCCATCCCTTACTCAGGTGGGTGGTTATGTTGACCACTCAGTTGCTGATACCATAGACCATTCCCTATTCTCGCCAGGCACTCATATAGACGGTACATTATTCTAAATATTTATGGGTAGAATTTTACTCGTCACAGAAACAAAAATTAAGTGCTTGCAAGAAATCAAAAATCAAATATCAAAATTCAAAATGAAAATAAAAAATTAATAACCCGGTATTTGCATCCTGTATGACAGGGATTAAAAAATTATAATTTTATGGCATGGTTCAAAATTTAAAAGCACGAGATTAATTATCTTCAAAAGTGGTAAAAAGCCGGCAAAAATTCATAATTTTTTGTAGGGGCTTGATTTATCAAGCCCAATTTTTTGAAACTAAAAGGTGGTGGTGGAGGGTGTAGTCGTGCGGGTGGTGGTGTTGGTGGAGTCATAAAGCACAATCATGCCTAATTTTAAAAAGTTTTTTATTGGACAATTTTTTCCTGATTTAATATATGTATATTGATAATTAAAAAATGGGTAAACAAAAATGAGAAAAAAAATATTTTTAAAACTCTTTATCATTTTTATTATTTTACAGGCATGTCATAAAAACGAAGGACTTAAAAAATCGCAAGTGCAGGGAATCGTACTGGATTCTGATGGTAAAACACCAATTGCTGGAGCAAAAATCTTTGCAGGAAGTATGATTGCAACAACAGACAAAGGGGGTAAATTTACAATTGCAGACTTTGAAAACTCCAGCATCATTATTTCAGTTTTTGCAAATGGGTATAATCCAAAAACTTCTACTTTCGTATTAGTAAAAGGGCAAAACAACCTTCCTCCTATTATCCTTACCCAGAAAGAAAGCAAAGAAAAAACTGAAGAAATAGTGGAAGGGACCGGAGAAAAAACTGAGGAAGGGAAAACTATTGAAAAAGAGGAAAAAAAGAAAACTTTAAAAAGTGACTTAGAAATAAGCCCAGCCCAAATTATTACTTACTACTACAATGCAATTGATTCCCAGAATTATAAGAAAGCAGCAAGATACAGATTTGGAGTATCTGCAAAAAAGCTTCAAAAACAATATAAACCTTACATAAAAAGTGTATCTGTAACAAAAGCGACAAAAATGCCCCGTTTGAAACAGGATGAAGTATGTTTTAATGTTGTTTTCAAGGCAACATATATAAAAGAATACCCAGCAGGAAGTGGGCAACTTCCAAATTTTCATTGTCTGAAACAGGACCGCAAAGGAAACTGGAAAATATCGCAGATTTCTACAGGACCTTAATTCAGCCAATTGCAATTGCACAAATGAATTAAAGGATACCATGCGGAAATACAAAAGATTTTTAGGAACACGCCAAATCCTCGTTTTTATATATCAATTGAATAAAATAGAAATATTTTAAATCAAATAATTGAAATTATTTAAGAAATAGAATAATTAAATTGTGGTAAATTTAAAGGTTCATAAAATTTGGTGTTAGAAAAAATGAAAAATTCAAAAAAAATTCATTTTTTCCCCTTAGTTTTTCTTTCTTTTATTTTGATTCTATCTTTAACATTATTCCCGAGTTTTTCTGCCCAGCCTGTAAAATTTACGGAGGAAGAAAAACAGATACTTGAAGAAGGCAAACTATTGAAAAAACCTGTCAATCCGAATCAATCAAGCGGTTACAGAGGAGGAAAATCGTATATCCTGATAGAAGACGACATTGAAGTATGTTATCGTGCTATGACTGACTGAAAAACTA
>Ga0207433_10016543_pt1 | contig 10343 bp, 7 predicted proteins | sample YelNatPaOPGAMG01_FD_187559 | JGI IMG/M metagenome (GOLD analysis project Ga0207433, IMG submission 187559) | Hot spring thermophilic microbial communities from Obsidian Pool, Yellowstone National Park, USA - OP-RAMG-01 (SPAdes) (version 3) | ecosystem: Environmental > Aquatic > Thermal springs >... | reverse complement strand
AGGTGCTGCCGTGGCTGGTGGCACAGCCGCGAATGACCGCCTCGAAATCTTGGTCGATGGTGATCTGGAACCGGCCCTTCTTGAGCACGCGGCGCAGCCCGTGCGGGATGTGGAACCGATCATCCAATGGGATGATCGCCCGTGGGTCAGGCGAGAACCAGGCAATGTCGCCCCGCTCGTTGATTGCCATGGGAAACAACCCGTGGGCATAGGCCGCCAGCAGCAGCTCGGTGCTCAGTCGGCCGGCATTAGGACTTCGCGGCTTCATTGTCGATCCGATGAGCTTGGTGTTTGGACACCGTCCCAGGCCCGGCCCGCCAAGGCGTTCTGAGCCAAGACCTTGCCCGAATCGGCCCACAATCGCGCCATACTCGGTGCTGCACAGCGGGATGGCCAGAGCCGAGCCAGCCGCAGGCGCATGTCATCCAGCTTCGCACCATCCCGCTTGGTTGCCGGAAACCGCTGCGCACCGGTCTCCCCCGTCAGCCTCTGAGCCACAACCAGGCCCAAGGCGGCGCGCCCCGAACTTCGAGTTGCGTTCAGGATGGGCAGGCTGCTTAAGCCGGTCTGTTGGCCCCAAAGCTTCATAGGCCCGCCCGGCATCTTAGCAGCCTGGCTCCAAACAGAAAACCCCTTCCGGTCAAGCCGGAAGGGGTTGGAGGGAGCGGCGGGTGGTTAGAACTGGTAAACTATGTTCCCAGCCAGGATGTACTGGTTCTTGCGAGTGGGCTCACCCGCAACAGTGCCCCCAAACCACCGTTCGCCATTAGCCGCATGGTCCCAACGGAACTCGGCGCGGGTAATGACGTTCTTCCACAGGTCATACTGCACGGTGAAGGTGCATTCGACGGCTTTGGGCGGGAGCAGGTAGAGGTAGTACCCACCGACGTCCGGAACGTTGTCCAATTTCTCGCTTCGACGGTAGTACTCGCCACGGCCATGGACGCTCCACTTCTCGGCCAGCTTCCAGGACGCATACCCTGCGATATTCCACTCCCAAGGCCGCTCATTGTAGGTGTGGGCAGTATCGTATGCGTGCAGCCACGCGTAATCGAACGCTGCCCCGACCTTCATGTCCTTGACCGGGGTGTTGAGGGTTGCCCCGGCGTAAAGGTGGGTGTCCGTCAGCGGCAGCGTCACGTTCTTTCCCGTCGCGTTGTCTGTATCGACGCTGCGATTCCTGAGCCCATTGATCGCGCCTACATAAAGGGTCGAACCCTCCAGGAAGCCGGTGTCTTTGGGCACGGTAAACGCCAACGAGCCCATGTAGGTCTTGTAGGACTCAGCTCGGCCATAATCAGGGTCATGGGCGCGCTCGCCGATGACCGGCCCAAACGTGTTAGCCACACCCGCTTGAGCCGTTAACCAGTCGGTGAACTGGTAGGAGACCAACACGCCCTCATGCGTGGTCGGCTCCATGGTGTAGCCGTAGGAGCGCGTCCAGTTGGGGTTCTTGTACGAATCGAAGCTCTCGTAACCGATGATCGAGTTGAACACGCCCACCTTGAAGTCCAACCCATTGCCCAGCGGCGCTCGGAGCGCTGCGTAGGCCTGTTGGATCGCCATCGGGATGGCCTGGTCACCGGCGTCCAACAGCGTGTTCAAGGACCGTGCATCCGGCCCGAACAGCAGGTCCACTTGGTACCCAGCAGCCCACTGCGCCTCGTCCAACGGCTTTGAAATGGCCAACTTCGCCACGTTCAGGTTGAAGCCGTCGGCTTTTCCGGCTGCATAGGAGTAGCGGGCCGGATTAGCGTTGCCAGTCCCGAAGTTCCACTGGGCGGACGTATCGACGTACCCACTGATGGTCGTGGACGACAAAGCGGTCCAGACCTGATTCATTTTGGTTGCTTCGTCAGCCAGTAGCCCGGCGGGCAGGCTCACCAGCCCCGCCGCGGCCAGACCGACGGTCCATTTGTTCACCTTCATTCTGTTCCTCCTGCGATTCTGGTTGTTGGTTTTCGTTACGTTTGCTACCGGGTTAACACTCGTTGACCCATGCACCAAACGGTGCATTTGCGCGGCACTGTAGAGGAAAGCCCCCAGCTTGCCAACACCTATTTTTCAGTTTTGCGCCAGGGGTCGGCTGGCCGGAACAGCTACTTGGGCAAGCCAGCCGACCAACTTCCCCCAAACTGGCTTGGGCAGATGCACCTCAAGCCCTTGGTCCGGCCCAGCAGCCTACTTCCCCCACGGCTGGATGCCCCGGCCAAATTGACCCGTTGCTTGCCCGAAACCGTGAGCTGGGCGCCTACTCAGCGCGGTTCCGAGCCGCAACATCTGCTTGTCGGCGCCTCGGTGGTGTGGTTGCATAGCGGCATGAAGCGCGCGCAATTCTGGATCGGGCTGTGGCTCCTGGCCCTAGGAGGCATGCTGATGTGCGGCTGCACCACTGTGCCGGTGACCGGACGCACCCAATTCAATTTCCTGTCGCCTCAGCAAGAGATGGAGCTGGGCCTAACCGCCTTCAACCAGATGAAGAAGGAAGTGCCCATCAGCAAAGACCCCCAACTGAACGCGTTGGTGACCAAGGTGGGTAAACGCATCGCCGCAGTGGCTCAAGCTGACCTGCCAGGTGCACAGTGGGAATTTGTGGTATTCGAGAGCAAGGAAGCCAACGCCTTCTGTCTGCCGGGCGGCAAAGTGGGGGTTTACACCGGCATCCTGCCCATCACCAAAGATGAAGAAGGCCTGGCCGTGGTGTTGGCACATGAAGTGGCCCATGCAGCAGCGCGGCACGGCGGCGAACGGATGTCCCAAGCGATCGTGCTGCACGGGCTGGGCGAGCAGGTCGGTGCCTTTTCAGCTCGGGACCCCCGGTGGCAGGCGGTGGCCAACACCGCTTACGGGATCGGATCACAACTGTTGGTTGCCCTGCCGCACAGTCGGCTGACCGAATCAGAGGCTGACCACATAGGCCTGATTTATATGGCTAGGGCAGGATACAATCCCGAGGCAGCCATAGCGTTTTGGGAGCGGTTTGCCGAATACAATCGCAAGGCCGGCGGTGCCACGCCGTGGTGGCTGCGCACGCATCCCTTGGACGAAAAACGCATCGAGCGGCTCCGCGCTTGGATGCCTGAGGCCAAAGCCCAATACCGGCCTGCCCAGTGAGCAGAAGCGGCCCAGACTGCCGCCCCAGGCCGGCCCCCCCACATCAGGCCGCAGCCCGGGGCAGTGGCGGTGGGGTGGTAAGCTGGCTCAGTGTAGGAGCCGCATTGGTTTGAGCCTGTGCAAGTGCCATTTCTGAATCTGGCCGCGCAGTTTGCGGGGTTAGAGGCTGAGTTGATGCCTGCGGTGCGCGCGGTCTTGGCCGGCGGCCAGTATGTGTTGGGCAGCAACGTGGCCGCCTTCGAGCAAGAGATGGCCAGCCTGTGTGGGAGGCGCTTTGGCGTAGGCGTCAATTCAGGGTCTGATGCCCTGCTGCTGGCGCTGCGGGCCTTGGACATCGGCCCCGGCGACGAGGTGATCACCACGCCGTTTACCTACATCGCTCCAGCCGAAGCGATTCACCAGGTCGGTGCCCGAATTGTCTTTGCCGATATTCACCCGCGCACGTTCACGTTGGACCCCGCCGATGTGGCGCGGAAGATCACCCCGCGCACCAAGGCCATCATTCCAGTTCACCTGTTCGGCCAGGCGGCACCCGTGGTCGAGCTGGTCAAGCTGGCGGGGCAGCGGGGCATTGCGGTGGTGGAAGACTGCGCCCAGGCCATCGGCGCAACCCACCAAGGCCGGCCTGTGGGCAGCTTCGGCCAGATGGGCTGCTTCAGTTTTTATCCCACCAAGAACTTGGGTGGCTGCGGCGACGGCGGCCTGGTGGTGACCAATGACCCTAGCTTGGACCAGAAGCTGCGGCTGTTACGCGTGCACGGTGTCCAGCGGCGCTATTACCACCTCCTGCACGGCTACAACTCGCGCCTGGACGAACTGCAGGCAGCCATTCTGCGGGTGAAGTTGCGGCATTTGGCTGACTGGAACGCGCGCCGGGCCGCTTTGGCGGCTCGCTACAGCGCTGCGCTGGCCCATCTGCCAGTCCAAACGCCCATCGTGGCCGAAGGCAACCAGCACGTCTTCCATGTCTATGCCGTGCTCTGCGCCGAACGCGATGCGCTCCAACGCTATCTGCAGCAACGCGGTGTGGCCACCATCATCTATTATCCGCTGCCGTTGCATCTGCAGCCGGTCTATGCCGAGCTGGGCTATCGGCAAGGGGACCTGCCGGTGGCAGAGCGGGTAGCCCAGCAGATTTTGCCATTGCCAATTTATCCTGAGCTGACCGAGGAACAGGTGGACTATGTGGTAGCCGTGATCAGCGAATTTTTCGGCTCCGGCCCGGTGCCGCCGGGATCTGATCGGTTGCCCCCTGCTGGACCATGAACCTGTTAGTCACGGGCGGCGCCGGCTTCATCGGGTCCCACGTAATCCGGCACGTCATTGACCGACCCGAGGTGGTGAAGGTGGTGAATCTGGACGCCCTGACCTACGCGGGCCATTTGGAGACTGTAGCCGACGTGGCGGGGCATCCCAAATACTGCTTCGAGCAGGTGGACTTGCGGGACCGTGCGGCTGTGGAGCGGGTGATCCGGCAGCATGCCATCACGCACGTGCTGCATCTGGCGGCCGAATCGCATGTGGACCGGTCCATTACCGGCCCGGCTGACTTTATCCAAACCAATGTGGTGGGCACGTTCCATCTGTTGGAAGCCTGCCGCCTGGCGTGGCAACTGGAACAGTCGCGCCCGGGCGCAGCCGGGCCCGGCTATCGGTTTCATCATGTTTCAACCGATGAGGTCTATGGCTCGGCCGGGCCTGAGGGGGCATTTGCTGAGAGTGCGCCTTATGCGCCCAGCTCACCTTATGCGGCCAGCAAAGCGGCGGCAGACCTGCTGGTGCGGGCGTACCACCGCACTTACCGGTTACCGGTGGTGATCTCGAATTGCAGCAACAATTACGGGCCCTACCAGTTCCCCGAAAAACTGATCCCGGTGGTCATCCAATGCGCCTTGAACCGGCGCCCGATCCCGGTTTATGGCGACGGCCTGTATGTGCGGGACTGGATTCATGTGAGCGATCACGTCCGGGCGCTGTGGCTGGTGTTGACCCAGGGCCGGGAGGGTGACACTTACCACATCAGCGCGGACCAGCAGTGCACTAACCTAGAGTTGGTCGAACGGATTTGTGATTTGGTGGACGAACTGGCGCCAGAACGCGGTGGCCAGTCACGCCGCTTGATCACGTTCGTCCAAGACCGGCCTGGACATGACCGGCGCTATGCGCTGGATGCTTCCAAGCTCCGCCGTGAGTTGGGCTGGGCACCGACCTGCTCGTTCGATCGTGGCCTGCGCGAGACTGTCCAGTGGTACCTGACCCACCAGCACTGGGTAAAGACGGTGTTGGCCAAAGCGCGAACCAACTCAGCGCCATGCCCGGCATGAGGATGTTGTCCACCGGATTCGATTGGGATCAGCGGGTCCGCCCTGCACGGCCCAACCCAACTGCTGGGGTGGCAGTGCAGGGCATCTGCATTGAAGCACGTGGGGAGAGGAGGCCGAGATCCCGCTTCGGAACGGCCAAGCGCGGGATGTCGGACGGGTGCCTCGGCTAGGCTGGAGCTTAACCGACACCGGACCGCATGAAATGGCCTGACGCACGCACGCCGCACTACGCTTGGTTAGTGGTGCTGCTCCTGCTGCCAGTAGCCCTGCTGAACTACCTGGATCGCCAGATGCTGGCCGCCATGAAGTTCTCGGTAATGAGCGATATTCCCGACATTGGCTCGGAGGCCAATTGGGGCAAGATTCTCGCCCTGTTCAAATGGACCTATGCGGTGCTGAGCCCGATTGGTGGGTATCTGGCCGACCGGTTTAGTCGTCGGCATGTCATTGTGGGCAGTCTGGCCGTCTGGTCTGCGGTCACTTGGGCCACCGGCCAGGCACGAACCTTCGAACAACTGCTGGTCACCCGCGCGGCCATGGGCATCAGTGAAGCGTTCTACATCCCCGCAGCTCTGGCGCTGATTGCCGATTTTCACTTGGGCCCCACCCGATCGCGTGCGGTTGGCCTGCATCAGATGGGCATTTACCTGGGCGTCATTCTGGGCGGGTTCAGCGGTTACGCCGCAGACGCACCGGCGTTGGGTTGGCGCTGGGCGTTTGAGACCTGCGGCCTGGTGGGATTGGCTTATGCCTTGCCGTTGTTGTTGCTGTTGCGCAATGCCCCAGCCCGCGCCGAAACGGTCCAGCAAGTCCAGGCTTCACCCGCAGCGGCCCTGAGTGAGCTGGCTCGAAACGGCTCATTCATTCTGCTGGTGCTGTATTTCACGCTCCCAGCGATGGCAGGCTGGATCGTGCGGGACTGGATGCCCGCAGTGCTGAAAGCCGAATTTGGCATTGGCCAAGGCAAAGCCGGGGTGTCGGCCACCTTTTATTGGGTGGTCACCTGCATTGCTGGGGCAGCTTGTGGCGGCTGGCTAGCAGATCGGTGGAGCCGGCGCACAACCCGAGGCCGCATCTACACCAGCGCCATCGGGATGGTCTGTATTGCAGTAGCGATGTTGGGTGTGGGGTATTCCCCGCAGACCAAGTTGCTCGGGGTGGCCATCGGGTTCCTGATGCTGTTCGGCTGGGGCTGGGGATTTTTTGACACCAACAACATGCCCATCTTGTGCCAGATCACCCGGCCCCATTTGCGCGCCACAGGCTACGGCATCATGAACCTGGTGAGCATCAGTTGCGGCGGTCTGGCCGACTGGTTTTTCGGCATCCTGCGCGACCAACAGATTCCGCTGGTAGCCATCTTCGGCATTTTTGCCAGCGTGGCCTTGGGCTCGGTGGTGCTGGTGTTGCTCATCCGCCCGCGACAGCCCGATTCGACCGCGCAGCCGTTACAGCCTGGCCAGGGGCAGCGTTAAGCCCGTAACAGGCATCCCCATCCGGCGGCTGACCTTCGGACGTCAGGCTGCGGCCATTAACCTAACCCGGGTTACCTTCGAGGTCGCAAGCGCGGGGGTGGCATCTCCTGCCCTTGTTGCACCGAGCCGTCGCCGTAGCAGCCGTTGTCGTGAATGGGGCAGCGAAAGACCGGCTGGTTCATCACCTCTTGCTGCTTAGCGCCCGGAGCCAGGAACTCGTAGCTGACATTATCAGCGCTGAAGTCCGCCCACTCTGTAGCCGCTTGCCGTGTGCGGTCAGCCGGGCACACCAAAACTTTCGGTGAGGGCAGCTCATTGGACATGGTAATGAAGTCGCGCGGCAAGACCCCGTTGTGATCCTGGGCATACATTCGAGCAGCCAGGCCGATCAATTTGAGGTTACCGACGCAGCGGATAGTCTCGGCACGGCTTTTGCCTTTGGCCACGGCCGGTAACACAACTGGCAGCGCAAGAACCACAATCGCGGTCAAAGCTGTGCCGCAGCAGCCCAAAATCAGCCCCGCCAGCGCCAGTCCGCGTCCACCGTAGCGAGCGGGGTCACGCCGACTGCGACTTTGGGCAATGGCACCGGTGATGATCGCCGGAATACCCGCCAAGAAGCAGGTGACCAGCGACAAAATGCCCAGCACTAAGCTGACGATGGCCAGCGCCTTTCGTTGCGGCTGGGCTGCAGGTTGAACTGTGGGCGCAGCCGGCTGAGGCTGTGGAGGTGGAGGTGAAGGCGGCCCGCTGCCAGCGAGCAGCCCTTCGAGCTCAGGAAATTCAGTCAGCGGCCTCCAATCCGTGCTGCCCTCAGCTTGTGCTTGGGTTTGAGCATTGACCCGGCCTTCGCTGATCCACCGCCGCAACGTTTCAACGTCAACCGGCCCGTATTCTTTGCCGTCCTGCCCGAGAATCTTGTACATGAGCCTGACCGTTTGTTCGTTTACCATCCACAGCCTCGCACCCGCAGTGTCCCAAAGGCAATGGCAAAATCTGGCTCCGTTAGCCAGCTCTTGGTCCGCCACCCAAGCCGGCCTCCTCTAAGCTGCGTTATGGACCGGTGCCAGCACGGCGGGTGGGCCCAGCGGGCTGGCCTGTTGCGGGAAGGCGGGTCACTTTGCTACCGTGGCGTTGGCATGAGCGAGATTCCAAAGGCTTACGAGTCGCAGGCTGTCGAGGCCAAGTGGTACCAGTTCTGGTGCGACCAGGGCTGTTTTACCGCCGACCCGCATTCGGCCAAGCCGGCGTATTCGATTGTGATCCCGCCGCCCAACGTGACGGGCGTGTTGCACATGGGCCATGTGCTCAACAACACCATCCAAGACATTCTGGCCCGGAAAGCCCGCATGGACGGTAAAGAAGTGCTGTGGTTGCCCGGCACAGACCATGCCGGCATCGCCACCCAGGCGGTGGTCGAAAAGACCCTGCGGAAAGAAGGCAAGATGCGTCACCGCGAGGAGCTGGGGCGCGAGAAGTTCCTCGAGTATGTGTGGGCCTGGAAAGAAAAACACGGCGGCATCATCATTCAACAGCTCAAGAAACTGGGCTGCTCGTGCGACTGGACCCGGGAACGATTCACGATGGACCCGGACTACTCGCGGTGCGTGCAAAAGGTGTTTGTGGCTCTGTTTGCCAAGGGCCTGATTTACCGCGGCACACGTATGGTCAACTGGGACCCGGCGGCCCGGACCGCCTTGTCGGATGAGGAAGTCGAGATGATCGAGGAGAAGGGGCATTTGTGGCACATCAAGTATCCCCTGCTCAACGAGCACGGTCAGCCCCAGTCGGACGCCTACGTGGTGGTGGCCACCACGCGGCCTGAGACCATGCTGGGTGATGAAGCTGTGGCGGTGCATCCGGACGACCCTCGCTACCGGCACTTGATCGGGCGCAAATGCCTGTTGCCGCTCCAAAACAAGCCCATCCCCATTATTGCCGATGCGCTGGTGGATCCGAAGTTCGGCACCGGCTGCGTCAAGGTCACCCCGGCTCACGACGCGGCGGACTACGAGATTGCCCAGCGCCATGGCTTGCCCGTGACGGTGGTGATTGGCCCAGACGGCTGCATGACCGCTGCCGCTGGCGAGGATTTCGACGGCTTGGACCGCATGGAAGCTCGGCAAGCTGTGGTGGAAGAACTGACGGCGCAGGGCCTGCTACTGAAGACCGAGGATTACGTGCACAACGTCGGCTACAGCCAACGCAGTCATGTGCCCATCGAACCGTATCTGAGCCAGCAGTGGTTCCTTAAGTACCCGTCGGTGGAGCCGGCCACCCGTGCGGTCGAGGAAGGCACCATTCGCTTTCATCCCGAGCGCTGGGTCAAGACCTACACCCATTGGATGCGGAATCTGCGCGACTGGTGCATCAGCCGGCAGTTGTGGTGGGGACACCGCATCCCGGTCTGGACACGCACCTTTGCCGACCAGCCCCAGGCCGAGTCAGCCGCTGCCGCGCTGCGCCGGCATGGGCCGGCTGTGGCGGTGCGGGTTGAAGGCCAGCGCGTGTATGCAGCCACGGCTGAGGAGGCCCTCCAACAGCAGCTCACCCAAACGGGTTGGGAGCAAGACCCGGACGTGCTGGATACGTGGTTCAGCTCATGGTTGTGGCCGTTTGCGACCATGGGCTGGACGGGCGATCCCGACCGAGACGCTCAGAACCCGACCTTGCGGAAATTCTATCCCACCACCGATCTGGTGACCGGGCCGGACATCATTTTCTTCTGGGTCGCGCGCATGATCATGGCCGGCTACGAGTTCATGGGCCAACGCCCGTTCGACAACGTCTATTTCACCGGCATTATCCGCGACAAGCTCGGCCGCAAAATGAGCAAGAGCCTGGGCAATTCGCCCGAGCCCCTGGACCTGATTGCTCGATACGGGGCCGATGCACTCCGGTTTGGCACCATGCGCAGCGCGCCCTTGGGCCAAGACGTGCTGTTTGACGAGAAAGACGTCGAGCTAGGGCGGAACTTTTGCAACAAACTCTGGAACGCCTGCCGGTTCCGCCAGCTCCAAGGTGGCCCTGCCCAAGGCCAGATTCAACCCGAGCTGTTAACCAGTGACGATAAGTGGATTCTGCTGCGGCTAGACATGGCTATCCGCGAAATCACCGACGCCTTGGCCAGTTACCAATTCAACCAGGCCACGCAAACCCTGTATCGGTTTTTCTGGAGCGAGTTTTGCGACTGGTACCTCGAGGCTGCCAAAGCCTTCCTGGGCAAGCCGGGCGCTGAATCGGCAGCCGTTGGAGCGGGTACGCCGCCGGCCGGCGCACCTGCGCTGGGCACGCAGAGCCCCCGCGGGGGCGACGCCGAGGCGCGGCTCAACACACTGGCGGTGCTTGACTTTGTACTCCATCACATCTTACGGCTCTTTCATCCGTTCTTGCCGTTTATTACCGAGGAACTGTGGCATGGCTTGGGCTA
>Ga0207433_10016542_pt1 | contig 10343 bp, 10 predicted proteins | sample YelNatPaOPGAMG01_FD_187559 | JGI IMG/M metagenome (GOLD analysis project Ga0207433, IMG submission 187559) | Hot spring thermophilic microbial communities from Obsidian Pool, Yellowstone National Park, USA - OP-RAMG-01 (SPAdes) (version 3) | ecosystem: Environmental > Aquatic > Thermal springs... | reverse complement strand
AATCGCCTCTACCTTTGAGAGAAGAATTTATGTCCATGCACCTTTCTACGCCTTACCAGATTACAAAAATGCTTGGCGAGCTTTACTGCAATTTCTTTTATCATCACTACGGCCTTAAAGTAGTCAAGCCTCGTTTCTTCAATTCTTATGGTCCGGGCGAAGTCCCGGGCCAGTATCGTAATGTTATTCCTAATTTTATTTACTGGGCCATGAAAGGTTTGCCTCTCCCTATTACGGGAACAGGGGAAGAGACAAGAGATTTCACTTATGTTGGCGATATTGTGGATGGCTTGCTACGCGCTGGCGCCATGGAAAGCGCCGTAGGGCAGGAATTTAATCTGGCTTCAGGTAAGGAGACGCGAATTATTGACCTGGCTCATATGATAAACGAAGCTACCGGAAATAAAGCAGGCATTCGTTTTGTCCAGAGACGCAAATGGGATACAAAGAACCGGTTGCTTGCTTCCATTGATAGAGCCCGCGTGCTAATTGGTTATAATTCGGGCACAACTTTTGAGAAAGGACTGAAACACACGATTGACTGGTTTAAAGAAAATTGGGATAAAATTGAAGAAGCAGCGAAGTTCGGACCTGGCGTTTCTTCCGCTGTAAGGGAAATGGTTGATAGGGCAAAATAAAAATATATTCTAAATATTAGCCCTTTATGAAGCCTTCTCTTCGCTTTCCCGTCGTTTTTTCAGAAAGAAGAATCTTGCTTATTCTTTTAGATTTAGTTGCTATCAATGGGGCGCTATTGTTGTTTCTTTTCCCGCCCGAATTTTTAGGGATAAAACAATTTATGCGTTCTCAATATATTCTAAGCTGGGAAACAATCTATAGTCATTTGTATTGGTTTTTATTGCTCAGTACCCTTTGGCTTATTTTTGCCTATGCTTTGAATGCCTATGACCAGGGTGTTATCAGCCGCCTGAGTCGCTCTCTTCTGGCTTCGATTAAGGCTGGGGCTGTAAGTATCGCGATTTATATCCTGATTCCGTTTATTTCGCCATCATTACCGTCGTCTCGGCTTTCATTATTTTCATTTCTTATTTCTGCTCTTATCTTTCTTACGGCTGGGCGATGGCTTTATGCTATTTCCTTAGGCCAAAAAATCTTCGGCCGCAGGGCTTTGATTGTGGGCGTTGGCTGGGCGGCAAAGGCTATATATGAGGCGATTAATCAAGAAGGCGCTGGGTCATATGAAGTGGCTGGTTTTGTTGTTAAGAATCCGCTTGATAAAGCTGATGAGGCATTTGTAAAGACGGCTTCTGAATCTAAGGGAAAGGAGATATTTCTTATAAAGGATTTGAGCCAGCTACCCGCTTTTATTCAAGAGAACAGGATTGATACTATAATTCTTGCTTCTTCGGAAGAAGTTAACGGCGAAACCCTGCAGACGATGGTCGATTGCCTTGAGCTGGGGGTTGAGGTCATTCCCATGCCTGTCCTTTATGAGCATTTAACAGGCCGGGTTCCAGTTGAATATATTGGCAATAGCTGGTATGTGGCTTTACCCATTAATCATCCTGGGACGAAATATTCATGGAATTTGGCTAAAAGGTTAGTGGATGTTTGTTTGTCGTTTGCTGGCCTTATTTTCCTTGCCCTGGCTATTCCATTTATTGCCGCGGCGATATATATAGATTCTCCTGGGCCGATATTATATCGACAGGCGAGGGTAGGGAAGGGTGGCCGGATTTTTTATGTTTATAAGTTTCGGTCAATGGTCCCGGATGCGGAGAAAGGACAGGCCGTTTGGGCAAAGAAAAACGATGAGAGAGTGACGAGGGTAGGCAAGATTTTAAGAAAAACTCATATCGATGAATTTCCTCAATTAATTAATATTTTAAAGGGGGAGATGAGTGCTGTGGGGCCAAGGCCAGAAAGGCCTGAGTTCGTTGAAAAGTTAGCCAAGGAAATCCCTTTTTATCGAGTGCGCCATGCCGTTAAACCGGGCATGGCTGGCTGGGGTTTGGTCAGGCAGGGCTACGGAGCTTCGAAAGAGGATGCCTTAGTTAAACTTCAATATGACCTTTATTATATAAAGCATCAATCTGCCTGGCTGGATACTATTATCTTGGTTAAAACGATTTTTGACACCCTGACTTTTCGCGGCCGCGCTTAAAAATCAGGAAAAAAAGGGGAAGCATAAAAATCTCTTTGAATTTATAAGAAGAATAGAGAGTGCCAGTAGGTTTTCTCAAGAAGAAGGTTGATTAGTTGAAAAGGCGGCTTAGGGGGTAAAGTTTTAAGGCAGGTTTAGCATTGGGCCATAAAATGTTGGGCTATAAGATGAAGATTGCGGTGATTGGGGAATCAACGGCGGGCTTGCTGGCAGCTTACGAGTTAGCAAGGCAAGGGGCTGAGGTAGAAATCTTTGGAGCTCAAAACGGGGTTGCGCCGGTGAGCCGAACTTTGATTGTTACTGATAAAGTGAGGAGGCTTTTAGGCCATGAAGATGGGCTGGAATTGGATGGTTTAATCTTAAATCAAATCAGGCGGTTTGAGCTTTTCGCTGATGGAAGGGTGGGGGAGATTTGGCTCAAGAGGCCCGATTATGTAATTGACCGCGCCAGGGTATTAGCTGAGTTGAGAGGTAGGGTAAAGAAGGCAGGCGTCGGGGTCCGAGAAGGGTTAAGGTTTAAAAATTTTTTGCAGGGTAATAATTATGGCCTGGTCGAAACCGAAGATGTGGATTATGGGCGGGAATTAAATTCTAAGGTACGTCTTGGCGAAAGAGAAATACTTAAGGCAAACGAGAGAAATGCAGGGGGAAGGAACAAAGGAGAGAAAAGCGAGGCAGGAAAGATTGGGAGGCAAGTCGGGCAAACTAAATCTGAAAACAAGTTAAGTTTTGTCCTCGAAGATGTCGGCAATAAGCAGGAAATTGTCGGGAGCGCTGATATTGTCGTTGGCGCTGATGGCGCCAGAAGTCAGGTCGCCAGGGCGGCTGGCTGGCCAGAGCTAAAGCTCCTTTATTTGATTCAGGCTGTCTGCCCCTTACCTGAAGATTGCGGCCCTGAGACCACCAGGATCTGGTTCATCCCTAAGCTTACGCCTTATTTCTTCTGGCTTATTCCCGAGTCAGCGGAGCGGGGCGTGGTGGGCCTGATTGGCGAGGATAAGGAGGAAGCGGAGCGAGCCTTGCTTCTTTTTCTGGAGAAGAAAAAGCTCCTTCCCTTAGATTTTCAGGCTGGGTGGGTTCCTTACTCCCGGTGCTGGCTGCCAGTAAGAAAAAAGCTCCGAGGAGGCGATGTTTACCTAGTGGGCGATGCCGCCGGCCATGTAAAGTTAACGACTGTTGGCGGGTTTGTCACCGGAGCTGAGGGCGCTCTGGGAGTGGTGGAAGCGATTCTTAATGGGGGTAGCAGCAAGCGCCTGGCTCGATTGCGACTTGAGCTGGCTGCTCATCAGCTTGTTCGCTCTGTCGTCCATCGCTTCGGTGAAAAAGATTATTCCCGGCTTATTTCTTTCCTTAATGGACCAGCCAAAGAGGTGCTTTCGCGCATTTCCCGCGATGAGCTTCTGGCTCTTCTGTGGCATTTGGCGTGGCGAGCACCCCGGGTGGCGCTCTTCAGCGCGCTTACTTTTCTTCGCCGCCGCCTCCTCGGCAGCCCCTCATGACTCCACCTAAGCTGAGGATTCTAATTGCCGCTTAAAATTCCGATAAAAGAATTTTACTAATGTCGGGCCGGCAAGACCTTCTATTTTTATCAATTAATCAATGAAATAAAGCAAGGGATTCCCTTATGGAAATGGCTAATCGCAGGCTGATTAGGGGGCAGGGATTAAGGGTTAGAGGCGGGGAGGATAGAATTTTGATATCATTTCTGATAATATATAATAGTCGTATATTATGAGAAACAAAGGAAATTCTTTAACCAGAAAGATTCTGTTGTTAGTCCAGGGTCTTCCTTATTTTACCATCGAAAACCTGCAGATTATTGATGTCCCTCCTTATCAGCTCAGGATTGCCCTTTCTCGTCTGGAAGAGAGAGGCGAAATTGTCCGTCTTAAGAAAGGGATTTATACATCAGCAAAATATGTTGAACACATCAGGGCGCGGGGAACGGATGCCACCTTTCTTGAGTTTATTGCTACCAAGATTTACCCCCCTTCTTATTTAAGCCTGGATTACGTCCTTTATGAAAACAATATCCTGAGCGAAGTTCCCTTCGGGCTCACCTTGGTAACGAGAAACAAGACGTATACAGTTCATAACCAGCTGAGCCGGTTTATTTATCACCGGATAAAAGATGAATTGTTTTCTGACTATCAGGCGGTGCGAAAAAATGGTTATGTTTATTACAAAGCCGATAAAGTGAAGGCTCTTTTTGATTTTTTATATTTAAGGAAAAATAGAATATTTTCCCGCGGCCTAGCCGAAGAGCTCAGGTTAAATTTAGAGGTTTTGAGCCAGGCCGAGATAAGCAGATTAAAGGAGTACATCGAAAGGGAAGGCTCAAAGAAGATGAAAGAAATTTTCCGGTTTCTTTTTTAAGATGCTTGATTATATTCAGGGCTTATTAGAGGAGAGAAGTTCGGCCTCAATTGTTTTTAAGAGAAATCTGGTCAAAGAATATCTTCAGGTGCTGATTTTATCTTTTTTATATACTCATAGAGAATATCGGAATCTGGTTTTTTATGGCGGTTCATCTTTGCGCCATTGCTATAATCTGCCCAGATTATCCGAGGACCTTGATTTCGTTGACATTAAGAAAAAAATTGACCTGCATGGATTAGCCGAGGATTTGGCCAATTTCTTTAAAAAGAAATATGGTCTTATGGAAAAAGGATAACGATTTTGTGCAATATAGTGCATAAAATTGCATTTTTTTGTGCAGTACGATAAAATAATTGCATGAAAGAGATAATTCTTTCCCATAAATTTGAGCGGGACTCGTTTCTTAAGGAGAATTATGTTCTCCGAGAAGGTATTGAAAAGGCCAGAGAGAATATTTCTAATAAGCTCGTTAAGGTAGTGGTAGGCCCAAGGAGAGCCGGAAAATCGGTATTTTCTATTCAGATTCTGAAAGGATTGGATTTCGCTTACCTTAATCTGGATGATGAGAGAATTCTTTCCATAAAGAATTATGACGAAATCATAAAAGGTTTAACCGAAGTATATGGCGAAACAAAATGCTTCCTTTTTGATGAAATTCAGAACCTGGAGGCCTGGGAGCTCTTCGTTAATAGACTTCAGCGTAAGGGATACAATTTAATTATTACCGGGTCTAACTCAAGACTTCTCAGTAAGGAATTAGCCACTCATCACAGTGAAGGAGAGAGAATGTAAGTCTCTTCAAAAAGTAGCCTCAGAACTGGGCTGTCAAAACCTTTTTGTTATTACCTGGGAATATGAAGGAAGCGAAAAATATGGCGAATATTTAATTGAATTTATTCCCCTATGGAAGTGGTTAATCTATAAATGAGAAAAATCGTGACAAAAATGAGAATAAACATATTCTTTGGCCCGCTAAGATGATAAAAATATGTTATAATTAAAGCAATTGATTCACTCCATGGGGATTAAAATGAAAGAAATAATCTTTGTGGTTGAAAAAGATATAGAGGGCGGATTCACGGCCAGAGCCCTTGGATATTCTATTTTTACCCAAGCCGATGATATAGAGGCATTGAAAAAAAACATCAAGGACGCTTTGAAATGCCATTTTAATCAGGAAGAGGATATTCCCAAGATTATCAGGCTCCACCTGGTTAGTGAAGAAGTTTTCAGTAATGCCTAAGTTTCCTCGCGACCTTTCAGGACGGGATTTGGCTCGATTTCTCAAAAATATGGTTATGAGATAAAAAGGGTGGTCCGATGCGGCGCTTAGAAAATCTTGTTTGTCCCAAGTGTGGTAACCGGCTCCAGCGCATTCATCGGTTGCTTCATCAAAAGATCATCTCGGCCATTATTCCCTTGGCGCGCTATCGCTGCCCCAGCTGTTACTATACGATTCTGGCGCTTTCTTCCCATCCGCGTCGTGACAATCCGTTACTTTCTCATCCCACCAACACCCTTTTTTATCTTTTAATTATTCTTGTTTTGATCGCCCTATTTATAATGGTTTGCTGAAAAGAGTTTTACTAATCGGCAGTGGTGTGATGTTTTATCAAAACTCGCATTTTAAGGTTGCTGCTTAGTTACATGTAGGAATAAAGGGTCAAAAAATGGGGACATAAAAAATTTTATGAGGAGGGAAGCGTGAGTCAATTTGGTCGGGCTATGGGGTGGCTGCCGGATTATCCTGATTTCCGGGATTATACGGAGGGAACGCCGCGCATCCATGAAATCATGCGGCCGAGGCGGCTGCGGCGGCGGCCAAAGGGAGAGACCTTGGCTGCGGTGAAGGCCGAGGCTCTGCCGCCGAGTGTCGACCTCAGGGAATGGTGCTCGCCTGTCGAGGACCAACGCAATTTGGGTTCCTGCACCGCTCATGCCGGGGTGGGGGTGATTGAGTATTACGAGCGCAAATGCTTTGGCCGCCATATTGATGCTTCCAGGCTATTTCTTTATAAGGTGACCCGCAATTTGATGAAAGCTAAGGGCGATACAGGGGCTTATCTTCGGACGACTATGGGTGCCATGGTTTTATTTGGCGTGCCCCCGGAAAGCTACTGGCCTTATAGCGATGACCCTAATAAGTTTGACGTTGAGCCACCGGCTTTTTGCTATGCCTTTGCCCAGAATTTCCAGGCGCTTCTCTATTTCCGGCATGACCCACCTGGCGCCAGGAACGAAGAGGTGCTGGCCCGAGTGAAGGAGTATTTGGCGGCGGGGCATCCGGCGATGTTTGGGTTTACGGTGTATAACTCGATTGAGCAGGCGGAGAGAGATGGCCGGATTCCCTTTCCCAGCCTCAGGGAAAGGATTGAGGGAGGCCATGCGGTGGTGGCCGTGGGCTATGATGACGGCATGAAAATAAAGAACCGCTATGATGGCCGGGAGACAACCGGCGCGCTTCTCATCCGCAATTCCTGGGGGAAGGGATGGGGCGAGGGAGGCTATGGCTGGCTTCCCTATGAATACGTGCTGGCTGGCCTGGCCGAGGATTTCTGGTCAGTGCTGAAGAAGGAGTGGGTCGATACCGGCGCCTTTGGCGAATGATTCTACCTTTTGCCTATCTGTATCAAGCCGAAAAATGTATTAAGCAAAAAAGCGAAAATTATCATCTAAATTGTTGGCGGAGTGGTGGCGCGTTTTGGTCAAAATAGATTTAATGGCGGGCAAAGTGGGCGAAGATAAAAATGGGCAAATGAGGTAAAGTGTTGCCTGAAATGGCGTTTATTTACGCCGCACGATTTTCTGACCGAAGGAAGAATTGAGACGAAAATTCTACCAAGAATACAGTCTGAGTCTGGCCAGTGGTGCCTTTATTCTGATTCTTTTCACTCTGCCGGGGTCGTTTGCTGAGGTGCTCCGGCCTAAGGCACGGTGGCTTAAGTTTATCACCTCAGACCCGGTGGTTCATGCTGGCGCCATGGCTCTTTTCGCCCTGGCTTTGAGCGTGGATAATCGGCGGGTAAAGAAAATTGTTCCCTGGGTCAAGGTGGTGCTTATTTCCTTAGGATACGGCTTGGCCCTGGAGATAATTCAAAACTTTATCCCCGGTCGCGCCTTTGAACTTCGCGACCTTCTTTTTGACGGCGTTGGGATTTTGGTTATGCTTGGGGCTTTGGTCCTTTTATTCAGCTGGCAAAAATTCGCCTTAAGAGCGGCGGGTACCAACCCCCCGAGCAGCAAGTAATCAAGCAATAAAACGGTGCCCTAAAATGCTGCCAAATGGAAAGTAGGTGAATGGGTGAGGGGGCACCAATTTCGGGGCAGAATGGAAAATAGATGAATGGGTGAGTCGGCACCAATTAGAAATAGATGAAATAGGTAAGGTGGTACTCATTTTGGATAAAAGATTCTTTGCTCTAATAACTGTAATTTGGTTAACAACCGCCCTTGTTCCGGCGAGCTCCCTCGGCTCCACGTGGAAGGGGGAGGAGCTGCTGCGGCAATGGCGGGAAGCAGCCTGGCGCCTTGGGCCATTCAAGCTGCAGCCTATGCTCCTCTTAACCAACGCTGGCTATGATGACAACGTCTATTATTATTCGCGGGGAAATCCGGTTAAGGATTATACCCTGACGGCCGGGCCAGCCGCTGAGATCTATCTCGGGATAAAAAAGAAGATTCTTCTGAGTTTCTATGGCTCGCCGCAATATGTTTATTTTTATGAGACAAAGCGGGAAAGAACCTGGAATTATTACGGTCGGGCTGAGATGAATTTTATTTTTAACCGCTTCTTGCTTACCGCGGGTGCCAGCTATTCTGACGCTCGGCAGCGCTGGAACACAGAGATAGATATAAGGCCGAGGCAACGGGAGCGGAGCCTGCGGGCTGAACTCCTCTGGCAGATGAGGCGCAAGCTGAGCCTTTCCTTAAGCGCTAAACAATCTCGCTATGAGTATGAAAACCTGGAATATGAGTTATTCCGGATTGCCGAAGCCCTTAACCGCACGGAAAATTATGCTAACGCCACCGTTTATTTACAAGTTACAGGGAGGGCACGCTTTTTCGCTGACTTAGAATATGGGCTTTTTGAATTTGCCAACCCTGCGAGTCGGCGGGACTCGGAAAGCCAGGCTTTATACGGCGGGTTTGAATTCAGCCCGACAGGCAGGATAAGGGGTAGAATTCATGTTGGGTATAAATATTTTAATTCTAAAGCCGCCGAGAGACAGGATTATGAGGGCTGGGTAGGCGATACCAATTTGCAGCTGAGGTTGCTGCGGCGGCTCTGGGTGCGGGCGACGCTGCGGCGAGACGTCCGGTTCAGCCTCTGGTATGACAACACTTTTTATCTTGAGAATATTTGGAGCGGGGGAGCGTCTTTTTATTTACACCGCAAAATCAGGCTGGATTACGATTATTCCGACGGCCGCAACCGCTACCCCTCGCAATCGGTGCCACCTGACCTATTTACCCAATTTCCCGTCAAGCGGCTCGACCATTATATAATCCATTCCGTGGCGATTTATTATCGCTTGGGGAAAGATATCGGGTTGGGCCTGATTTTTTCGCGCTGGGAGCGCGACTCCAACCTGGACTGGGAAGACGACCGCCGCAACTTCGTCGGCCTCAACCTCACCTATTCCTTCTAAATGGGACGCATGCTGATTTTTGTATTTCTCTCTTTATGAATTTTAAACATGGCGCCACCTCACCTATTTACTTTATTTTTTGAGTTGGGGCCAACTTACCTATTCACCTTATTTCCCGGCAAGGGGCTGATAATCGATGACACCTCACCCATTCAGCTTGTTTCCTGTCAAGCGGCTGATAATCGATGGCACCTTACCCATTCACCTTATTTCCCGTCAAGCGGCTCGACCATTATATAATCCATTCTATGGCGATTTATTATCGCTTAGGGAAAGATGTTGGGTTGGGCTTGGTTTTGTCGCGCTGGGAGCGAGACTCCGAGATTAACTTGATAATCGGTACCACGTCACATATTTACCTAAATCCCCGGCAAGGGATTAGGCCTTTATATAATCGACGCGGTGGGATTCATTATGTCATTAAAAAAGCGACGTTTCATGCATCTCCCGATTTTTTTAAAATAATGACATGCATATGTTTGGCTGGCGCCAAAAACAGATACAAAAAATAGGTGAAATAAGTGAGACGGCACCGATTTGAGACGAGCTCATTTTCTCCACCCGACTCTCTTTCAACCTGAGTAATAGAAAAATGGGTAGATAAATAATCCGAATGAGTAAAGTGGCAGCAATTAAAAATAGGTGAATGGATGGGGTGGCACCAATTTCGGGGCAAAATAGAAAATAGGTGAATGGGTGAGGGGGCACCAATTAAAAAGGTGAAATAGGTAAGGTAGTGCTAAATTTGGAAAAATGAAAGGAAGGCGAAAGGTGAGAAATATTCAATGGTTTCGTGGAGGTTCTATCTTGAAAGGGGTAGCTATAGCCTTTTTCTTAATCTGTTTCCTGATTTTTGTTTCGCCGCACCTGTTGCCCGCCGAAAGCGATGCGGCGGATGAAATTCTGGGAAATTGCTTAACTCAAGAGAAGCCGACAGTTCGGCCCGCAGAGCAGCCAGCAGGTCAGTCAGCTGAGAGGCAAGCGAAGAAGAAAGCAGATAAGTTAGGGGAGAAGCAAGAGAATCAAGCTGAAAATCCAGCACACAAGCCCGCAGAGCAGTCAGCGGAGAAGCAAGCCGAGAAGCCACCAGAAAAGTCGGTAGAGAATAAAGCGGAGAAGCAAGCAGATAAGCCAGCAGATAAGCTAACGGAGAGGCAGGCAGAAAAGCCAGGGGAAAAGCAGGAGAATCA
>Ga0207433_10016541_pt1 | contig 10343 bp, 12 predicted proteins | sample YelNatPaOPGAMG01_FD_187559 | JGI IMG/M metagenome (GOLD analysis project Ga0207433, IMG submission 187559) | Hot spring thermophilic microbial communities from Obsidian Pool, Yellowstone National Park, USA - OP-RAMG-01 (SPAdes) (version 3) | ecosystem: Environmental > Aquatic > Thermal springs... | reverse complement strand
GCTGCTGCAGGGGTACGGCGAGCTCGCGGCTTAGCGCGCGCTAGCAGGGTGGGAGACGCGCGCGGCGAGGACGAGTGGGGCAGCGTGGCGGTGGCCGCTGGCGGCTACCGCTACAGAGCGGGCGACGAGGGCCTCGGCCCCATCCTCCTCCGGTTGAAGGAGCTGAACCTGATCGAGTAGGAGCTCGCAGGCGGCGAGCGCTCCGCGCCGCGCTCCGAGCGCCTCACTCGCATCGTGCGACTGACTGGTAAAGGCCGAGAAGTCGCTAGCGCCATCCTCAAGCTCGCCGCCCTCCTCTCGGAGGAGGGCGGCGGGCGCGGCAGCTAGCGCGCGGCATTAGAAAACTTTTTATACACGGCAAGGGAATAACAGCCGATGAACGCGCCGAGACCCGCCGTCAACCCCGAAGGCGGGCGCGATGAACCGAAGCTCGGCGCGGGAGGGGAGCGGGGGGTTGCGGTCCCGGAGGGAAAAGCACACCGACGCGAGCGCTAAACGCGCACACTGGCAAGAGCCTCCAGCGCATTCGAAACTCTGGCATACACCATTCGATGCGCAAGCGCACCGGCTCTGGGAGGGGCTGGGGATGCGATGACCGGGAGCGACCGGCGCCCCCACATCAGAAGTTGAAGTTTTTCTGAGTGGATGGGGCGCCGGCCGTGATGAGCGGCTTACGAGCCGAACCGGCCTGTCCCAGGCCGGTAATGGGTGTTCACGGGGCGCTAATAAAGCTAACGCTAGCGCCCCAGCAGAGCCGGCGCCCTCCCCGAGGGCCGCGCCCGTAGGCCCTCGGGTTCTAAGGGGTGAAAACCCCATGGCGCAGAAAACCTACTTTGGGCGGGGAAGGGAAGGGGGGATAACCTTCCCCGCCTTTGCGGCTGCTGCACGCGGTGAGACCCCTAGCCCGGGGGTCGAGCTTGTTGCCCAGGCTGGCAGCCCAGCGGCTGCCAGCGCTGGGTCCCCCACGGGCGCGGTCAAGAGGGGGAGGGCGCGGTTCGATGTCAAGGAGCTGAACCTCAGCGACTTCGAAGCTTTAGTCGTTGAGACCGCGAAGCAGCTCCTAGCCAACGAGCACGGCAACACCGCGACGCTGAGACCGAGCGATGTAGCGAGGGAGCTGGGGGCTCACCGAAACGACACGGCGCTGTGGACCGCAATCGAAGACATCCTGCGGCAGTACCGGTACCGCGAGTTAGACGGCTGGAGGCTCACCCGCGCGGAGAAGAAGCGTGTCGGCACCTACCTCCGGTACACGCGTGCCACGCTGCGCTGCCCGCTTTGCGGGAAGCTGGTTCGCCGGCACTCTGCGCCTTTTCATGCCTTCTCTCATTTCGAGAGGCTGGAGAGGCGCGGAGTGCTGCAGCTCTCCAGAGAGAACGGCAGCTGGGTCGTCGTGCTCGACGGCGCGAAGTATACCGGAGCCGGTTGGACGACCCTGCTGAAGGTCGCGGAGAAGCTGGGAGAGGAGGGGGTGGTGGTTAGTGGCTGAGCTCGAAGAATTCAATAAATGGAGAGCCGAGGTTTGCCAGGTTCTAAAGCGCCTAGGCGAGCAGCTCGGCGAGGCCGAGGAGCTGCACAGGCTCGTCGAACACGCGGACTGGCGCACCCTACCTAGAGCCCTAGCGAGGATGACGGCGCTGGCGCTCTTCGCACCCGAGCTTAGGCGCTACCTACCCAACATCGAGACCGCGGAGAGGTGGATGGAGGCTGAAAAGGCGCACAAGCTGGAGGTCATACGCAAGTACGCGGGCGCCGCCGGAGAGGGGAAGGTCGTGGTGGAGTACAGGCGCTACTGCCCCCTCTCGACCACCTACGAGTACTTCGACCTCCTCGAGTACCGCTACCCAGGGCTGCTGCCAATCGAGCAGCCCAGGATCGAAGGGATGCGCGTGTTCGACCACAGGACGCGCGCTTCGATAACTGTCGTCGATAGGGAGGAGTTTCTCAAGAAGTATGAGGGCAAGCGCTTGATGGCGGTGGTGCACATCGTCGAAGACGGACGCGAGGAGTACTTCATTGAGGAGTTGTATACAGAAGAGCTACTACTTTCCAACAAGGAGGTGGGAGCATGACGCACTACAAGTGGCTGGTGGCGAAGAGGAACCGCGAGGAGGCGGAGGAGTACGCTTTGCGCATCCAAAACCAAGAGAGATACGACTACTGCGAAGTCGAGGAGGTTGGCACCGTGCAAGAGGTTTACGAGAAACTGTTGAAGCCCGACAGCGCGCTCACGCGCGCGCTAAGGTTGAGCGGAATCAGCGTAGAAGAAGTACCGCAGTGGCTTAAGGCGCTGATAAGCAAGGGCAAGGAGAACTACAAAGTCTTCTTGGTCGATTGCCATGACTAGCGCGGGTGAGATTATGGCTCAACTAGGGCAGATCGTGTACGTTAACTTAACGAGCTTGGGGTTCCCGCTTGGCGACCCTGAAAACCTGTTACGCTACATCCTAAGGTACTTCGGCCTAAAGCCACTCGCGATAGTCATCGACTGGCACGACGACGACCCCGGAGTAGCGTACGCGCGCGCTGAGATCAGGGAGAGGGTGTTGGATGCGATTGACCGCGCTCTCGACGGCACGCCGCTCGAAGAGGAGCTGGCAAAAGAGTTCCCCAACTCAATCGTGATATCTCTCTTTGACGGTTCAGATACAGCGATTGCAGTAGCTGTAAAGAGGTGACCCCGAAACCGGCGGGGCGCCGTGAGGGCCCTGCCGTCAAACCGGCTCGTGGTGACCCCCGCAGCGGGGGGAGTTGGGTCCGAGCGCGAGCCCCCGCCGGCGGGAGTGGACCTCATAGAGAAATGGTTGCATAACAGCGACTCCAACCTCGCGCCCCATCTACTCTTAGTGGGGCGCAGCGGAGCGGGGAAGACTACCGTCGCTCGTACGATACTGATGTACGCCATAAGGGAGGGGCTCTTCCAAGAGGTAGTGCTGGATTGGGACAACGAATACGCTGACTACCTACCCCTCGAAGTCTTCGAACCACCCTTCCCGATATCAAGCGCGTATGAGCCCCTTGCCGACTCTGTCGCAGAAATCGAGAGAAGCGAAGAGGGGGGACACATGGTGGCAAACTATATACGGAAAATACTGCTCGAAACCGCCTCGCTGAAGAAAGCCGCCGAGCGCTTGCGGATGGAAGCGCTGTCCTCGCTGAAAGGCGTCCTCGAAGCGGCAGCCGCCCGGCTTGAGACGGTGGCAAAGTACACCGAGACGCGCGCGCGCGCGCGCTGCGAGGGAGTGTATTTATTGTCAACGATTCCCTCGATATGGGAGCGCGCAGCGGTGCAACAGTTCCTAGCGACATATATTACGTTCACTAAGAGCGACCCCGTTCCCACCCTCCTCGTCATCGAAGAGGGGGGGATGGGGGCGAGGACGACGTTCCTGCGACACCTCTTGGCGCTGGCGAGGAGGCGCAACGTCAAAGTGATGTTCATCACGCAAGGACCGCTGCCTCCACCTGAACTTCGTTCGTCGTTCGAAATTTTGCTTTTCGACTGCGACTGGGAGCTCCGCCGCTCCCTCCGCGCCCCCATCCCCGACTCCCAGCTGGGGGTCGGAGAGTGCTGGTGGGTGCGCCGGAGTGGAGCGCCAAAGAAGCTCCGTTTCAAGGCGAGGTGATCCCCGAAACTCCGCCCGAACCCGGGAGCTCGCTCACCCCGACGGTCCTCGGGCGGGGCGGGAATGCCGTCAGTCGAGGAGGTTTTCAAGGAAATCGAACCGAGACCTGGTCAAATGGAGATTGCACAACAACTAGCCGATCTCATTGCCAGTGGGAAGCGTGTACTGCTAACTGCTCCGACAGGCTGGGGGAAGACGCTTGTAGTTTTAGCGGCGTTGCGCGCCAGCGAGGCGCTGCCGGCGGCGTGGCTCGTCAGGGCGCTCGCGCTCGGGGAGCACATCGCCAACGAAGCAGCTAAAATGGGACTCTTTGCGTTCGTGGCGGCAGGACGCGAGAAAACATGCCTATTATGGGAGACGCTGGGTGACGCGACGTATGACCTGTGCAGGTACGCGCGCTACAAGTGCCCCTACGCACGGCTCCCGCCGACCCCTCCAGTCGGTTACGACTGGAGGGAGATGGTTGAGGCGGCGAAGAATGGCGGATGGTGCGCGTATTTTGCGCAGGAAATGGTGCCTTCTGACCTCATCGTACAGAACTACGAACGCGCTCTGCGGAGACCGGTTCGCGCACTCGCCGTGGACGAGGCCCACAACCTGGCACTCCCAGAGGAAAGGTCTATCCTGCTCTCTCGCCTCGCCGAAAGCATAGCGTACGCGCGCCATTACGTAAGCGCGCACTGCGCTAATAGGCTGGAGGCGCTGATTAAGTACGTGCTAACGAAGGACGGGGATTTGGATGTGCGTTTGCTGCTCCACGAGGAGGATATAGAGGAGCTAAAGCGCGTCTATGTTTCATTCCTCGCCGAGAACGCGGAGGTGGCGCGCGAAGTCCGCCCGCTCATATCACTCATAAGCGCGCCAGCAGTATACATAGAAGCAGAAAAGATTAGCGTTTTCAGACCGAGGAGGATGCTGAACTTCCGCCCATCAATACTAATAACAGCAACGCCCTTGCCCCTGCCCATACAACTTGATGCAGAGATCAATGTCAACTGGCACGTGCGCGCGCGCTCGCTAATTGTAAGCGATGTGACATCCAAATTCGATGAATTCGACTCCAGAATGGCTTTGAATTATAAAAAACTTTTGATAAATTTGGCAAAAAAGTTCCGAAGGGTCCTCGCGTTCGCCGCAAGCGAGCGTGTAGCGCGCGAATTGAGGAGCTGGGTGAACTACGAGGAGGTGATACCCCCTCCCGATTGGGAGGGGGTCTTGATGATAAAGGCGAGGAGCCGTTTCGCCGAGGGAATCGACTTGCCAGCCGACGCGGTTGCGCTATTAGGCGCACCATATTTACCGCCTGAAGTGAGCAACAGGTTAGCCAAGATATACAAAGCACAAGGAATAGAGAATAGCGTACGTCTAGCTGTCGATGGACCAATGATAGCAGTTACCGTTCAATCGATAGGTAGAGCGTGGCGGAACCCCGCCAGACCTCCACTAGTGGTGCTGGCAGATGCACGGTTTTCGCGGTACAAAGAAGAACTGCAGAAGATGCTAGACATCGAAGAAGAGGTTGCCAGCGACGAGCTGAATAAAGCGCTCCAGCGCGCTACCTCGCCTAACACCGCTTAACAGAGCCCTCCCCTTTACCACTTTCTACCAGTGCGCTAGCGCCACAATCGCCCTCCCTTTTCATCCACCCACCGAACCAGCCCGCCCCGCTGTAAAAGGCGGCCCTCCCGTAGAGGGGGGGTTGGGCGAGGGCGCGGGGCGCCGGAAGGCGCCGGCGCTCCGCCGCCTAGGGGCAGGCGCCCCGAAACGGCGGGCTCGCCCGATGAGGGTCCGCCGGCAGGGGGAAGGCGCCCCCGAGCCGGCGGGCTAGGTGGGCTGGTGAAAGGGAGGCTCCGGGACCGCCAGCCCCCTTCAAGCCTCTTTCAGCCTATGTAGTGAAAGATATAAAAACGAGTTTTCGCAGAGAAACTGTGCGCAGGGTCGTGAGCTTCTTGAGGCGGGGGAAGGGCAAGCTCTGGGTGGAGGAGAGCCTTCGGTCGGAGCACCCAGAGTTCTTCCAGCCCGGTCCGGCGGACGGCGAGCTTGCGGGCGCGCGCGTCTACATTCTCGCTCGCAACCCGGAGCTGAAGCTGGGCGCTGGGCTCGCGGTTGAGGTGGCGCGCAGCACCTTCAGGCGGGAGGCCATGGAGGGCTTAAAGGCACTCCTCCTCTTCGACGCACGCCACATCGATTGGGCGCTGCGCGAAGCTCGGGAACGCTGCAACGCGGCTGTGGTCAGCGCGATGGAGCGCGCCCGCGAAGACTACCGGGAGCAGCTGAAGTGGGCTAGGAAGCTGTGGGGCGGGCGCGAGCTCTCGTACTTCGGCGTCTACATCGAGGAGGAGGCGGTGGCCGTCGCCGGCATGCACCCGCTCGCCAGCTTCGGCGACTGGATCTACACGGTCTCGCACGAGCTGCTCCACCACGCCTTCCGCCACTGCCCGAGCCGCAGCGAGAACCTGAAGCCGCTCGCCGAAGCTTTGCTCGAAATCTGCCCCAGCTTGAAAGAGCGGTTCGGGAGCGTGGAGGGGCTCGCCGGGGACGAGGCTGCCGCGCTCCTCTTGGAGGAGGAGGCGCTGGGCTTCATCGCCCACCGCTACTTCAAGGAGGCGGCGAGGGAGCCGGGCCCCGCCGAGCGGCTCCTCTCGATTGCGGAGATGTGCTTCAGGCTCCGCGTCGGGGAGCGCGCCTACTGGAAGCTCCTCCCTAAGGTCTTGGAGCGGCGCGAGCTGGAGCCGGTGTGCGACGGGCCCCTGAGACGGGCAGCGCACGAGCTACTCCCCCGCTGGCTGGCTCGGCTGCCAGCGGACATTTACGCGGAGAAGCTGAGAGGGCTGGCAGACGCTTACGCCGGAAGGCTCAGGGAGCTGGCGGAGGAGGCGTCGCAGCAGCTCCGCTGGCTCGCCGAAAGACCTAAGCCGGACACGCTCTTCGAGGGGCTGCGGAGGCTGGAGCGCCTAGAGGAGCTGACAGAGTTCGGGCGCGCGCTCAAACAGTAAGGTATAAATACCAGCGAGCGCTGCTTCAGCGCGTGAGCTCGGAGAGGGGTTTGGGGAAGGTGCTGAGGGGCGTGCAAACGCTCGAGGACCTGATCGAGGTCGCGGAGAGGGAGCTTGGAGAAATAGTGGTCGAGTGGCGCGCGCTCCTCAGGATGCTGGGCGTGGACCCGTGCAAGGCGCTGTACATACCGGGCGAGAGCACACAGGCGTGGCGGGACATCGACGGCAACTGGTACTTCTCGGTGGACCCGAGGGAGGTCCTCCTCTCGCGGGCTGGGGAGGGGGTGCTCTACGAACTCGCCCGCGCCTACTACAGGGGCAAGCGCTACTCCGCGCTTGAGGTGGAGCTGCTCTCGGCGCTCGCGCGGTGGCTGGCGACGATGATGCCGGACTCCCCGCCGAACCCCGAGCGCGTGCTCAAGCCGACGCGCGAAGAGGTGAAGAGGGCGGTCGAGCTGGCGCGCGCGGCGGGCGTGGAGCTGGACGAGGAGCTCGCTCGCCTGTTCGAGCGCAAGCCGCACCTCGCGGCCCTCTGGGCGCTCACCACCTTCCTCTACAAGCTCCTAGGGCTGGAGGACAGGGAAGCGGTACCGGCGGAGCGCTTCCTCTTCTACCTCGCGAAAGCGGCGGGCAGCGGGAGAGCGCGCCCCAGCTTCCCCGCGCGCCTCAGAGGCTTCCTCCGGCGCCCACCGAGAAGAGGGGCTGAAAACGGCTGATCCCCAGCGCGCCCCTCGGGTGGCGGAGCCGCGCGCCGCTTTCAGCTCGCGAAAGGTATAAAAAAGCTTACCCAGCTATTACTCCCATGCCCATCTTGGAGCCGGATAGCGAATACTGGGATTGGTACAAGGTTCGGAAGGCGGGCAACCTGACCGAGCTCCGCCAGTACCCGGCGTTCATCCTCTGGAACGGGGGCGACGGGCTGCGGCTAGCCGTGCCGAAGGGCGCGAAGAAGCCGGAGGGGAGGGGCTGGTCGCTGGCGAAGAGGGGGGAGCCGAGGCCGTGGCCCGCGGCGCCCATGACGGAGGAGGACCTCGCGAAAGAGAAGCTGCTGGGCGCGCTCATCGCCAGCCCCGTGCCCCTCGGCGAGGTGAAGAAGAACTACGGGAGGTTCATGCGGAACTACCGGAGGGCGCAGGCGCTCGCCCAGATGGGCAAGGGGAAGCTGCTGGAGGAGCTCGAAAAGATGAGACCCTGGTGGGAGGAGGTCGAGAGGTGCGGCTTCGAGGTCTACGCGTGCTACGGATTCCGCTTCCTCGACCTCGGGGAGGAGGTGAAGGCGGGCTTCCGCGAGACCGCCACGCTGGCGGACCTCGCGAAGCGCGCGAGAGAGGGCGACGAGAAGGCTAGCAAAGCGTGGGAGAGGCTGGAGAAGCCCGCTGTAAAGCTGCTCGAGGCGAAGCCGAAGAGGCTGAGGAGGGCCCCGCTCTGGCTGACGCGGAGCCAGCTGGAGCGGCTGCTCTACGCCCTGTCGGTGGTGTACAGGGAGGACAAGGGCGGGATCGAGGTCTTCCTGGCGGGGGACTTCAGCATCGCCGTGCGCTTGGGCGCCGGCAACAGCAACCTCCTGGTGGTCGGCGAGTCGCAGACGGGCAAGAGCACGCTGGTCGGCTGCCTGCTGGCCCAGCTCGCCCGCTGGGGCTGGCCCGAGAACATCTTAATTCTGGACTGGGCCGGCGAGTACACTTTCCTGGAGAAGTGCGGCTTCCGCGTCTTGGAGGCTTTGGACCCGGTGTGCAACCCGCTGGCGCTGGGGCCGGCGGCGGCGCTGGAGATCCTCCAGCAGGCGGCTTACGAGGCTGCCGAGAGCGAGAGGGGGAAGTTCGGGGTGTGGGGCCTCAGGGAGGCGGAGAAAGCGCTGATGGAGGCGGAGCGGGAGGCGGCCCAAGAGCTGGAGGCGGCGGTGAAGGAGGGGAGCGAGCGGGGTGGCACTCTGATCGACGTGGTGCGGGCGCTGGAGAAGAGGCTGGGAAGCGCGAGGACGCAGAACGAGCGGGACGCCGTGCAAGCGGCCCTGAACAGGGTCGAGCTCTTCCTCCACCCGGCGCTGTGCGCGAGGGAGTGGGCCTTGCCCGAAGGCAGGGTGGTGGTGGACTTGAGCGGGCTCCCGGGCAAGAGGGTGAAGAAGGCGGTCGGGCTCACGATGCTCCGCATGATCCTCGCGGGCGCGGAGGGGGAGCACGCGTGGCGCGGCCTCGTCGTGGTAGACGAGATCCACAACTACATCGTCCCCACGCCCGCCGGCCCGGACTGCCCCGTGGTCACGGACATCGCGAACCAGCTCTCGAAGCACGGCGTCGCGGTCTGGGCGGTGGGGCAGCAGTACCACCGAGTCCCGGTCGGCCTGCAGGGCGCGCGCGCAACCGCGGTGTTCAGGCAGACGCACGCCGAGGCCTTGCGCGCCGTCGAGCTCTCGATGGGGAGGGAGGCTGCGGAAACCGTGAGGAACCTGCCGCCCCGCCAGTTCTACCTGTTCGCGGACTGCAGCGTGCCGGCTGTGAGGGCTCCACCCCCCATCGCGGAGAAGGTGGCGCCCTTGATGGCTGCGAGCAAGGCCTCCCGCGAGAACAGGCAGCTCGACTTCCAGCGGCTCGCGGCGCGCCTCGGGTTCGAGTACGCGGACCTCGTGGAGCTGTACGTCAGGTACCTGCCGCACGCCCGCGCGCTGGCGCGCTTCGCGCTGCGCGCGGCGAGCCCAGAGGAGCTCGCTGAAGTGAGGTCGCTCGACCTCGACGCGAAGGTGGCGATGAAGCTCGGCGAGCTCTACGCGATCCGGTACGGGCTCCTCCCGCCCGGCGGCGAGCGGCTTGGAGCCTGAGGAGGAGGTCGCGGCGCGCGTCACGACGCGTGCACCCAGCGCGCCACCGACGACCGCCCCCCACGCGCTACCGCCCGCTCTCGTAGTCGGGGGAGCCCTCGGGGAACCTGTCGTCGGTTGACTCGTAGCTGGCAGCGTAAACTTCGGGCGCCGGGTCCTCCATCCGAGGCTCCCCGCCCTCTCGAGGCCGCTCAGAGGGGGGCGACCCCCACGGCAGATCCACGCCGATCTTGACGGTGCTGGGCTCGTCGCTCGGCCAGAAGCTCAGCTCGACCTTGACCCCCGCCGCCTCGAGCAGCTCCTTGAGCGCCTCTATGACCTCCCCCGCCTCGCGCGCGTACGCGACGAGGTAGAGGCCATCCCACCACGCGGCGAGCCCCCTCCCCTCAAGGTAGTCCATAACGATCTCGCAGACTGCGTCAACGTCGTAGCAGCGCAGCGCCCTCTTCAGCCGCGCGCTAAGCTGCGCGCTAGCCACCCCGCTCACCCCGCGCGCGCAGCCACCGCTCCACCTCCTCCTCCGTCGGAGCGATCTCGAGAACCTCTGGCGCGCGCTCCGATAGAGCGCTCACCGCCGCGAGGAACGAGTGCAGGTCGCGCGCACGCAGCCGCTTGAGCCTCGCGATCAGCTTATCGATCTCGCCGCCGAGCTCCGTGCCGGCGTACTTCTTCTTTATTTGCATCAACTTAACCACCGCTCTGGTTTTCCAAGCCGAGAACTCGCTCACTCCACCTCACCCCTAAGCTTCTCTTTCCAGCCCTTCGCGTAAACCCGCAACATATCGAGCGCCTCGTTGACACGCCGTGCCGCTATCGCCATATTCACTTCCTCTCCCTCGTGCCTAGCGCTAATCTCATGTTCCAACTCCGCCTCAGCTTCGATGAAGAGGCTCCATACCATCTCAT
>Ga0207433_10016539_pt1 | contig 10344 bp, 14 predicted proteins | sample YelNatPaOPGAMG01_FD_187559 | JGI IMG/M metagenome (GOLD analysis project Ga0207433, IMG submission 187559) | Hot spring thermophilic microbial communities from Obsidian Pool, Yellowstone National Park, USA - OP-RAMG-01 (SPAdes) (version 3) | ecosystem: Environmental > Aquatic > Thermal springs... | reverse complement strand
AGGAGAAGCAGGGCCAACGGGTGAGACAGGCCCGACGGGGGAAGCAGGGCCGACAGGAGCAACAGGGCCGACGGGAGAGATTGGACCAACAGGGCCAACTGGCGAGACAGGGCCAACTGGGCCGACTGGCGAGACAGGGCCGACAGGGCCTATGGGCGAGACAGGGCCAACTGGGCCTACGGGCGAGACAGGGCCAACAGGGCCAACAGGGCCAACGGGAGAGGCTGGTGGGGCGCCGCTAGATGCATCATACATCGTTGAGGAAGCTAACGCAACACTAGAGGACGAGCGAATTCTAGGTACAACTATCATAACATCTGATAGTTTATCCGCCAGACAGGCTGCGGCGAGCGCAGGGCGCTTGTTCTTCCCCACGAATAGTTTCTATCTCATGCGTGATAATGGGGCAGCCTGGGCCTCATGGGGGCCTTTATATCCCCTTACGCCGCCAAACTTAAGTGAGTTTACCTGGGTTAATCAGGGCACAGCAACTGCCGATGATACCTATGGAGGTATCTATCTCCTAGCGCCAGCAGTCAGTGGAGATAACTTTCGTATCTTAAAAAAGAGTGCGCCATCTACCCCATACACAATCACGGCAGCATTCCTTATTCAGTCTCACGCCGTAAACTACAACAGCGCTGGGCTAATTTGGCGGGAAAGCTCTAGCGGTAAATTAGTAACTCTAGCCTATGGGTCAACAGCAAGCAATCTTACTTCGGATAAGTATGCTAGCCCAACATCTTGGTCCGCAAATTACTTTAACATTAACATAAAGAACCCAGCGGCTATGTTCCTGCGCATTGTAGATGATGGTACAAACAGGAAGTGCCTTTGGTCAGCAAATGGGGTCTTTTTTCATCAACTCCATTCCATATCGAGAACAGACTATATGACCGCAGATGAGGTTGGTTTCTTTGCTAACTCTAACAATGCTACGTATCCATGTTCCATTTTGCTGCTTTCTTGGAAAGTAGAGTAGGAGGATTCGATGTCAAACTATGACATTATACGGGGAAGACAAGTGGTAGTGCCAATGACCAACAACTCTGGCGGGGATATCGCCGAGGGTGATGTGGTAATTGTGGATACCAGCACTGAGAATTCTTTTACTACCACGACGACAGAGGCTGATACATTGGTATTAGGCATTGCCGCCGAGACAATCGCTGACGGCGAGGAAGGCCGCGTGCTTATCGCTGGTTATGCCGCCAAAGTAAATGTGGTGACATTGACCGCCATTGGTGATTTTCTCATTACCTCAACCACGCAGAAAAAGGCAAAGCCATCTAGCACTATCTGCAATGGGGCCTTTGGACTTGCCCTTACTAGCAGCGAAACGACCGTTGAGGCTATTCTTTTTGCTGGTACACAATTTGGCGCAACGGGGCCAACAGGTGAGCCTGGCGAAACTGGCGCAACGGGCGATACGGGACCTACAGGCCCAACGGGCCCAACTGGAGAAACAGGCCCGACAGGAGAGACGGGGCCAACAGGTGAAACTGGACCTACAGGCCCAACGGGGCCTACAGGCCCAACTGGAGAAGGCGGGTATATCTATCAAACATTTATGTTCTCAATGGAGGGCACACTATCCACGGGCGAAAAGCCCCTAAGGATTTATGTTAAGGGTGACTATACGATTGCTTATGTTCGCGCAGCGGTAAACACGCCCTCCTCAGGGCAAGCGATAATTGTGGATGTCAACAAAAATGGCACTACTATCTTTACAGACCAAGACAAACGACCACAAATCTCCGCTGGGGCATACTACGATGACTCAGATACTCCTGACGTAACTACGCTAACAGATGGAGATTACTTGCAATATGACATTGACCAGGTAGGGACGGGTGGCAACGAGGGTTCTGACTTGACGGTTATGGTCTATGTCACCCAAAATGTTACTACATCATAGAGGATAAGATGGCAAAGGTTCGCATTTCACAAACTAATGCTCAGGTTGACCTAGAATCTACCGCGCCGCCACGGAGGATTACGCAGCTTATGGTAGAGGTAGATGTGAGTTCTGTCCCAATGCCACGGCGCATCACTCAACTCCTTATTGAAGTAGATTTAGAGCAACCAACGGGCAGAGTGCAGGGACCCACTGTGGCTCAAATATGAGGTGATTATGGCAAGACTATTTACGACGGGATTTGAAGAGGGCGACGCCTATGTCTTTACTGGATTTGGTGGTGCTGCGCCCACGAATTACAGTATTATTACTACTAATGTTCGCACTGGCTTAAGGGCAATCTCGATAGGGAGCAACTGCTTTCCAAATATTACCTTTACAGCTACATCTGAAGTTTACCTCCGATTTGGATTCAGGTTTGGCGGGTCAGCCTCTGATACAACTATACTGCAACTTCAAGATGGCTCTAATATACAAATACTGCTTAGCTATATTTGCGACTCTGGACTGCTGCGAGCTTGGAGAGGGAATAAAGTAACAAAACTTGCTGAGGTCTTTGTGCCCTGGGCAATGCGCTGGTATTGCATTGAGGTACACTTACTTGTTGACAATAGCAGCGGTGTCCTGCAAGTCAAAGTGAACGGAGAGCTAGTACTTGACTATTCTGGAGATACACAACAATCAGCGAATTCAACCGTTGACACCGTAGTGTGGTTTGGGTCAGCTAACGGTCAATACTTTGATGATATAGCCATTAACGACACAAGCGGAAGCAGAAACAATAGCTGGATTGGTAGAGGCGGAGTCTACGGGTTAGTGCCTAATGGGGTAGGAAATTATTCTGAGTTTACCCCTAGCGCAGGAAATAATTACGAATGTGTGGATGAAGTTCCCCCCGACGGTGACACGAGTTATGTCGAGAGTGATACGGTCGGGCACAAAGACTCTTATGCCCTTGCCAATCTCTCTCTTACGTCAGCTTCGATAGCTGCTCTTGTATGGCACGTGTGGGCAAAGCAAGATGTCTCCGATGGGCGCAACGTCGCCAGGTTATTGCGCATTTCGGGCACAGATTATCAAGGAGCAGATAAAGCATTAACTACATCGTATCAAAGACTCATGGAAACAATAGAATCCAATCCGCATACTTCAGCAGACTGGACTCTAGATGATATAAATGGGCTAGAACTTGGCTTTGTATCCAGATAGGAGGAAAATATGGCAAGGATATTCATGACTGGATTCGAGAGCGGGGATTTGAACCTTTTCAATTCATACAACGGGGTTAGTATAACTACCAGTAAGGCGCGAACAGGGGCACGCTCTCTTCTGGTTCCTTATAACTCTTCCGCCAAGCGACTATTGCCCGCAACGATAAGTGAACTCTATATGCGGTTTGGCATCTACCACAATACAAGCTCTGGCTCAGGTGCAATTATTAAGTTCATTGACCCTGCGGGGACAGTGCAGTGTACGTTTGTGTGGGATATGACCAACGCTAAAATAGCGGCATACCGTGGAGACAAAGCTACCTTGCTTGCAGAATGGGCTGGTATAACCTCTGCTGAATGGCACTGCATAGAAATTCACTTGGTTGTTGATGATACTAACGGCGTTTTCGAGGTAAAATATGACGGCACCCTGGTAATTGATTATGACGGAGACACAAAAGCTTCGTCAACGGCGGGGGTTCGTACAATTCAGTTTAGTCCAGTCTCAGGGGCGGGCAATTCATACAACCTGGATGATATAGCCATTAACGACACAAGCGGAAGCAGAAACAATAGCTGGATTGGTAGAGGCGGCATCTACGTTTGCAAACCAAACGGAGTGGGTACTTATTCTGAGTTAACCCCAAGCGCAGGAAATAATTACGAGTGCGTGGATGAAGTCCCCCCCGACGATGACACAAGTTATGTCCAGAGTAATACGGTTGACAAAAGGGATACATATGCGCTAGAAAACTTATCCGTTGGGGCGGGAACTATCTCGGCAATCTGTTGGCAAACGCGAGCTAGGCTAACAGAGCCTGGCAGTGGAAGTATAGCTAGGCTGCTGCGTATTGAAAATACAGACTTCGAGGGTGACCCCATTACCCTTGAGCCTTCATATAATTGGTTCGAGGAGATAATCGAAGAAAACCCCATTACAGAGCAGGCGTGGCAAATCTCAGAAATCAACTCTCTTGAAGCGGGAGTCCAGGTTGAGGATTAGTTGATGCGCACACAACTTGGACTGACAAGGAGGCAAATATGACAAAAGAGGAAATCGCAGAGGCAATTGCCCGTTGTGGGCGGTGGACAAAGCCAGAAATCCAAGAGGCCGCAGTAGTGATGGCTGAGGGATTCGGTTTGAACGTTGACCTGTTCCTGCGCCAAGTTCAAGCCGAAAGTTCATTCCGTCATGACGTGATAAGCTCTGCTGGATGCTATGGGCCATGCCAGCTACATCCTAGATGGTATCCAGTGGAGAGATATGCGCACCCCATTGCGAACATTTACAAGGGCGCGGAGATTATGGCTTCTTACCTTAAGCTCTACAAGGGGGATACAGCGAAAGCCCTAGCCGCTTACAACTGTGGGCCTGGCCGTCTATCTAAAGCACTGCAATTCGGCGATGAATGGCGAAAGCACATTCCCGCCGAAACAAAGCTCTACTTAGAACGAATACTAGGAAAGGAGGATGAGGCATGAAACTCTGCGCCTTACGTATACTATGCATAATCGCCCTGAGCTTATGCATGCTACTCTACAACGCGCCCCCCGTCGGGCAGCAGCGCGTTCTAGGCCCAGAGCACGCTAGGGCAATTGTGGGCGTCTCCGCCGATGAGAGCACAGTACGCTTGGTGAGTTATGAGGCACAGCTATCGTGGCGTGTAGAGACCATTGATACGGTTTACATCGTTGACGGCACAACGGGGAACATCGTCAACGAATGGCCGAATATTTGGGATGGCTTGAACCGCCGAACGTATGCCACCTCAAACTGCCGCGCATTGCCAGGACAATTGTGGATTACCGAAGAGGGCCCCGTGCCAGGAATGCCAGTAGACGATGTGGCGTGGGGCGCTCACGACAATGCCGCCTTCTTCTTTGCCGATTTGTGGTTTACCTTTAAACGCGATAGCTTTGACGGGAAAGGCGGACCCATTGTACAGACAGTGCACAGTGGCGTCAACACTGGATTTACCTGTGACCACAACAATGCCGCATATTTCCCCTATTTGCAGCAGATAGCCTATGGGGATGGAGATGGCATAAGATTCTCGCCATTAGCCCTTGACCCAACAGTCGTGTGCCACGAGGCGGGGCACTGGATTGTTCACACAACAATTAAGTGGCCCGATGGCTCACCACGTGGTTTAGACTACCATGATGAACCAGGGGCGCTTAACGAGTCCTACGCCGATTTCTTTGCGGCATGGTCTAATGACACCTGGCTCATCGGCGAGAAGTGCTATACTCCCCAAACACCTGGCGATGCCCTGCGTGACATGGCTGACCCGACGCGCTATGGGCAGCCAGACCACTACAGCAAATATGTGAACACGGGAACGCAAAGTTATCGTGTGCACATGAATAGTGGTATAATGAATAAGTGCGCGTACTTAATGTCGCAGGCAGTAGGAGTTGATGCAGCTATTCGCATCTGGTATTACGCATTATTCAACATGCCTGGCGATGCTACATTCGCGGTGGCGCGTGGGGTAATGGAGCAAACTGCACGAGAATTAGGAATAGATGTAAATGCAGTTGGCGCCGCATTTGCAGCGGTGGGCATTGGTGCGCCAGCCGAGACGCCGACAGCGGGACCAACATTAACGGCGACGCCGAAGCCTACAGCAACGCAAACACCGAAGCCTACAGCAACGCAAACACCGAAGCCTACAGCAACGCAAACGCCGAAGCCAACGGTAGGGCTGTGTCAGAAATGCACAAACAGTACCGAATGCCCACCAGGGTGGTGGTGTAAACAGTGTCCAGGCATCCCGCATAAAATATGTGTACCGATGATTGGGCACAGCACATGGTGCTTGTATTGTAAAGACAAATGGAGGTGAACCCGCGACATACAGACGACGCTTGACAGCCAACAAAATGTAAAGGGGATGATATGCAGAAATTAAATTGGCAAACGAAAGGGCATTATCCTTCCCTGGGGAACATGTCTTTACAAGAATGGCTGCTTGCTAATCATAATGGAAGGACGTGCAAGGATATTGCCGATGATGTAGCTAACATTGTTTCACTTCCCGCAAAAAGCGTTTATTGCGCCGTGAAGCATAGATGCATAAAGCTGAAACTGCGTACTACTCAAGAAGAATATATTTCCCGTATGAAGCGGGTATGTAAAGAAAGAATTCGCCCAGAAATCACCCCCAACGAAACTCCCCAAATTGACCCACAAGCATTGCTAGAAAAATACATCAACCTACAACATGAATTACAAAAGGCACAAGTGCCAGACACCATAGAAATTACCTTAAACGTCTCCTCGCCAATAGGCATTGCCTTTACTTCCGATTGGCATATTGGTCCCATGGGAACAGATTTGGAAGCGCTGGTAAGGGATATTGAAACCATAGTGAATACCCCACAGTTATACGCCTACGTTGGCGGGGACATCGCCCAAAATATGATTCTCTCTACGATGTCTCACTTCGGGTGTCTGGAGCAAGGCATGGCAATCAACGACCAATGGATTATCGCTGAATATCTCCTGCAGAAATTAAAGCCTGCTATCCTAGCGATAGGCGATGGAAACCATTCGGCATGGTCTACCAACGTCGCCGATGTGAACCGCGTGCGCCAGATTGCATCCGAACTGCATATCGTGTACACTGGGCACGGTGGAACAATAAAGCTACGCGTTGGCAATCAACAATATATCATCTATCGCAGCCATAAGGGGAGATTCAATTCTTCATTCAATCTCAGCCACTCCGCAAAACGCGCTTGGGAGTTCTCCCCAGTTTCATTTGATGTTGGGGTGATAGAGCATGGGCATGAGCCAACCATTGAACCATTCTATCGTCATGGATTGGAGAGAATAGCTGTACGCACAGGAACGTACTTGATACAACACCGTCTTGTAGAAAGTGGCGGGCTGACGTGGCGCCATGGCGTGCCAGTAGTTATCTTCTATCCCAATGAGCGCAAAATGGTGCCATTTATTGACCTGTCTCAAGCTGTAGAATTTCTAAAGGTGATTTATGCTGGCTACGGTAATGATAGTTAGAAATGCAGAAGAGACGCTGCCGCATTGTATTTCTTCCGTGAATGGACACGTTGACGCCATTGTTGCCCTCATGGTTGGAGAAAGTAGCGACCATACTGAAGATGTTCTTCGGCAAACGGGATGCATCTATGCCAAGCGCGAGTGGCATGACGACTTTTCTCGCGCCCGCAATGAACTTTTTGATTATGCGCGGAGTGTGGGTGTGCGCTGGGCCTTGCTGCTTGATGCAGACGACATCCTCGGCAATGCGCCTGGGCTGCGCGAGGCCGTTGCCAAACTAGAGGCTGACGATATTGGGGAAGGATTCCTACATATCGCGTTCGGCAGACTGTCTTATTGGCAGAAACGCATCTTTGACCTGACTAAACCTGGGAAATGGGTGGCTCGCGTACACGAGGTCTACGTTTCTCAGAATAAGACGACGAAAGTCCCAGGGATAGATGTTGTCCATATCCGTGGCACACTGCAAGCTACACGAAACAAAGACAGAAATCTGCGCATATTTGAGAAGTGGTATGCCGAAGCGCCTCACGAATTTGACGCGCATACGTTCTACAACTATGGCAACGAGTTGGCGTGGCACGGGCGGCATGAGGACGCCGCCCGTGTCTATGGCCTGGCGCTAGGACTACCTCAGTGGGTAGAAGAACGATATTATACCCACATCAGACGCGGAGAATGCTTTGTTGCAATGAAGGCATATACGCAGGCTTGGGAAGAATTCTGTGCTGCCGCTAAACTGTTCCCAGAATGGGACGCGGCATACAAGGCAATGGCTAGGTGGTTCTATACACGCGGGTTGGGAGATATATGCCTAATTGTGAACGATTATGCGCAAACTAAGGTGGCTCCACAAACCATTCTCCCCTCGCCCATAACCGATGAGTGGCACAATGCCGTCATGGAAGCGGCTAGGCGCGACGCAGAGCGTCAGCATCCTCATCACTGATAAGAAAATCATTAAAATCTTGCAGCGACATGAGAACGACATCTTGGGAATGCTGCTGCCTGGCAAGGTGTATGATGACAACTGGCAGCTTCCAAGCTGGCGTATTTCTTTTCGCTTTGGCGAGCGCATTAGTAATAGCTGGTGGAAGATTGTTCAATTCCACCACATAGATACAATGCGCATGTGTCTCGATAGGATAAATACCCCCCAAGTCAAAAAGGGTCTTATGCTGCAATTCCGTTTTAAGCCGCCGCACTAAGACATCCCAAATATCTTCTTGGGACACATCGTCTCCTTCCATCATAAAAGGGCAGTATCTGTGAGTTGCCTTATCAATTCGTCCGCCATTTGCCAATAAGTAGGGCTATTGGTAACGTTACCTGCTACATCTCGGTCTAACAAAAAACAATGAACCTTTTTCTCTCCTAGCTTCCTGCGTCCCAACCTTCGCGCCTGATAACGGTTTCTAGCAACCACGATGTCTATCGAGTATTCTGCATTGGCAATTGGCTCACGGCCAATTACTAGATATGCATTCATTTGACGTCTGAGTCCCCTGCATTGGCAAGAATATCAATGGCGGCATTGACAATATCCTTCGCGGAAAGGTTAAGTCCCTCAGCTAGATTCTCCGTCAGTTTTTCCCGTAAACCATCAAGGTCATACGCCAGAATAGAGAGGGCTATTAAGCACGCCCCGATTCTTCTATAGTTTTCTTCAGTAAAGTCTTTGTCTTCCATTTTCTTATCCCCCATCTGGATATGGCACCTTCCCTGCTAAATAGCACAGGCGTATCGCCCTCTCCGTGATATAGAGATTTCTTTGATACACGGCTTCCCACTTTCTGTATTCGTTCCACCAGTTATTATCTAGTTTGTACCTGTTCGTACACAAACAATACGGCCTATTGCGGCAGATATAACAATCCCACTCTTGCCCTGGTGGACACGGCGGGGTGTGTGGACAGAATGGACAAAACAAATGGTCACCGTTATTCTGCGGGCAATAATCGGCCCGCCTTTTGTGCTTAGGAGATTTAGCGGGGGGCAATCCATATATCCTAAATAGCAAATACATCGTTGTAGGGCTGATTGACAGCGAACGCGCATACCTTTGCACATCGTCAGCTTCTAAATAGCCGCGATATATCGAATAGACATCCCGATAACTATAACGTTCCAACAGCTTGGTCGCCCTGCGTGGCATAGTTCCCTCCATCAATTATATAAACTTGCACGACGCCGCGTGGACTCAACTTCTCATAAGCGGCTGGTGTCAAATCAATAACCACACGGTATCCATCCTTGCTTGGAAAAAACCACTCCACGATATATTTCCCTATTTGCTTTTCCGTCCAGGTAAAATACCCCGCCTCAGTCAACAGCCCACAATCGTTCACGCGGACAACAACATCGGCGTCGCCGTAAACAACACGCAGCATTTTGCCGCGCAGTAATTCCCACAATTCATGAGGCACGGCAGCGCAGAACGCATCGGCGTCATAAGGCTCACCAGATTTCGTATAGCGGCCATTGTGCGTATCTGCATCATAATGTGTAGCTATGCCGACCATGAACGGCGTGGGAGGAGGGGGCATGGAATTGACTCTGAGCATGGGACTGTATACGCGCTCTTCATGGGGGCTACAAGCGTAGCCCCCATGATGTCTAGGCATCTCTTCGTTAGTGATGATGACAGCTGTATGTACATGATAAGCGTTACCGCCGCCAGGGGATATAAATGCATAACATAACACCGCAACGAGAAAAAGGACAGCAAGACATCCCCCTTTTCGTTCCAGCGACCAAACCGTGATACGCTCTGGATGTTTCATCACTTCCCCCTTACGCTGCCACCCTGGAATCGGGCGAAAAGATAGGCCCTACGTAACATAAGCTATTATGTACGTGCTTGTCGTAAAGAACCTTTGTGCCCTGTGGCAGTACAACCCCCTTTCCATATATCATCTCCATCGCTGGGTTGTAGACGACATATTTGGGCGGATATTCATATTTCTTTTGAAATTCAGCAGCAGCCACAGACGGCGTGGAATTCTGCAAACAAAGGTAATTGCCAAATAGCATTTCTAACCCCTCCTTTTACGCCTTTTCTCTTCAGCCAGCTTAGCCTTCCCCCAATGGATTGGGCACAGCCGCATAAGTTGCCATCGCGCCGAACCAACGTCATCGTTGATTCTGTTTATAACTCGTATTCCCTTTTGCACTTATGGCACTTCACC
>Ga0207433_10016538_pt1 | contig 10345 bp, 11 predicted proteins | sample YelNatPaOPGAMG01_FD_187559 | JGI IMG/M metagenome (GOLD analysis project Ga0207433, IMG submission 187559) | Hot spring thermophilic microbial communities from Obsidian Pool, Yellowstone National Park, USA - OP-RAMG-01 (SPAdes) (version 3) | ecosystem: Environmental > Aquatic > Thermal springs... | reverse complement strand
TTTCCTTTCTGACAAGCCATATCCATAGATTCAACAAGCCACTTTTCAGACATCTATATCCCTCCCTTAAAATTTATTTTTAACTCTACAGACATTTTCTCATAAAATATAAAGAAAGTAAAGGCTAATGGCTTTCTAGCCCGTCTCTCCTACCTATTCATAACTCGCTTAAGAGTTCCCAAAATCCTGGGAATGATATATCTACACACTCGTAATTGTGTATCTTTATATTTGATCTTGCCCCTAAACCTGCTATTGCCAATGCCATAGCAATTCTGTGGTCATTGTAGCTTTCCACATCAGTTCCTTCTGGTATCTTAGGACCATATACACAGAATCCATCAGGAAGTTCTTCTATATCTATTTTCAGTTTTTTAAACTCGGTTACTATAGCCTTTATTCTATCACTCTCTTTTACTCTCAATTCTTCTGCCCCTGTAACAGATGTCTTACCTTTAGCATAGGCACCAAGTACAGCTACAAGAGGTAACTCATCTATCAATAATGGGACCTCTTCTTTAGAAACATCGGTCCCTGTAAGTTCAGAACCTTCCACATATATATCTCCAAATAGTTCGTTCAGACTCTCTCCTTTTACTTTTACTTCTATCTTTCCTCCCATTCTTTCAATCACCTCTAATAGACCTATCCTCCCAGGATTAAGACCAACATTTTTTATTACTATTCTAGAGTTAGGGACTATGAGCCCAGCGACTATAAAGAAGCTTGCAGAAGAAAAATCTCCAGGGACGTAGACCTTTTGTCCCTCCAGATTAGGTCTTCCATAGACAGTAATACTATTACCTTCCTTTTCTATCTTCGCCCCAAATGATGGAAGCATTCTTTCTGTATGGTCTCTTGAAGGAAGAGGCTCTGTAATAACACTATTTCCTTCAGCTAGAAGCGAAGCTATGATAATGCTAGATTTTACCTGGGCACTTGCCACTGGAAGCTTATAATCAATAGGTCTTAATGGGAATCTTCCCTTTATAGCTACAGGTGGATACTTATTGTTTGCCCTTGCCCAGAACTCTCCACCCATAAGAGAAAGGGGGACTATTACTCTATCCATAGGCCTTCTCCTAAGAGACTCATCTCCAGTAATTACAGAAAAGAATGGCTGTCCAGCTAAAAGTCCTGATAGAAGTCTAATTGTAGTACCAGAGTTACCTGCATCAAGAATACTTATAGGTTCTTTAAAGGCTGTAAGCCCCTTTCCGTATATTCTTATTATCTTATCTTTCTCTATCTCAACCCCAAGAGCTTCGAGGCACTCTAAGGTAGAATAACAATCCCTCGCATCAGAAAAATTTTCTATCTCGGTAATACCATTACTCATAGCACCAAAGATCGCTACCCTATGAGAGATAGATTTATCACCATTCACTTCTATCTCTGCATCTATTCCTCTTGTCTTTCTTTCTATCTCTATCATCTTGAATGTTTCACCCCTACCCTATCACAATATTCTGATATTGGACACCTGCTACACTTAGGAGATACAGGCTGACAGATGGCCTGCCCAAGTGTAACTAGAAGGTCGTTATATTCAATCCAGTATTCTCTTGGCAATTTCTCCCTTAGAGCAAATTCTGTCTCTTCTGGTGTCCTGGTCCTTACATAACCAAGTCTATTTGATATCCTATGGACATGGGTATCCACACATATTCCAGGTTTATTATACCCTAAAGTAATAACGAGGTTAGCTGTCTTTCTCCCTACCCCTTTTAATTTTAAAAGTTCATCCAAATCATCAGGAACTCTGCCATTATACCTTTCTACTAAGGTCTTACAGACCTCTTTAATTGTCCTAGCCTTATTATGATAAAATCCAACCGGATATATAGCCTCTTCTATCTCTTTAACATCTAACCTCATCATCTCCTCAGGGCTCTTTGCTATAGCAAAGAGCCTCTGGCTAGCCTTGGCTGTTACATCATCCTTGGTCCTAAGGCTCAATATAGTAGATATAAGGATAAAAAATGGATCTTTGTATTCTACTGCCACCCGGGTTACAATTGGAGTTTTCCAGTACCTGACTGCATCCCTTAGTATAGGAATTATATTATGTATATCCTCGTCTCTCACAGAAAAATAGCCAATAGCCAGATTATAAGTATCCCAAGTAAGCCAACAAGGATCCAAGTTATAATGCTCTCTTCCTCTACTCTAAAGATTGCCTCTCTGGAAATTATATTTCCTTCTTCATCAGAGGCAGTCACCAATACCTTATAGTTTCCTGGCTGTACTTCTCCCCTCCATTTTACATCTATATCTGGTATAGAGGCTTTAAAATTAGAAAGAGGGGTAGCAATAAGATTATTATTCATATCTCTGATCTCTACTGTTACTTGAGCCTTCTTAGAGATGGTAAATCTTATATCAAGGTCCTTCTTAAATAACGTCTTTACCTTATAGGGCTGTGGAGATATCTTTATCTCAGATATACTTAAAGGTGCAACCTCTAGCTTGGCAAAGATACTTGTTGTTTGACCTGGATAGACCTCCACGATACCCTCCCAAGGCTTATAACCAAAAAGCTCAACGCTTATATTATGGGTTCCCTCAGGGATATTTGAGCTTGTAAATGGAGTAACTCCTAACTCCTTTCCATCCAGATACACCTTTGCCCCAGAGATACTGCTAGAAACCTGCAGCGTTCCTGCAAGTTTTAGCGTAGCATTTACCTGAGATATCTCTCCCTCTGTAATATTAACATCGTCTGTCCAATCTGCATAACCAGAAAGCTTCAATTGAACAGTCTTTCTCCCTACGGAAAGTCTCTGGATAGTAATAGGCGTCTTTCCATAGTATGCACCATCTATATACACTTCAGCGTTAGGTGGAGTTGAAAATACTACCAATGCCCCCTCTGCTCTTTCTAGTGAGAAATTAAAGGTGGCATCCTCTGTAACCCTTATATTAGTTTCATAATCCTTAAATCCCTCTAATACCAATCTAATAGTATGGAATCCATAAGAGACATAATTGTAGGTTGGTGTAACACCTCTATATATTCCATCTATATATACACTTGCTCCAGAAGGATTAGAACTAATACTCAATCTAAATCTAGTAGTTTCTACTACTAAATTCACAAAGATGGTAGTTGTCTTATTATTCTCTATAAATACCTGCTGAACATAATCTCTATAGCCATCCTTAGAGAGCCTTATAGTATGAACGCCTATAGGAACAAAATCTATCCTAACCGGAGTCTCACCCTGATAATTATCGTCTAGATATAGACTAGCCCCTCTAGGACCAGAATCAACATATAGAGATCCCATATTTACTGGAGATATCAATGTCTCCATTACATATTCATACTGGTGAGGTCTTATGATTATAGTCCTCTGCCTATCTCCATATCCCGGATAACTAATCCTAAGGATATGGGAACCAGTTTTTATGTTAGATAGAATAATAGGCGTATTCCCTATGGATTGGTTATCTAGATACACTGCCGCCCCACTAGGATTTGAATTTACTACAAGCCCTCCTACTGCCTCATTTACCAGTATCTTGAGAGAAATTTGCACTGGATTCTTAGTATTATTTCTAATCCTCAGGGCTACCGGAGAAGAAAGGTTTACCTTCTGTCCACTAACAGTAGTAAAACTAGAATCCCAAGGAAAAAGAAACGAGATAGGTTTTGTAAATGTTCCACTATAGATATTTGCTCCAGGGGAGTTGGGATTGGTGACATTATTATAAACCTCATAGTTGAGTTTCTCTCCTGAATAGTTTATGTTTACCACAAAACTTTTCATAGAACCAAGTGCAGGTATAGAAGCCACTCGGAAGACAACTAGAGCATCATCTCCCGGTCTTATCTGGATATTAATATTATCAGGCTGGGCAAATTTAGGTGGTCTTATATCTACATAGAAGAACGAACTAGCAGATGTAACCCTGGTGACAGAAAATAACAAAAATCCCAGTATAAATAAAAGAAATAAGATCCTTCTATCCTCCATCTAACAATCCCCTCTCTTCTCTAAGACTCCAATCCTCTGGATTGGACAAAAAATCATAGGTATTAAAAAAGATATTATAGTGCCTCTTTTCCTCCTCTACAAGTCTAGCCCATAATCTTTTTAAATCCTGGTCAGACTCTATATCCCTTGCTTCTTCGTAGAGTTTATAGCTTCTCTCTTCCATATCCATAGCCATCTTCAATGCAGAGAGTTCATCTGAAATAGTTATTGGATCTACTCTATCTTCCATTCCGTCAAATATCGTCTTTATCTTCTCTTTTGGCTGATTCTCCAAAAGATACTTCCCTACATCTATAGAGGTGATACTGCTAAATAGGTCATTCAGGATACTCAGATGCCTTTTCTCATCATTAACAAAAGATAGAATCATCTTTCTACTTGATTCATATGGAACCTTCGCGCTTAGATTCTCATAAAACTCAATTCCATCCTTCTCCATCTGTATAGCTTGTTCCATAAGTCTTCTCAATCTCTCTTCCATTTTTACCTCCTTAAAAGTTCAGAAATCTTTAAAAAATCTCTCTTCAAAAGTTTCATCCATTCAGGATGATACAGGCAAGCTGCCGGATGAAATGTGGGGAAAACAAGATAATTCTCTTTATTAAATACCTGACCATGAATCTTAGTCATCCCTAAATCAACATTGGCTAACAGGTGCGTGGAATGATTCCCCAATGTGACTATAATCATAGGCTTTATATATGAAATCTGTTCCATAAGATAGGGACTACACATAGCTATCTCCTCAGGTAATGGGTCCCTATTATTTGGGGGTCTGCACTTGAGTACATTAGAGATATAAATCCTACCTCTATCAAGTCCAATACTCTCTAAAAGTTCATCTAGAAGTTTACCGGCAGCACCAACAAATGGCTCACCTTTCTTATCTTCGTAGTATCCAGGAGCCTCACCTACTATCATAAGTCGCGCCTTTGTATCCCCTACCCCAAATACCACCTTAGTCCTTGTTTTATGTAGGTTACACTTGGAGCAGCCCTCAACCTCTAATCTTAATTCTTCCCAATCTTTCATTTATCACCTCTAAAAGATTATCCCCCTTTATTATTATACTATTCTTTTCTAACTGTTTCCACATTCTTATAGCTTCTCCACCAGTAAAATCCCTTGTCTCTATAGGCGGTTCATTTATCATAATGACTGTTTTACCTCTATCCTGAGCATAAAATAATGCCTTGAGGTTAGCTAGATTCCCATTACCAAATGGAACAGGACACATAACTACTACACTAGAAGAATCTATCATCTCTAGATTCTTCTGATAGTTATTCTCAGAGATAGAAGAGAATGGCGCTTCAAAGATAGATTCTATGCCAAGTTCTTCACAGACTTCTGCATCAGTATCAAGGATATTTATTACACCCACACTTAAGACAAACTCTTGTCTCAGAAGATACATATACCTCGTCCCTGTCCCCCCTCCACAAATTAAATGGACCCTGATCCTTTTGCCTTCATCTTCATACCTGTGAGATACTAATGGAAGTATATATATGCTTTCATATACAGGATGCTTTTTTACTATCACATCTATACCAAAGACCTCTTTAAGATTATCACTATTTAACACCTGTTTAGGGGGTCCAAAATCATAAATCAATCCTTCCTTCATTAGGATGATCTTATCACAAAACTGCGCGGCAAGATTTGGATCATGGATAGCTGCTAAAGCAGCGATACCCCTCTTTTTAATTAACTCTTTTATAAGATGTAGCATCTCTATCTGGTAGGTAATATCCAGGTGAGAGGTAGGCTCATCTAGCAGGAGGACCTTAGGATTCTGAGCCAGTGCCCTGGCTAAAACAATCCTCTGTTTTTCTCCACCACTAAGTTCAGTAATAGGCCTTTCGGCAAAATCTAAGGTATCAGTAATTCTCATAACCTCTTTTACTATCTCTTCATCCTCCTTAGTTTCTCCTTGAAATCTTGAGATATATGGATTCCTCCCCATCATAACAATCTCATATGCAGTAAAGGCAAAATCCAATGGGGTCTCTTGAGGCACTACCCCTATCTTCCTTGCTATCTCTCTATAAGAAAGCTCATCTAATAGTTTGGCATCTAAGAATACCGTACCAGCTATAGGTTTTAGGTTCTTGCTCAAAGTCCTAATGAGAGTAGTCTTACCTGAACCATTTGGGCCTAGTAGTCCTACCAATTCTTCTGGTAAAAGGGATATAGTGATTCCTTTTAAGATCTCCCTACTCTCATAAGCGACTTTTATATTAAAAGCCTCAATTACTGCCTTTGATAATACCTTTTGCATACTCCAAAAACCCCTTGGTTATACCAGAAAAATCCATCAATGCTCCAATAATAATCTTATCATAATCATTTTTCAATTCTCCAGAAGGAATCTTCCCTGGATCTATCTTAAACGGGGATTTCTGGTTTATTTTATCCCCGTAGATTCTACTTTGAAGATTCCAAAGAGCCTCAGTGTAATCCTTTGACCTATTTGCCAGGTCTACTGCCGCATCCAAGGGATTATTTATTTTTATTGGATTAGAACTTCTAAGTGCTCTAAAATAGAGTTGATTCTTCTTCTTAATCTGGTACTCCTGATAATCTTCCAGGGCAAAGTGATGATTCATTGCAAGAACTGTAACTCCATTTATATCCCATATATTACTAAGAAGAATCATTGTAGGTCCAGGATTTGAATGGAACGGATTCGTCAGGTCCTGGAGATAGTGAAGTGCCCTTGCCAAAAATCTAAAGCCCCAGTAAGGGTCATTATTCTTAAATGCCTTTACCGCCATATTGTAAAAGTGTAATGCCCTATCTGGAGCCTCTCCTAATTTAAGAATCCCTCCCAAAAGTATATAATACTGATGCCTCCATCCGTGGCTTCCACCTGTTAGAGACTGCATAGAATTAAGAGATAGCCCTTCATCCATCCCCCAATCAGGTTCATCCGCATATGTAGAAAGTATCGTCTTTGCATCCGTATTATCTCCTATCTTCCCTTCCAGATAAGGAATCTTATAGTTAGGATTATAGGGAGAACCATCCTGGTAAGAATATTGAGTAATCTCTATATTCCTGTATTTATTCAGCCAAGGTAATGTATCCAGTACTATCTTGGTCATCTCTCCATGGACTGACCAGGCAAATGCTAAGGTAGGGAATAAAAATATCCCCAAGAATAGTAGCAATAATAACCTTTTCATATCTCTTTTCTCCTTTATTTAAATTTGACTCCACTATACATAATAAATACCTCCCCTCAAATAATATAAGCCTAATAATTATTATAACCATAAAACTCTCTTTTCACAACTAGAAGTTGACTCTTCAACTTTTTGCGTGGTAGGTAAACCTTCTCGGATGACAGGATAATAGGACAGGCGTTCCCCCTCTCCCTTAACAAGGAATTTGGGCTCAAATATATTGATTCCCTACCTAATAAATTCCAATAACAATTATGGGAAAATTATCAGGCAAAATGAATACAGAATAAGGGGGTTGAATTCAGAAGACATAAAAATACCTTCCTCTTTCAAGAGAATTATTAAATATGAATTTTCCTATATCAAAGTCAAAGACTCCTACTCTAGAACTTCTAAAAATTCTTCTACCCTGAATTTCTCTATATCTCTTTATAGCCCGTTTCTCTTCTTGAGAATATGTCAATTCAGAGGGCAAATAATCTTCTGGATATGCCTTTAATATATCAAGTCTGAAAAGATTCTTCAAAATATTATAGTCCTCTATCAAGTTATATCTTACAAAATAGGTGCATAAATCATTAAATATCTCTTTTATACCCTTTCTCCAATCAATCTCATAGCTCAGCCTCTCAAAAAACTCCGATGGAGAATAACTTTTGAAGATATATCTTAGAGTCCAAATAAGGGTCTTTCTATTATACAATCGGTCAATAAGTGCTTCTATTTGTTTTAATCTATGGACCTCCTCATAAGAGATGAATCTATTTGAAATAACCTCATATGGAGGAAAGCTATATTATTTGTAATCATATAATTTATCTTCATCTCTAATCTTCGTCCCCTTTAGCATTTTTAAGAATCCAAGCTGGGCCTCATCAACAAAGTATAATAGTGTCTTAATAAACTGACAAGGATATATATCTTTGGAGAGATGATAAAAATATCTCACTGAAATATTTGTATGAATATACTTTGAATTTACTGCCACAAAGAGAAGCATACCTCTTAATTAGGGGCTCTCTAGTATCTTACCAATACTATCTAACATCCTAAAGTTAAATATCCATTCTATTTCTTCCATGGCTCTGAGCAAAGGTTCTTTCATCTTATGCCATGCAGATCCATCAGTAACCCATAAGAATTCGATGTCGTGTTCTTTCGCCACTCTATACATCTCCAAATAACTCTCTGCTATTGAAATCGGCTTACTTCCTGCAACATTATAAAAATTGCACTCTACAATAAGGACAGGCCGTTCATTTTTATAGACTACAATATCATGAGTTTTCCCGCCACTCTCTCTCCTTCTAATACTCGGATAAAGAGAAAAGTTTCTGTCATTTTCAACTACTCTGTATGATGCTCCAAGCAGTAGTTTTTTTACCTTCTTTTGAGTCATACCTTCAAAAATGATTCCACTTCTATTTTTCCTCGCATTTGAGTCTAAACCTACTTCTACTCCAAGAAGATAATCGTATATATCTTTAATCTCATCGAATAATTCTATAATACCTATCTTATAGCAGAAATCTATTATGCGTGGAATTGTAGTTTCATTAATGTTTGATTTTCTGAAATCAAAGGTCATAAAATCCTCAACTTCTGGATCAAATATATCTATCTTTTCCTTCTTAACCCTCACAGCAATAAGCATAGGAATTATTTCTGCAATTTGAGGATACTTTTGAAGCAATTCTCTTAAATGGCCTTCCCTCTGATATGGTTCAAGCTTCGTGAGCGAATTAAAAAGTGAAATTTCATTTAAATATTTATTGATATCACCTTTTACTTTCTTCCAATCGACAAAGTACTCATATGTTTTATTAGATACTAGAAGAGTATCGAAAAAATACTCTACATAGTTATTAAAATTCCTAAATCCTAACTTCTCAAACTGAATCATTTTCCCACCACTTTATACTAAACTTATGCTTTTTGAATTCCTTATCATCACTAGGCTTTCTGAAAACGAAGATATGCTCATGAGCTATAAGATAAAACTCGTACTCTTTTGCACGCCATTTTTCTCTTGTAGCTTTCATATTCCATTGGAGTTTAATTATATCTTCCTTCAATATAAATCCTACTTCTAAAAAAGCTTGCATAACCCTGAAACTTAATGGTACATAATGTTTATGTTTTCTTGTATCCCCTATTAAGATTGCACAGATTTTATTTGGTTTTAGAACTCTATATGCTTCTTCGGCAACCCTTTTCATCTCTTTTAGATAATCTTCTAAAGGCAGCTGAGATAAGTCATCTGTAAGTTTCTTCTTTTTACTATAAGATATTATATTAGCGTAAGGTGGATGAGTGGCTATAAGGTCGATAGTCTTATCTTCTATTTTATCTAAGTTCCTCGCATCTCCCCAATATGTTTTAATTACTGGCTCTTTATACTCTGGAAAAAGAGTATTTAAAGAGAAATTTAATCTATCTCGTGCAATTATTACTGCATCTAGATTAATATCTACCCCTATAGCATTCCTCTCCAATAATTTTGCTTCTACTAATGTTGTGCCACTTCCCATCATCTGATCTAAGACTAAATCTCCTTTTTGAGTATACTTTAATAGCAGATTCCTTGGAATATAAGGAGACCAATTTCCTCTGTAATTTCCAATATGAGTAGCCCAGTTTCCTCTATCTGGGAAACTCCAAATAGTTGTCCTTTCTAAGGTATAATCATTAGGTGGGGTATAAGATTTTATATCCCATCTCTTTTGGAGAGGTACATTTACATCCTCTATTACAATCTTGCTTTTAGAATTTACAAATTCCAAATAGTCTTGATGTGTTATCTCTTTCATCCCTATATATTTACCCATTTATTAATTATATCTCCTTTGTAAACTACTTTCTGCTACGTATGAGTTACATACATTTGAGACTCCGGGTTATATTTTAACATATAATCAGTAGGAGATAAATTATTTAAGCTTTTATATACCCTCTTAGTATTATACCAAATAACATAGTCTATAAGACTGGAATTTAAATCATTTATTCCCTCTGCCGCCAAAGCGAACTTAAATCTGAATTTGACATCTATTGCGTTTATTATATATACCCTTATCCCATCAACAAACTTTGTTATTGAGTCTATCTCTATATATCCACCCTCTTTCTCTTTGGGGGAACGCTTTACCCTCG
>Ga0207433_10016529_pt1 | contig 10349 bp, 15 predicted proteins | sample YelNatPaOPGAMG01_FD_187559 | JGI IMG/M metagenome (GOLD analysis project Ga0207433, IMG submission 187559) | Hot spring thermophilic microbial communities from Obsidian Pool, Yellowstone National Park, USA - OP-RAMG-01 (SPAdes) (version 3) | ecosystem: Environmental > Aquatic > Thermal springs... | reverse complement strand
ATTTGTTACAAGATAAAATTCAAGGATGGATAAAAAAGGATAAGATTGGATTGTTATGAACCTACTTTGGGCACCGTGGAGAGCAAAGTTTGTGAAAAAAAAGAAACATAAAAGTTGTATTTTTTGTGATAAAATAAAATCTAAAAATGATAAAAAAAATCTTGTTCTTTACAGAGGGAAACATAATTTTGTTATGTTGAACTTGTATCCATATACTAACGCACATCTGATGGTTGCTCCATACAGACACATTGGTGATTTAGACATACTTTCAAAAGATGAGTTATACGAACTTTTTGATTTAGTTCGTAAAATGGTAAAGATATTAAAAAAAACACATAAAATTGATGGATGTAATATAGGAATAAACCTTGGTAAAGCAGCTGGTGCTGGTGTAGAAAAACATCTGCATGTACACATTGTTCCACGTTGGTTTGGCGATACAAATTTTATGCCTGTTGTTTCAAACACAAAAGTTATTTCTGAAAGTTTAGATGAGACATATAAAATTTTAAAGAAAGAAATTGAAAGGAGGATGCCGTGACACATAGGTGTAAAAGTAAACAAAAAAGAAGGAAACTTGAGATAAGAAGAAAATGGAAACGTAGGTTAAAAAAGAAAAAGTTGTTAGCTAAACAGCAATTATTACAACAACAAACTGAACAACAAGGTCTATCTTCTTCAGAAACACAAGTTTCAGAAGAACAAAAAGAGAGATAATTTATGCAAAAAGTACAATATCATATAGGATTAAAAAAAAGTGATATAGGCGAATATGTTATTCTTCCAGGTGATCCTAAACGGACAGAACTTATTGCAAAATATTTTATTGACGCAAAAGAGATAGCGTTTAACAGAGAGTTTAGAACATTCTGTGGCTATATTGAAGGATATGATGGTAAAAAAATAAAAGTAGCTACTACATCTACAGGTATTGGTTGTCCATCAGCAGCAATTTGTATTGAAGAATTGGCAAATATTGGTGGTAAAGTTTTTATTCGTGTAGGGACAGCTGGGTCGTTACAAAAACATGTTAAACTTGGCGATATTGTTATAAGTTTAGCAGCGGTCCGCGAAGATGGTACATCAAGACAATATGTTCCTTTATCATATCCAGCTGTTGCAAGTATTGATGTAGTGAATGCTTTGGTTGAATCAGCAAAAAAATTGAAATATAAATACCATGTTGGGATTATTCATTGTAAAGATGCATTTTATACTGAAGAATTTGGTAGACAAAATTATGTGTTGCCAATGAAAGAATATAACGAATTTTTATGGAAAGTATGGCAAAGAAGTAATGTTCTAGCAACATCTATGGAATCATCCGCTTTGTTTGTTATCAGCAGTATAAGAAATCTTTTAGTAGGAGAAGTTTTAGCTGTTATAGGCTCTACGTGGGCAAAAAATCCTGTTGTTAAAAAAGTAGGTGTTGAGGAAGCAATAAAAGTTGCTTTGGAAGCAATAAAAATTTTAGATTTTTATAACAAAAGGTGAAATAGTTATGGAAGAAGATATTAAAAAAGAGATGGAAACGGAAAAAACAAAGGAAACAAATGAAATTGAGGAAATCTTGGGACTTGCACGAGATGTAAAACTTTCTGAAGAAGAACTTATAAAAGAAGCAGTACAAGAAAAAATTAAACAAATTACTGAACTTCAAGAAAAAAATAAAGAACTTAACAAACAAATTTTGTATCTTAAAGCAGAGTTTGATAATTATAGAAAACGTGTAGAAAAAGAAAAACAACAAAAGTTTTTATTAGGTAAAATTTCAGTTTTTGAAAAAATTATATATTTATATGAAATGTTTAAAATAGCAATTGAAAGTTTACAAAAAATTAATTTAGAGAAAACAGATGAATTAACACAAATTTTTAACGGGTTAAATCTTTTATATAAAGAATTTGAAAGTTTTCTTAATAAAGAAGGTATCTATAAAATAAATTGTTTAAATCAACAGTTTGATCCACGATATCATGAAGTTGTTGAATATGAAGAAGATGATACAAAACAAGAGAATACAATTATAGAAATTATTTCTGATGGATATCTTTTAAAATCTGATGAAGAAGAACTGGTTTTGCGTCCAGCAAAAGTTAAAGTTGTTAAACTAAAACAAAAAAATAGTGAGTCAAAATAAGTATGTAAAGTATTTATAATTTAAACAAAAAAATTTTGTATTATAGGAGGAGGTACATCACAATGAAAAAGTTTATAAATATATTATTAACTTTGTTAATTTTTAATATTTTAGTATATGCAAGATTATCTTTTGGTATTTCATTAGGAGATCCTACTGGTTTGTCTTTAAAGATTCAACAACAAAAAACTTCTGTGTATGATTTATGTATAAACTTTTCTACAAAGGATAGTTATCTTTATTTTCATACAGATTTTTTAAAATATGATTATGAAAAAATAGTATCAAAAGAACTTTCAGGACAGTTTCCAGTGTTTTATGGTTTAGGAATAAAAATAGAAAGTATAGGTGAGACAACGGTATTTGGTATAAGATTAGTAGGCGGGTTAGAATATATTTTTTCAGATATACCATTTGAAATTTTTTTTAAAATAGCACCTGTTATAGAATTAGTGCCATCAACTTCAGTTAGAATAGCACCTTCTGTAGGGATAAGATATATTTTTAAATAAAAAATATGCGGTCTTCTAATTTAAGTAAACGATTTGTTACAGGTATAGTTTTGTTTATTCCGTTATGGATAACTTTGTACATAATATGGATTTTTGTTAAACTTGTCTCAAACATTTCTTCTCCGTTTATAAAAACTTTATTTTATATTTTTTCTATATCAGAAAGTGCATTTTTAATAAGAATAATAAGTTTTTTAATCTCATTGTTGTTGATATATTTACTTGGTTGGTTAACAGATACAATTTTAGGTAAAAAAATTTTAAAAAAGTTTGAGTATTTAATTTTTAGAATACCTTTAGTAAGCGATATTTATTTATCAATAAAAAAATTGGTAAATTTTTTTATTGAATATAAAACTACTCATCAAGATAGTAAAGTTGTTATAATAGAATATCCGCGTCAAGGAGTATTTTCTTTAGGTATTGCAACAATAGAAACTAAAGACAGAATAGGAGTATTTGTTCCATCTACTCCAAATCCTACAACTGGATATCTTGTTTTTTTACCGAAACAAGAAGTAAAATTTACTACAATTTCTGTAGAAGAAGCATTGAAAATAATTGTTTCTGGCGGTATAGTAACAGGTGCGGAAGAAGAAATTAAAAAATACTTGTAATAAAAAAATGAAGAAAGTTAGTATTGATAAAAATACGATTGTTTCTGTATTAAGCAAAACAATTTTGTTCAATGGTATAAACAAAAAATATGTTAACAAAATTGCTAGTTTAATAAAATGTTATAAATTTATTAAAGGTGAAAAAATTGTTACTGAACAATACAAAGGACAAGATATATATGTTGTTATTTCGGGTAAGATAGAAGTTTATTTTGAACAAAATAAAAAACGGTATATAATAAAAGAACTTGCCAAAGGTGATGTTTTTGGTGAGATAGGGTTTTTTATAAAACACAGAGCAGCAAGTTGTGAAGCAGTTGAGAGATCTGTTGTCGGTGTAATAAAAAATAAAGATTTTAAAAAATTAATTTCCAAAGATATATTATTAAAAATTATTAATTTGTTAATCACTCGGTTGTTGCAAACAGATGTGGAAATAAAAGATCTAGTTTTTAAATCTGTATTACAACGAGTTTGTAAAGAGATAATAACCAATATTGATCAGAATAATATTATGAAAATTAATGTAAAAACTTTAGCACAAAAAGTTGCTTCATCACGAGAAACAGTGTCAAGAATGTTAACTTTGTTAGAAAAAATTGGCATAGTCCAACGGAAAAACAATAAAATTGTAGTTGTTGATAAAAATAAACTTGAAAAGTTTATACAAGAATGAATATTTATGAGTATTATAAAACACCTGTAATACGAAAAAGATTGCTGAATATTGTGGAGCTGATGATTGTAACCCATCTGAATTCACATACGAATATTTGGTTGGTGTTAAAGAAAAGATAACAGATAACGAGTTTTTTTGTCAGTACCGAACGAAAAAATTTTTTGGTTATTTGATATAGAAGCTGACATTTTTAGGTCTGTTTTGGATAAAGAATCAATTCTTTTTATTTTAGACTTTGAGTATTATAACCTGTTATATCCAGCAGAAGCGTATTTTAAGCCTTATGATGTTTATTACAAATTAGAAGAAATTTATCTAAGAATAAAAAATATTTACCAAAAATATAAATTAAATTATATCTCTATTCAAACAGGGCAAGGGTACCATTTTGTGTTTAGACTACAATTAACTAACCCTTTGTTTTCTCAACTTTTATCTTTAGGATATTTAGAACCAACATTAAAAGGCAAATATTAATTTAGCAGAACAAATTTCTTGTAAAATACCTGATTGTGGTGATGGTCTGTACAATTTAATAGAAGATTATAAATCTTCTAAATTATATAAAATACACAAAAATTTTGATTCTTATGAACATGATGACCCTTCTATATGGTATAAAACTTATGACAAGTTTGATACAAAAGTTTTACCACCATGTGTCCGTCATTGTTTGGAACATCCTAAGGATCATCTTTTGAGACCAACAAATTTACAAATTTTGACAAGAGTGCTGTTAAAACTCAACTGGCATTCAAAACATATTGCTGGTCTTGTAAGAAGCAAATATGAAAGTGATTATGGTTGGGGAGATACTTGGTATAAATACGACGCTGCCTCACGAGCAAATTTTTATGTACGGATTTATTCAGATTTAGTTTTAACAGGTGTTGATAAAGAAGAAGATTTAAATTGTTTATCACATTATGAAAAAGGATATTGTTGGGAACCAAATTGCGGGTTTAAGTTAGAAAATTATAAGGTTTAATTAATATTTTTCTATATGAAGTATTTTTGAAAGTTTACGTTTAGGAACAAAAAGTTTATCTTGTTCTTTGTACGGGGCAAGATTTTTCTCATCTTTTACAAATTCTACTTCAGGTTCTTCATCTGGATAACCTAATGAAATAATAGCAACAATTTTTAAATTTTGTGGAATACCAAAATTTTTATAGATTTCATCTCTGTTTATAGAACCGATCCAACAACTGCCTATACCATACCCCCAAGCAGATAATAAAATGTTTTGTATTGCAGCAGAACAATCATAAATATATTCCTTACTTATCTGTGGGTTGCCCAATACAATAATATATGCTTGAGGTTGTTTATCTTTTGGTGGTTTACCTGCAGAAGCAAGCCAGTAAATATTGTCGAATATAATCTTCCGATTTTTTTCTTCAGTAACGATAATAAACTCCCATGGTTGTTTGTTCCCAGCAGAAGGTGCTAAAGTTGCATCAGAAACAATTTGTTTTAATATATCCATTGGTATAGGGAGAGGTTTGTATCGTCTTATACTACGTCGTGTTCTTATTATTGTATGGACATCTTTTGTTTCAGAGTTCATTACTGAATTTGTTAAAATTAAAATTGTTGAGAAAAACAAATATTTAAAAAATTTTGCTAAATTCATCTTTTATTATTTCCCATAATTTTTCAGGTTCTTCAGAAGGAAAATGGGACATATATTTACTTCCTTTTTAAGCCCATACAGCAAAATTTTTTATACCTTCTTGTTTTGCAAGATTTATTGCAGTTCTTATTTCTTCTGTTGTTTTTTTCTTAGGTACACCGAAAAATTGAAACTACAATCATACAGGTTTGTTATATTTATTTGCTACTGTAAGTATTTTTTAGCAGTTGTGTTTAAATAACTTATATCTCTTTTTCCTAACACAAATAATATGCACTTGTTGAAATAACATCTACTTCATCAATAGAAGTTATATCATTCCAGTTAGTAGCAGCACGTTCGTCTATTGTGGATAAAAAACAAACAATGTTTTTCACATTTTTATTTTTTGATTTTACATATTTTGCAAGTTTTGAAATAAACTCTGTCATGTATCATATCGAAATTGTTGAACTTCTTCATCTATATGATAAAGACCGAGATTTTTTTCTGAAATTGTATCTTTTAGAACGAAGTTAGTTTTAGTCAACAATCTATGATATTTTTGATAAAATTTTTTTGGCAAATTTCACAAAAACATGCTAAAGAATTATCATCTATACCTCCCCAGTCAAGAAATAAATGTGGTTCATCCCAAAAAATACTGTGAAAGTTGCAGTCTATCGCTGCGTCGATCCATTTAAAAAAAATCTATTATTTTAGGATTGTTTGGACAAGCAGCAGGTGCTGACCGTCCTGATTGCAAAACTTGTCTTGTTTCAGGATATAAATTAGTAAAGTTTGAATATGCTTCACCTGCAAAAATTCTGCATACACCCCAAGGATCTATGTATACTTTTATACTTTAAGACCTAGGTCATGGGCTATTCTACTATTTTTATAAAATTTTTATGGTAATACTGCATATCTTCTTCTGAAAATGTTAACACAATTGAGTCACAGTTATGTTCCTTTATATCTTGGAAATCTATTTTTACATAATCATATATTTTGTTGCCGAAATAACTCACACATTTTTTCATATTTTATAAAAACTCCTTTCTATTATAAAAATTCTCCGGGGCCTGGACTCGAACCAGGAACAGATGGTCCAGAGCCATCTGTGTTACCAATTACACCACCCCGGAAATAAAGATGCTAACAATTAACAATGAGTAAATTATCTAATTTTTGTTTTTCTATTCACTACTTTCTGTTTCTTTTTTTATTTCATCAGCATAGTTTAGCTCAAGATCTGTTATTACAGAAATCAATAAACGTTCTTCTTCTTCTGTAAGGTTACCTTTTGTTTTTTCTTTTAAAGTTCTTAAAATATCTATCGTAAATTTTGCATTTTGCAAATCTTTTTCAATTTTGTTTGAAATTGGGTTTGGTACTTTACCAAGTTGCATCCAACAAGTAGATGCAAGTGATGTTATTAAAGCTAAAAAATAATTTATTTTTTCTTCTGACATTTGTACCTCCCTTTAACTAAAAAATTTGTTTAAAGCAATATTAATTCTATTTAATACTCTTTTCTTACCCAAAAGTTCCAAAAGATCAAAAAGGCCTATGCCTTCTTTTCTACCAGAGACTGCAACTCGGATTGGGTGGAAAACATCTGAGGTTTTATATCCTTTTCTTTGACAGAAGTTCCTTATTTTTTCTTCTAATGTGATTTTATCAAAACTTTCAATATTTTTCAATTCTTCTAGGATTTCTTTAAGTATAATCTTTTGTTGTTCTGTGGAAAGAAATTTTTTTACAGCAGTTTCATCATAGACAATTTCGTTATCATCTTTTAAGAAATATTCGATTAAATAAGGAACATCTTTTAAAACTTTGATACGCTCTCTTTCTGCTTCTATTAGCTTTTTAATATATTCTTTTTGTTCTTCTATGTTCTTAAATCCAGCATTTTCTAAAAATGGTTTTGTATGATAAAACAATCTTTCAGTATCTGTTTTCTTTATATATTCTGCGTTCATCCATAAAAGTTTTTGTCTGTCGAAAATTGCTGGAGAATCAGAACATCTTTCTAAAGTAAATTTTTCTATCAATTCTTCCTTTGTGAAAAACTGTTGTGAATCTTCTGTAGAAAAACCAAGTAAAGCTACATAGTTTACAATAGCTTCCGGAAGAAAACCTTCTTTTTTGTAATCTTCAACAGAAACATCACCACTTCGTTTACTAAGTTTTGACCTGTCCGGATTTAAAAGAAGTGGTAAATGAGCAAATTTTGGTGGTTCCCATCCAAAATATTTATAAAGTAATATATGTTTTGGAGTAGAAGATAACCATTCTTCTCCACGAATTACATGTGTTATCCCCATTAGATGATCATCAACAACATTAGCAAGATGGTAAGTTGGATACCCATCAGATTTTAATAGTATTTGGTCATCAATTAATCTACCATCAAACTTTATTTCTCCACGAATAATGTCTTGAAACACAATTTCTTCATCAGGTACTTTTAATCTTATTGTATAAGGTTCATATTTTGCACGTTCATCAGATTCTTTTTGAGAAAGGTTCCTACAGAACCTGTCATACATTGGAGGTTGTTTATTTAAAAGTTGTGTTTTCCTAACTTCTTCAAGACGTTGAGGGGAACAAAAACATCTGTATGCATAACCTTTTTTTAACAATTCTTCTGCATATTTTTTATAAATTTCAATTCTTTGTGATTGTATATAAGGACCATAATTACCTTTTTGATAAATTTTACCATTTTCATCAAGATAAGGCCCTTCATCATAATCAAGTCCACACCAGGTAAGAATAGATATCAAGTTTTCAGTTGCACCTTCAACATAACGAGTTCTGTCTGTATCTTCAATCCTTAGTATAAATACACCGTTGTTATGTCTTGCAAAAAGATAATTAAATAAAGCTGTTCTTAACCCGCCAACATGTAAAAATCCTGTTGGTGACGGTGCAAACCTTACTCTAATTATTTGTTCCATAGTTTTATTAATCTCACTTTCTTATTTTTTATATCCTACAGGCATTATGTATACTGGAGTTTCTTCATCTGGTAAAGAAAGAATTTCTTTTACTTTCTCATCATTAAACGCGCCAACTTGTACTGTACCTAAACCTAAAGCAGTTGCTTGAATAGTTAAATTTTGTGCTGAATGTCCTAAATCAATATGAATATATCTTGTTTTACCTCGTTCACCATATATTGCAACTTTGTTATATTTCGCTGTCCAAACAAAACTTACAGGCGCTTGTTTGATAAAAAACTGGTTTAAAGCAGCAGATGTTAAACTATCTCGTAAATCACCTTTTTTAAGTTGTGTCAAAGAATGACTTCTATAGCTATATTTATACAATCCAGCGGGTAAATTTTCAACATTTCCTACAACAATGTAAAGTTCTAACGGATAAATAGCACCAGCTGACGGGAAAACACGTGTTGCTGAAGTTACACCATCAACTGTTGTACCAAATGCTGACCATAATAGTTGACTTATTTGATTTAATGTAAGAGATTTATTTTGGAACCTCCTTGTGGCAGACCATTTATAAATTGTTTCTTCAAACGAAACATTACTTTTTTTGTTAGCAGAAGGAAGTTTTATTTCTTGGGTAAATAAATCCTGTATAAACAAAAGATAAAAAATTGATAATAAAAAAACAAATTTTTGTTTCATAAGATTTTATTGCCAGATGCCAGGAATTTTTTGTCCACAAAATTTACATCTACCGTTTTTTATGTTGTTTTCTAACACACTATATCCAACACGTTTTATTAAAACTTTTTTACATTTTGGACAATAAGTTGATTCATACGGATGACCAGGTACATTACCAATGTATACATATTTTAAACCAACTTCTTTTGCAATATTACATGCTTTTTCTAATGTTTCAACAGGTGTCGGAGGTAAGTTTGTAAGTTTGTACATTGGATAAAACCTTGAGAAAAACAATGGTGTTTCATCACCTAAATTTTGTTTGATCCACTGACACATTTTTTTTATTTCATCAGGATTATCGTTCCAAGTAGGTATGACTAAGTTAACTACTTCTATAAACGCACCTTTTTGTTTTAGATATTTAAGAACATCTAACACAGGTTGTAATTTACCAGCAGCAAGTTTGCGGTAAAAATTTTCAGAGAATCCTTTTAAGTCAACACGGAATACATCTATGTATTTAACAAGTTCGTCAAGCGGTGCTAAATTTATATATCCTGAAGTAACCATTACATTTCTTAAATTATGTTTTTTAGCTTCTTTTGCAATATCAAGCATGTATTCATAAAAAATTACAGGTTCAGTATAAGTATAAGATATACTTTTTGAACCTGATTCAATCGCCATTTTAACAATTTCTTGTGGTGTAAGTTCATAAAAAGGTATTTCTTCTAAAGGACGTTGTGAAATCTCCCAGTTTTGACAATGGATACATCTTAAGTTACAACCGGCTGTTGCTAAAGAAAAACTTTTTGTTCCTGGTAACATATGAAACACAGGTTTTTTTTCAATAGGGTCGACTGCAATTGATACAGGATGGTTATAAGTCATTGTGTAAAGTTTGCCATCAATATTTATTCTTACTGTACAATAACCTTTTTGGTTAGGTTTTAATATACATTCACGAGGACAAAGTAAACATTGGACTGTTTTTTCTTTTTCATCAATTACTTCCCAAAACAACGCTTCTTTATATTTTATTTTTTGTGAGTAAAGAGATTGTATTGAGAAAAAATTAAGTATTGTTAAAACACAAAAAATTGTTTTCATAAGAGATTTAATCTTTTTACTGGAGT
>Ga0207433_10016525_pt1 | contig 10350 bp, 10 predicted proteins | sample YelNatPaOPGAMG01_FD_187559 | JGI IMG/M metagenome (GOLD analysis project Ga0207433, IMG submission 187559) | Hot spring thermophilic microbial communities from Obsidian Pool, Yellowstone National Park, USA - OP-RAMG-01 (SPAdes) (version 3) | ecosystem: Environmental > Aquatic > Thermal springs... | reverse complement strand
AACTGGAACCCTATCACCTGACCATCGGTCAAGTAGTAAACAAGTCCAGGCCAGATTACGAGGAATTGGCTTTCCTCTATTTTCAGGTTGATAAAATCGAAAAAACGATAAAAGCTCTGGAGACTGCGCTCAAAAAATAACAGCCGTCTTTACCGTTTCCCGGTTAAAGATTACAATATCGGTATGAACCAAAAGCCAAAAATCCTGGCTCATATCTGTTGTGCGCCTGATGCCCTTTATGTGGTAGGTTTGTTGCAGGAAAATTACCAGGTGACTGGATTTTTCTACAACCCTAACATCCAGCCGCCAGAAGAATACGAACTGCGGCTCCAGGAAGTTAAAAGGGTAGCCGGCCATCTGAATTTTGAACTCATTGAAGGCCCTTATGACCTGGAAAACTGGCTCAGGCTGACTGAGAAATTTAAAGACGAGCCAGAAAAAGGCCGCCGTTGCCGTATCTGTTATGCCTGGCGATTGCACCAGACGGCTCTCCTGGCCAAAGAACGGCAAATTCCCCTGTACACCACCATCATGAGCATAAGTCCCTGGAAAAGCGCTGAGGTGTTGAACACCATAGGAAGGATGACTGGCAGGAAAATCGGAGTTGAATTTCTCGAAGCCAACTTCAAAAAAAAAGACGGGTTCAGAAAAAGTGTTATTCTCAGTAAAGAATTTGGCCTTTACCGGCAGAATTACTGCGGCTGCCGGTATAGCTTGAGTAGTCGAAAAAACCAGGTTAGCTGATGACTGAAGCACACACCACCCAGGCTTTCAGGTTGCTGGTCAAAGGAACCGTCCAGGGAGTTGGCTTCCGGCCTTTTGTTTACCGCCTGGCCACTCGCCTGAGGTTTACTGGCTATGTCAGAAACGTTGGCCAGGGTGTAGAAATATTCCTCGAAGGTTCAAGACAAAATTTCGAAAAATTTCTGGTCAGCTTGCGCCAGGAACTGCCACCGCTGGCCAGGCTGGAAAGCCTGGAATGGCTGGAAGCCAGTCCAGAAAACCGCCGGGAATTTATCATTGACCGTTCGCGTCAAGGAGAAGCCTTTGTTTTCATCTCCCCGGATATTGCTACCTGCTCCGAATGCCTGAAAGAAATTGAAACCCCAGGTGAAAGGCGCTATGCTTATCCATTCACGAATTGCACAAACTGCGGGCCAAGATACACCATAGTTAAATCACTTCCCTATGACCGGGCCAGCACCACCATGTCTGACTTTCCAATGTGTCCTGATTGCCGCAAGGAATATGAAAACCCACTCGACCGTCGCTACCATGCTCAGCCCATCGCCTGCCCGACCTGCGGCCCCTCAATCGTTATTCTGGAAGCCAAAAGCAGGAACCTTGTGGCCAGAGATGTAAGAACCGCTACCCAGCTCATCAAAAAGGGCAACATCCTGGCAGTAAAAGGATTGGGCGGCTTTCACCTCATCGGAGACGCCCTGAACCTGGAGACTGTCCTGAGAATCAGAAAAATCAAGGACCGCCAGGTTAAACCCCTGGCCCTGATGGCTGATAATCTTCAGACCATAAAAAAGTACGCTTACCTGAGTTCTGAAGAAGAAAGCTGGTTGACTTCTCCTCGCCGACCGATTGTTTTGCTCAGAAAGAAGAAAGATATTCCAGGCATAGCGCCAGGAATTGAGACCATTGGTTTCATGCTGCCCTACACACCGCTTCATCATCTGCTGCTGAAAGGTCTTCCCCTGTTAGTAGCCACTAGTTCCAACCTTAAAGATGCGCCGATTATCAAAGATGACCAGTTTATAACTTCTGATCTTTGCGATTATATTCTTACTCACAACAGGGAAATAGCCAGCCGCGCTGATGATTCGGTGATGAAACTGGCCAACGGCCGACCGCTTTTTTTGCGCCGGGCACGAGGTTTTGTGCCTTTTCCCCAGAAAGTCCTGGAAAGCTTAAAAGTTCCGGCCAGAGTGCTGGCCGTCGGTGGAGAGTTGAAAAATACCATCTCAATTTACAAGGATGGATACATCGTCACCTCCCAGTTCCTTGGAGACCTTGACGACTACCAGAACCTTGGCTATTTCCAGGAAACGCTGGCTCACCTGAGCCGGTTGTTCCACTTCCAACCAGAATATGTGGTTAGCGACCTTCATCCTGATTTTCAGAGCACTCGATTTGCCCGAAGCCTGGGGGTGCCTCACTTTCAGGTTCAACACCATTATGCTCACCTGCTGGCGGCTCTGGTGGAGCATAACATCCCGCCCGGTGAAAAAGTCCTGGGAGTCAGTTTTGATGGCTTTGGTTACGGACAAGACGGTCAAGCCTGGGGGGGCGAATTTCTTCTGGCTGATTACCATGATTACTTAAGACTGGCCCATCTGAAATACGTTCCCCTACCCGGAGGAGACCTGGCTGCTAAAGAGCCCTGGCGGATGACTGTTGCTTACTTGAGACAAGCTTTTGGACCTGATTTTCCCCGGCCGGCCAGCCTGCAAAACATTCCAGAAGGAATAATCCAGGCCGTTAATCAGATGATAGAAAAAAAGGTTAATTGTCCGCTGACTTCAAGCGTCGGACGTCTTTTTGATGCGGTCTCGTTTCTCTGCGGCTTAGCTCCCGAGCGAATTGAGTATGAAGCCCAGGCTCCAGCGCTCCTGGAAGCGGCAGCCCTGAGCTGTTACCGGTCTGAGGCCAAGGGCAAAACCTATCCCTTTTCCTTCCAGGGTACAGAACCTCCCCTAACCGTCGATTTGTCTGAAGCCATTAGAGAACTGGTGGAAGAAACCAGTCATAATAAATTTTCAGTCGGGAAGCTGGCCAGCAAATTTCATTCTACCCTGACTGAAATCATCGCCACCATGGCCGAACTGGCCAGAAAAGAGTACGGGATAAAGACCGTGGTCCTGGTTGGCGGAGTTTTTCTAAACCGGTTGTTAACCGAACAGACAGAAAAAAGACTGGAAGAAAAGAAATTCCGGGTCTTAAGACCAATCTTTTACTCCCCAAATGATGAATCATTGTCCATCGGTCAGATAGCTTTTGCTCTCAATAAAATAAAAAATGATACCGGCGAGTAGAAATAAGATTTTAAGTTTAAAACCGACTGAAGGCCACAAACTTTTTAAGGTTAATCTTTTTTGGCCCTAATTTGTTCTGGCCGGTTTAAGTGGAAAACAGGACCGCCTAGAAAATAGATGGAAGCATTTATTAGAAGAGCCGCCAATAAACCAAGCAGGGCAAAAAGCAAAAAACCAAAAACGCCGCCAAAAAGGCTATAAATCAGGCCTCCAAGCATTTTCCCCTGAATTTCCTGGAAAAAACCAGGCAGCATTGGAATTACTGAGGTAAAAAACTCTGTGGCTCCGGCCAATAAGCCGATGAGCATCCCCATAAAAATGCCCAGTCCTCCCGAAAAAAGCAGGAAAGATTTATAATCCACAGTTTTCAGGACCCAGGTGGCTCCTGGTTCAGAAGACGGAGCCATCTCCAGCTGGCTGGTTTTAGTCTTGAGCCTCGCTGCCTCCTGGTCAAGACTGAACCCACAGACCGGGCAGATGGTTTCCCCTGCTTGAAAGGTATAGCCACAGTTAAGACAGGTGGTTTCAAGCCTGGTTGAGGAGAGAGACTGTCCACACTTGACACACAGCTGAGCCTGGCTTTCATTATAAGCTCCACATCCAGGACAGATAACGTAGGGTGCTTGAGACTCCGGCGGAACACCTTGAATCCAGTTCTTCCCATCGTAGTAGTACCATCTTCCAGTCTGGGCTCCGATCATCCAGCATCGGCCCTGGTCATCCAGAAGTCTGAGCTCTCTCAGGGCCTGAGCGAATTGCTCCCTGGACAGTTCACCCTTCAAAAATTGCTTCTTCAATTCTGAGAAATCATTCTCTACTGATTTAAAACGTGCTTCAATCATGTTAACTCTTACTTAATTTATCCCTTCTCTATTGCTTTTGGCAAGTACTAAAGAGAAAAAAGCAATGACCATTATTTGTGCATATTGTGATATCTTCAAGACTTTCAACACATTTCCAGGACACCCCTCACCCTTTTTCACAGCATTTTCCACAGAAATTGTGAATTTTTCTCAGAGCTGATGGCTTTGATACATCAGATACCAAGTTATCTTAGAAAATCTATCAAGCTGCCAGAAACCGGGGCTGGAATGAAGGACAGAATAAATATGACTAAGACCAGGAACCCCAGGAGCTGTCTTCGACTGTCGAGTTTTTCGGTCTCCGGTTCCATTTTGGGATGTTTCCAGCCAAGAAAGTAAATCAACACCGCCCAGAGCAACCAGCCTGCCCAGAAAAATATTCCAAGAACAACCATTATGATCAAAATAACGAGAGAAGCTTTTTCAGTTTTTTTCCCCAGCATAGCGTAAAGAATGTGCCCCCCATCGAGCTGGCCTACCGGGAACAGGTTGAAGGAGGTAACCAGAAGTCCCACCCAGCCGGCCACCGCCAGGGGATGAAGGATCAGATCTTGATTTTGGCTGACCTGGCCAAAGATCATCCGGACAAAAACCTTTAGCAACAAAGGTTCGCCAAAAAGAATTGAATTCTCCCTCGGTAGAGCCGGCACGAGTTTTGACAGTTTCAGACCGAAAAACAGGAAAGGCACAGAAAACAAAAAACCAACTATCGGTCCGTTGGCGCCGACATCAAACAACTCTTTTTTCCTGGCCAGGGGCGATCTAATCTTAATAAAGGCGCCAAGAGTTCCAATCAAGGTGGGTGCGGGAATAAAATAAGGAAGAGTGGCCCACAGGCCGTAGTGCCGGCAGGTAAGGTAATGCCCGAGTTCATGGCTGAGCAGAATTAACAACAGGGAAATTGAATAAATCAGGCTCAACTTTATTAACCCTGGCTGTCTCAAAAAGGATAAATCGGTTAAATCAGGAAGCTCCTGGAGAGAATTGCTGGCGTAAAGATAGTTCATACCCCAGAGAAAGCCCACAAAAAAAGTGGACAGTATAGTCAGGATAAAGAGGACAATATTTACCCACCTTTTGCCTTCGTTCATCTTATATAAAAAGAAAAGGCAGGAGAGTAAGACCGCTCTCCTGCCCTGTTCGTCGCCTGATTAATTACCTTTCAGTTTGTGGAACTTAGCTTCCAACTCTTCCTTACTCTCCCGATGATCAGGATCGGGTACACAGGCACCACTGGGGCAAACAGAAGCACATTGGGGTTCATCATAATAACCCACGCATTCAGTGCATTTGTTAGAGTCTATTTCGTATCTTTCATCTCCAGGCGAAATAGCCTGATTGGGGCAGGCTGGCTCACACGCGCCACAATTAATGCAATCTTCTGTGATTTTATAAGCCATTTTTTCCTCCTTTATGATTAGATTCTATTATATTTTACTAAATATATTCAAGTCCGGAATTTTGTTTACCGGCTGGTCTCCAACTGCATGGCTTTAAGGGCACCCTGATAGCCGTAATATGTATTCTGGTAGTTGGTCTGAAGATTCTGGTAAACTTCCAGGGCTTTTTGCTTTTCTCCCTTTTTCTCATAAATCTCAGCCAAATGGAAAAGCACCACATCAAGAGGATAGGACTTTGGTTTTTCCTTCTCTATCTGGCGGTACAAGTTTATGGCTTCATCATACTGCTTCTCCTGGATCTTTATCTGAGCATAAAGGTCCAGAATCTGGTAATGAATTAAATCCTTACCTTTATCCTTCATCCCGGCCAAGACCTCTTCTGCCTTCTGCAGGTCATTTTTCTCGAGGTAATAAGAAGCCAGGGTCAGACTGGCAATCCGTCCGTACCTGGTTTTTCTGGACATTTCCTGTAGTTTGACCAGGTTTTCAGGCTTATTTTCCAGGTCAGCTTTCAAGGCCAGGACCTCACTCAGGTAAGTAGCTTCCTTGCTTCGCTGATAATTAATAATAAGATTAACGGCTACGATAATTACCAGGATGACCACCAAACCGATGGCCAGGGCCATGAATTCCTTTTCGTGCTGTTTGGCCCACTTTAAGAACCGGTTTAAGCCGGTAGCCAGTTCATCTTCTTTCAGCTGTTTTCTCTCTGTTCTCTTCATGTTCTCTCCTTAAGAGGTCTTTTTTAGCACAAATCGGGGAAAAATCCAAGTGCTGGCTGTTTTTTTAGATTATCTTCTGCTTAGAAAGTCTTTCTCAGAAGGTGAACTGCCAAAGTCCTGATTTTTCTTTTAGCTGCTTGATTATTTCTTCTTTGGTTATCAACCCTTCTTTTTCGGCTTTGATGGCCCTGAAAAGGTCGTAGGTGGCCAGGAGCAAATTTTTGTCCTTCTCAGCTTCTGAAACCTGAAATTGAGAGTAGGGATTGTTTCTGAGCTTGGCTTCCTGCTGGTTGAAATAATTTCCGACCAGCATGGCCTTCATCCTGGTGTTGTCAAATTCTTGCATGCGGCGTCCCTTGTACCTCTGGAGCAACATACAATCATCATCAGTAGCCCAGTTTTTACTGCTTCTGACGATCACCAGCATTAGGAAATCCTTTCTCAAGCTGACTTCGGTCGGCTGGTCCGCCGACTCAATCAACCAGATATCCTCTTCCTTATCTCTGATGACATTTTTCCAATACTCATCAACATCAATCACCTTGCCCCAACCCAAGTACTTAAAAGCATAGATAACTGCTTCCTTAAGATCCCGACCGTCAGCCTTTAACAGGCGGTAAAACATTTCCTGGTCAGTGCTCTTAATCTGCTTGATCTGTTCATCTATCTCTTTTAGTTTTTCCTCATAGCGACGTCGCTCTTCTTCTTTTTGAAGGTAAAGTTTCTTTATCTCCGGAAAAAGGTACTCTTCTTTTTCAATCCAGTCCGATGGTTCTGGCTTTTCAGGTTTCAAATCAAGCATTGGGAAAACATCCTTTAAGATGAAATCTGTCACTTGAAAATTATTTTCTCCAAAAGAAGGCAATAACCAGATAAAGCCCTTGCCCTTTTTTATGATTAAAGACACGGGATAGCCATCAGAGCTCTTGGCTACAATTTTCCAGCTCTCCTCAAGAGCTGAAGGGATCTCCCATCGCTCTCGGCCAAAAGAGGTGGGCAACAATTTATACATGTGAGAAATTTGGTCATGGAATCTATCGAATAAGAGACTGTAAGGCAGCTCTTCAGTAATCTGCAGGGTATCACCGCGTTGAGCATCTTGAAAATGTATCTCTGGATAAGTGCCAATTATGGAGGATAACTGGTAAAGACGTCCTGGGCCAATAAAACAAACGACTTTTGTCCCCACCTTAACCATATCCTGAATTCTTGGAGAAAGATCAACGGGCAAGACCTCTTCAGTTTGCCCTTCCATCTGGAAAAACAAGGCTTCCGCTTCTGGCCAGCTGGCCGGCATTTCTTTCAATTCGGAAGTTTGAAACAGATAAGACCTGATTTTTTCTGCTTCAAAATAATTACGGTCTTTTTCCTCAAAATTCAAAAGAATGATTCCATCCATCTCCCTTTCCTTTCATCATAATCTAATTGAAAATTCATCTGATTACAAACATTATAAAAGATATACATAATAAAAAACAATTCTCTCCTTAAAGCATCACCTTTAAGGATGATTTTTAAGATGATTTTTTCCCCTTTAAAGTATGGTGCCCCTGGCCAGACTCGAACTGGCGACACAGGGATTAGGAATCCCTTGCTCTATCCATACTGAGCTACAGGGGCATGCCTCAGCAGGACATAAATATAACCCAAGCTAAGTCTTTTTTCAATAAACTACCCCGATTACCGGCCTTACTGAAAAGCTGCTTATCTACTTCTGGCAAACGGGACAAAAACAAGAACTGCGTCCAGCAATTTTTTTCTGCTGTATGAGACCGGTCTTACAGCGCCAGCAAATTGAGCCAGCTCTCCCGTAAACCTGATGTTTTTCCTGAAAGTGACCCCTTTCTCCGTCCGAATCAACGTAGTCGCTGACAGACGATCCCCTCATGGCTATGGCCTCCCGAAGCACCCGTTTAATCGCCCGGTAAATTTTTCGGCCCTCTTCTTCAGTTAGAGAATGAAGCCGACGGTCAGGCTTAACCCCAGCCCGAAAAAGAATCTCATCAGAGTAGATGTTCCCGAGGCCGGCAATAATTTTCTGGTCCAGAAGCAGGCTCTTGACCTGCCTGGATGGATATCTCTGCCAAAGTCGGGCAAAATCTCTGTAATTCAGCTCAAGAGGCTCAGGACCCAAGCTGGCTGAAATTCTTTTTTCCAGTTCTGGACCTTCAAGACAAAACCAGAAACCAAATTTTCTCACATCCCGAAACCGGAGCTCTTGAGCCAGGCCTTTAAACAGGACCCGGACATGAACATGCTTATCCAGCGGTCGATTTTTATCGGCGAAAAAGAGCTGGCCGGTCATTTTCAGGTGGATTAACCAGTTCAACCGGCCGTCAAATTCAACAATGATCATCTTTCCCCGGCGCCTGACCCCCGAAATTCTTTGCCCCACAAAATAATTAATAATTCTTGTTTCCTCCGGATGCTTCTTCTCAAGATGCGGGGAAAGAAAAATTACTTTTTTTACTTCGAGACCGATAATCCTGGACTTCAACCCTTGGACGACAGTTTCTACTTCAGGCAACTCAGGCATGAGTCTATTTTACACTCCAGACCGTTCAGTCGGAAGACCAGCCGGTCAATTATAGCTTGATTTAGCCCGATAATTGGGTTAACATTAGAGGCGATGAAAAAGAAAGCTTTGCTGGCAGGTTTTCTCGGCTGGATTGTACCCGGCCTGGGTCATGTTTATCTGCGCAAGTATTTCCGCGGCCTGATTTTTTTTGTGGCCATTGGCTTGATGTCCTGGCTCGGCCTGGCCATGGGAGGAAAGATTTACCCGCTTCAAGCTGAAAATCCCTTAACCGTTCTAGCTTTTTTATCAGACCTGGGTAATGGACTTCTCTACTTGCTGTCCCGTTTTTTTAGCCTTGGCCTCGGAGAAATGGAACGCATTTCTTTTGAATTTGGCACTGCTTACCTGGCCGGAGCGGGCTTACTCAACTTCCTCATCATGCTCGACGCCTGGGATATTGCCAGGGGGAAAAAATCATGATTCTGGAAAGCCATCTCTTGACGATGATTATCTACGCTTTTCTGGTATCAGTAGTGTTGGCTCTCATACGCCGACCAGATTTTAAGTCTCGTTTAAAATACGGTCTGACCCTTTTCCTGGTCATGATGCTGGCTTCGTTAGCTTTCGGCTGGTTCATGTATCTTTTCGCTAAATGAATTAACCCTCCGGTCGCTGACAAATTTTCCTGATTAACTTTTAGCCAACTTGGGGTTGAGGTATCTCACGTCGAATTCTCTTGTTCAGGAAAGGCCTCTTTTTACCAACAATAAAAACTTTTTACCCATTCTAAAATCTGTTATAATCAATTTCCGTTAAAACCATGAAATACGAAACAATCATCGGTCTGGAAATTCACGCTCAGCTTCAAACCAAGACAAAACTTTTCTGCCGGTGCAGTACTGAGTTTGGCCTCCGTCCCAACACCCTGACCTGCCCGGTGTGCCTCGGTCTGCCAGGCTCCCTGCCGGTCATAAACCTGGAGGCGGTTAAAATGGCCATCAAGCTGGCCCTGGCCCTCAAGGCCCGCCTCAACCTGCAATCCAGGTTCAGCCGGAAAAATTATTTTTATCCAGACCTGCCCAAAGGTTACCAGATAACCCAGTATCACCTGCCAATTGCCGAAGATGGGCAGATAGAAATTGAAGTAAACGGCCAGAAGAAAATCGTCGGGGTTGAAAGGATAAATTTAGAAGAAGATGCTGGAAAATCAATTCACGAAGGACAGCCTGACTCTGACCGCCGGACTTATCTCGATTTTAACCGCTGCGGTGTTCCTCTGCTGGAAATAGTCGGCCGCCCCGATTTGCGTGCGCCGGAAGAAGCCGTGGAATTTGTCCAGAACTTGCGGACCGTTCTTCAGTACTTAGAAATCTGCGATGGAAACATGGAAGAAGGAAACCTGCGCTGCGATGCCAATCTTTCGATTCGGCCAGCCGGTTCAACGGCCCTGGGTACCAAAACTGAAGTCAAGAATTTAAATTCTTTTAGATTCCTGGCCCGGGCGCTCGAATACGAAGCTAACCGTCAGGTAGAACTTATTGAACGCGGAGAAAAAGTCCGGCAAGAAACACGGGGTTGGGACTCGGTCGAAAACCGCACCGTCCCCCAACGCAGCAAAGAAGAAGCGCACGACTACCGCTACTTTCCCGAACCCGACCTGCCCCCACTGGTTCTCAGCGAACAATTGGTAGAGGAAGTATCCGGGAAAATGCCCGAGCTGCCCCAGGCCAAACAGGAAAGGTTCGTTCGTGAGTACAACCTGCCAGTCTACGACGCTCGCATCCTGACCGGCTCGAAATCTCT
>Ga0207433_10016521_pt1 | contig 10351 bp, 8 predicted proteins | sample YelNatPaOPGAMG01_FD_187559 | JGI IMG/M metagenome (GOLD analysis project Ga0207433, IMG submission 187559) | Hot spring thermophilic microbial communities from Obsidian Pool, Yellowstone National Park, USA - OP-RAMG-01 (SPAdes) (version 3) | ecosystem: Environmental > Aquatic > Thermal springs >... | reverse complement strand
CGCCCAACTCACTTGTCCGGGCCGCCGTGCGAGGGTCATCGACTGACAATTCCCCTCGCACAGGCCCAAGGGATGGAAAAGGGAAGCCTCCGGGAGGAGTATCTCCGACACACTCCTAGGGCGCCCTTTTCAGGACAACTGTCGTGCCAAACCAGAATAAAACACGGGTATGACAGGGGTGGTCATCCGTTGGGGCAAGACTCCTTTGAGGAGTTAGTACTGTGGGTTGAGCACACCCGGCACATCGCTCAACAAAGCAAAGTCACCTTCGACATCGCGAACAATCACGCCGGGGGGGGAAGGCCGTCGCCAACGCCCTTCAGCTTATAGCCTTGCTGACCGGCCAGCCGGTACCGGTCCCGAAGCCTCTTATTGAAAATTACCCAGACCTCGCCAACATTGCAGCGCCTTCCAAGACGTTGCCACCTCAGCCCCAATTGCCTTTCTAAAGGACCCTCCTGCAGGCCCTTTTGACTCGTTTTCGCTCGGTCTCAAGATTTGGCGCGCCGCTCGGTCACGCCTCCTTTTCGCGCCTGTTCTCGCGGGCATGGCAGGCGAGTGAAAGCCCCTCCGCCCTGCCGACGCAAGCTCTGCCCCGGCTTCGCCGCCCTCCAGGTGACGGTCCCCCCGAAAAAATCAACCGATACACGCGAGATTTTTGCGGCTCACCCCGTCAGGTCAGCGGCGGGAGGAGGCACTCCCTGCCTCCGGTGATGCCCCGCGAGAAGCAGGGCAGAAAAGGAGAACAAAACAACATGACCGAGCAAAACCAAATTCGACAGACCGAAAACCAAAGCGCAGAGCCGCAGGTCCACACAGTGGGTGCGCGCTTGGGCGCTGAGAGAAAAGAGAGAACCAATAGCAAGCCCATGATCTCATGGGCGGCTTTGCTGGATGAGGCCGTCTCGAAACCCGGCTTCATTCATCACGCTTACAGCCGCTTCTGGAACTATTCCCTGGGCAATCAACTCTTGGCACTGTTTCAGTGTTTCGAGAGAGGAATCACGCCCGGACCTCTTGCTTCATTCGGGAAGTGGAAGCAACTGGGAAGGCGCGTCAAGAAATCCGAGAGGGCGCTGATTCTTTGCATGCCCCTTTCCTGCCAGCGGACCCGGACCGTCAAGAAAGACGACGGCACCGAGCAGGAAGAGGAATTCACCTATACCCACTTCACTTATAAACCTCACTGGTTCGTGCTTTCCCAAACGGAAGGCAAGGAATACCAGCCGCCAGCCATTCCCGATTGGAACGAACCGAAGGCGCTTGAAGCCCTGAAGATCGAGCGCATCCCGTTCGAGGACCTCAACGGCAATTGCCAGGGATACGCCCGGCGCGGCGGCAAGGTGGCCATCAATCCGCTTGCAGCCCTGCCCTTCAAAACCCTTTTCCATGAGCTGGCCCATTCAATCCTTCATTGCGCTGATAGCGACATGGCCGACACCGAGCAGACGCCGCGCAGTGTCGCGGAAGTTGAAGCCGAGGCCGTGGCCCTGCTTTGCTGCGAATCGCTGGGATTGCCCGGCGCGGAATTTAGCAGGGGCTACATACAGGCTTGGGCAAAAGGCGAGGCGATCAGCGAACGTTCCGCCCAGCGTATCTTTCACGCCGCCGACCGGATTCTGAAGGCCGGTTATGTGGACAACTCAACCACCGAGGCCCCCTGAGGGCCTCGGTTCCTGCCTGTCTTTCAAAACCCATTCATTGAGAAAGGAGAAAATCCCAAGGGACAGTACCACTTGGTCGTGAATCTAGATCGAAAGCAATTTCTGAAACCCACTTCTCTCGGTGACGGGCTGAAGCTTCTCGAGTTTGGAGACGGCGGCGCCACGCTCACCGCCTTGGCCATTCTGTTGGCCCAAGACAACGGGCGCGGCTTGGGCGATCTGCGTGTCACCATGCCTGACACGCCGCTTGAGGGTTGGGAAAGGGGCAAATGCGGAGTGAAGCGCATCCGCACGCCTCATGCCTACCTGGTGGGCTCCTGGTCCGGCGACCGGATCACGATTGCCGGCGATTACGGCGACACCCTGCCGGACAAGGAAGAAAACCTCTATAGCATCGCGCAAAAAGAATTCGAGGATATCTCGGCTCCCATGCGCGAATTGATCAACTGCGATAGGTGGCTCCGCGAGAAATTCGCGGACCAATTTAAGTGGGCTGAGTCCCTCAAGGAGAAGGACACGGCCTAAACCTCACCGCGCGAGCGGTCAGCGTCCGATTCTGGAAACTGGCCGCCCGCGCTTCAACACATTCCAAATTTTCAATTGAAAAGGAGAGAAAGGTTATGAGCAGCACAGCCGTAATTGCAGCACCGAAAGCGAACGACAACACTTTGGTTCAGGAAATTCCCCTGGATCGCATCCAACCGTCACCCAACAACCCGCGAGAAAGTATGGACAGCCAGGCACTGTCCGAACTTACCGAGCCAATTAAAACCCACGGCGTTTTGCAGCCGATTCTCGTTCGCCCGGTGCCGTACGAGATCATATGCGTTATGTTTCTGAAAAGATTATGTGCCTGTCGGGCAAACTGATGACCTGCTAGCCAGCGCTGTTCCAGGAGTTCGGCACTATAAGGGACCTCCGCATTTCGTAAGTTTCGAAACTGTCGGCATTTTGACTCTTCTCTGCTATCATTTTGGAGCCGGGAGATCTTGTGGTCTTGGAAAAATCGGAGGTTGGCCACGTCTTACACGGGAAAGAGGCGGCGTTTTTATGACTGTCATCGATTGGCTGCTCAATTCGGACCCGTCAATCCGCTGGCAAGTGTTGCGGGACCTGACCGACACACCCCCGGAGGCGGTCGCGGCTGAGCGCGCGCGGGTCGCCACTGAGGGCCTGGGGCGCGGCTGCTCGGTCTCCAGTCGCCCGACGGTCAGTGGGGTGGTAGGGCATGGAACCGAGGGTGGGACTCGACGATGCACGTCCTTTTGCTGCTGCGGGACCTGGGTCTCGATCCTGCAAGCGGTCAAGCGCGCCGGGCGGTGGGACTCGTCCGCGACCGGGTGACGTGGAAGGGATTTGGCCCGCAGGAATGTCACCGGAATGCCTTCTTTCAAGGCGAGGTCGAGCCGTGCATCAACGGGCAGGTCGCGGCTGCCGGCGCGTACTTCGGCCAGGACGTCCGGGAACTCGTCGACCGTTTGCTCGCCGAGCAGCTGTCTGACGGCGGCTGGAATTGCGAGGCTCTGAACGGCTCGACGCGGTCGTCGTTCAACACGACGATTTGCGTGCTGGAGGCTTTGCTTGAGTACGAAAAGACGGGCGGAGGGAACCGGAACGTGACTGAGGTCCGTCTCCGCGGGCAGGAGTACCTCCTCGAGCGCCGCCTCTTCCGGCGCCGCTCAACCGGCGAGGTGATCGAGTATGACCGTAAGGGCGGCGCCGTGTGGACTCGGTTCGCATTCCCGACGTGGTGGCATTACGACGTGCTGCGGGGGCTCGAGTACCTGCGCAGCGCCGGTGTCAAGCCCGAAGAACGGATCGCGGATGCGATCGAACTGGTCGCGTCGAAGCAGGACTGCTACGGGCGGTGGCCTCTCGAGACCCGGTATCCCGGCGTCATGCCGGTCGAGATGGACGAGAGCGAGGGCGGACCTAGCCGGTGGAACACCTTACGCGCCCTGCGCGTGCTCCGATGGTACGGGCGCGCTGACTCGTAATTGCGGCGAGGCTCCAATTACGCCTAGCGATGCGCCGTACGACGACTCAGCTCCGGCAGAGTCACATTGTTGGCGCAAAATCGTAGCTGTGGCCGCTCATTGGCTATCGCAGTCGGATCACGCGTTCGGAGGTGAAGCGCCGCCATGCCGTGTTCGAGGCGATCCGCGAGAAGGCTCGCCAGGACCGGATTCTCGATCTTGATGACTTCCGCCTTATCGCTCTCGCATTCTTCCACCGGCTGCAATACGACACCGCGAAGCAGTTTGTCATCCTCCACGGTTTCATCGCCATCCGTGATGGCGAAAAAGCGGAAGTTGGAGCCAGCTGGAGAAGATAACGGCAGAGGCCACGCCGAATATTTCGAACACCTGGTGAATAAGGCTTCTCTGCAACAATTGGGCGCTTGGCCTGTAAAACCGGCGACCCTTGATCAGCGGTGATGCCGGTGTCGGCACTACGCCGGGACCACGCGCCGCATTCTCATGCCGACGATAAGGCCTGGAGCGCACCGTTCCTCGAAACAGCGAGGAGCGGTAGACCGGGCGCGAAGACTGCGCGCGAGCGCTGCGCAAACCGGTGCTCAGGGCTCAAGTGCGTTGAGAATTTCATTTAGGTACTCGTTGAACCCGCTGCGGAATAAGTAGTTAGGGTGGTACGTCCTTATGGAGTTGTATGGAAGGCCGTCTGCCTTCACCCGCGCAAGATGCCTTACGCATCGTCTCTCATTGATCGCTTCGAACTGCGCATCACTATAGATCCGGCGAATCTCGTCGTCATAATTGGGGCCGGAAAGAAACAGGACCACGGTTGGCTGTAGATGACTTATCTCAAACCGCACAACTTCGAACCAACGCCCTTGCCAATCTAGGATCGGGGCAGGCGGTTTGCCCCTGTCATCCGCTTTGCCGATTTTGATCACGTTGTTCCACATGACCTGCAGCTTGCTTCCGGCGGGTTCTAGGCGTTCTTCGAATCCCGTCTTAAACTGTATGAAGCCGTTCCAGAACTGGCCGTCGTACCTATAGTAGCCTCCCTGGTTGTAGAAGCGCTCGTAGACTTCCAGCAGATGGTCAACGCCCCCTTCGCAGGGGAAGACACGCTCCCAGCCATTCGTCTCTTGACCGAAGATCATCACCTTCCGACCTGCGTCGAAATAGTCGTTTGGAACGTCCAGTAGCAGCGGGTTTGCCGGTTGGTCGCCGTCCGCCGTTTTGGGCAGCGGTTTGCTGCGCAAGCTCTCCCACTCGTCTCTGTACCTCTTCACCAGGTCAGAATCCATATACCCTCCACCGACTGAATTTAGATCGTGCAATCCGGCCTAGCGCCTTACGCGTTGCGCCTCGCGGTCGAGCCCTGCGAAAGGCACCGACACAGGTTCACAGGCCCGGCGTAGCCCTGGTAGCGAATTCATCTTGGTCTATCCGCTCGAAGGTGAGGTTCTTGGGCGGAGTCACCAAAAGCAACCATAAGCTGACCCGCGTATGCGGAATGGCGGATTGAAGTTTATCGGCAGCCGCGGAGTCCAACGCTTCCCGGTACCACTGGCCGCAACAATGTTGCGAATTATCAGCGGAGGTTCCTTTGCTACGGATCAGGTATGGATGGATCCTAACCTGTAGCGCAGTCAGTCGTCGGTCGACTCACCCTCCTCCGTCGGGCGCCTAACACGCTCTGTGGATTGGAGACCGCTCAAATAGGTTTCCCATCGCCATCGGACCTCCCAGTCATATTCGCCGTCGTACCGCTTTCTCAGGTTCCAGACGCCGAATATATCAATGAGCAGCCATTATTCCAACGTTCGTCCGTCAGCGTCAACCGGCCCTTCCCCTGGGTCCCACCGCGGCTGCCTTCGTTTGGAAAGCTTGGCGACGATAGCACAGACACCCGCTATGCGCCAGCGAATCCGAAATGCCAAGCTATCCAGTGGCGAGAAAACCGGCCATGATGCCCAGAGCAGTGGTGCAGGGGAGGGTTCGTCCTCATCATCCTCCCCGCGCCACCACATCCAGCCGATGAACTCCTTGCCCAGGTAAAGAACCAGGGCTGAGAACGCGATATACTCCCCAAAATTTTTCAAATCTTGCCTCTTTTTTGACCTCCTTGAGTGCGCGTTTCCTTCGTCACCTGTGGCGCGCCCGTGATCCATTGGAATACAGCGGGATGCGACCTGCGCCAAAACATGAACGTTTATTGCCAAACTTCCAACTCGTGCGAGGGACATATGGCCGACCGCCGCCAGCGCTTTGAAAGCTGCGGTGGCAGGGTTTATGATTGCGAGCAGGATTGGGAGTTCCATGAAGGCGCGGTGGAAGTGGGCTTTACTGAGCGTTATCGGCGTCGCGGCGCTGGCGGCGGGATTCGCTATCGCCTGGGTACTTTGGGGACCGTTTTCCTTCGCGTCGGCGGCCGCCAAAGTCAAAGAAGAGGCCGCTCTGCTTAACGGCCGCGATCCGCAGCGGATGCTGGCCGAGGCAAACCGGTTTTATTGGGGCCATAACCTGCCGTTGGCCTTGCCGCTCTATGAACGAGCTGAGGCCCTCTTCACCCAAGCCCACGATGACCGCGATGCCCTCTATGCCAAGATCGGCGCGATGCGGTCTGGGGACGCAGTGCCCTTCCCGCAACTATCCGCCTTCATTGCATCGCAGCTTAAAACTCCGCTCGTTCAGAACGATGCTGAACTGCGACTATTTTGTCTTGGTGTGAAGGGTGATGCCGATGACGAAGTGAACGTCGCCGCCGCGCAAAAAGACTGGACGCAGGCGCGGAGCCTTGCCCAACAACTCGGGGAAAAAGAGTGGGCCAATCGCGCGACGGGCGAGTTGGGGCTGATTAGCTTTCTTCAGGGCAACATCAAGCAAGCCGCGCATATGATGGGTGGGGCGCTGCTGACCGCGATGGAGCAATCCGACACCGGCACCGAAGTTCGTTACCTCGAAATTGTCGGGAACGGCTGGAACGCGCTCAATCGCCCTGCGGAGGCGATGTTCTTCTTCAATCGCGTGATCGGGATGGCAGACCGCAATCACGATATCGGCACGCCGTTCATGGCTTACGAAGGCAAAGCCGAGGCGCTCGCGATGGAAGGCAAAATGGATGAAGCGCAGGCTTTAATGCAGCGCACGCTCGCCGAGGCGCGCAAGGAAAAGATGCTTGAACACGAGGGCCAGGATTTGCTCATCTTAGGTGAATTCGCGGCTGAATCGGGCCAAACGGCGCATGCCCGCCAGTACCTTGAAGAGGCCATGCAATCCGCCACGCAGGCCGGCCTGCCTCGTGTCGCCATGCAATCTTGCTTCGATCTGTCGAAATTGTTGCAGCAAGGCGGCGACCTTAAAGACGCTGAGCACACGCTCAACCAGGGCCTTGCGATCAGCCGCACCACCGGCGACACGTATTACCTGCCTCGCGCCTTGGATGCGCTCGCGGAACTTAAGGCTCAAACGGGGCAGCCCGACCAGGCTTATGCGCTTTACAAGCAGGCCGAGGGTGTGATTGACGGCATGTTGGTCCGCTATCCCGGCGAGTATAGCGAGAGCTCGCTTTTGAGCGCTATGAGCAGCACGTACCTTGGCGATTTCAAGCTGGCCGCGAGCCAAAACAGCGTCAGCGCCGCCTTTGACGCCATCGAACAGGCGCGAGGCCGGACGGTTCTCGACAACATGCGCGATCCGGCAGTTGCCAAGGCTCAAACCCCCGCGCAAAGGGAAGCTGAAAGCCAAATCTCGCAAATACAGAACGAATTGCTCGATACCAATGATCCCGCCCAACGCCGCAAGCTGCTTGTAAATCTCGACGCCGAAGAAGAGACACTTCGCTGGTACACAGAAGCTCTGACGCAGGAGCAGAGGCGAGACGCGACCGACACGATTTCTCTCAAAGCAGCCCAGGCTGCCATTCTGCCCGGCGAAGCGGTCCTCGAATACGTTCTCTCTGATCCGAACTCTTATTGCCTCGCCGTCACTCACAATGACGCCGCCATTGTCCGGCTCCCCGCCGGCACGAAACAAATCGCGCAGCTAATGTCCCGCTATAAGTCTGAGGTTATGGCTGGCAAGTTTGCATCGCAGGATGCGAAAGCGCTTTATGCGGCGCTTCTCAAGCCGATTCCCGAATCCTTTCGGCTGAGGAATCTGGTGATCGTGTCGGACGGTGTACTTAACGATCTTCCGTTCGACGCGCTTCAACGGCCCGACGGGCAATACGTCATCGAGTCTCACGTCATCAGCTATGCGCCTTCGGCTACCGTACTCTGCTACCTGCGAAATCGCCACCGCGAGCATCAGCCCCAAATGGCGTTCTTGGGAATCGGCGATGTGCCCTATGACATGGAACCTCAGCCAGCGCAGTTCGGCGTGAAGCACACGTTGATGGCCTTCGTTGCGCGCGGCATGTACGACATTTCAGGCGACCATTTGTATGCGCTCCCCGAAACTCGCCAGGAGTTGATGCTAGCCAGCCAAGCGCTCGGCGATCCAAGGCAAACCATTCTCTTGCTTGGAGCAAATGCCACCGAAGCACAATTCAAGGCCGAGCCGCTCTCCGATTTCAAAATCATCCATTTCGCAGTTCATGGGCTGTCCACACCCAACTTTCCCGAAAGAGATGCCTTGGTGCTGGGCCGCGATCCGGATTCAACAGACGATGGGTTGCTGCAAGTCCGTGAAATCGCACAACTTTACCTCCACGCGGATTTGGTGATGCTCTCCGCCTGCGACACAGCAACCGGAAAGCTCGAAGGCGAGGAAGGAACTATCGGCTTGGTTCAGGCTTTTCTCTTCGCCGGCGCGCGGACCGTCGCCGCATCGCTGTGGCCCGTGGATGATTCTTCAACGGAATTCCTGATGGCGCATTTCTATGCTCATTTGGCGCAGCATCAGGATGAAGCTGGGGCCCTGCGCCAAGCAAAGCTTGATTACTTGAAGCAAAAGGGCAGCAAGCCGCCAATCTATTGGGCGCCGTTCGTTGTTGTCGGCGACGCCTCAAAGCCGATAAACTTTTGACCATGATCCCAATCGGACTTAATGAGCGCACAGAGGTGTTCGACAAGGTTGCGGATCTGACTGCTAAGCGGCTATTCGCGCCGGGGTTCAATCGCGCCGACTGGATTGCGGCCGTCGAATCGCACCGTGACAGGATTCTCAAATGCGAGACGGTTGAGGAATTTGAAGGCGCCGTTCGCGACCTGCTTGCCGAGCTTAAAATCAGTCACGTCGTGTTTTTTCACCAAAGCCTGCAAAAGATTGCGTCGAATTACGCGATAGGGGCAACCTTCCAACCCTGCCAAGTCAACGGAACCGTGAGATGGATGTTCCAGGACGTTCACGACGGCAGCCCGCCCGCGCTTGCCGGCATCCGGCCCGGCGACCTGCTCTTGGACATTGACGGCCAGCCGATCTTCCCACCTGAAAAGCCGGCGTTCAGAATGGGCGGCTTCTGCCAAATCGGCGTCGAGAAGCTGAGCGGCGAGCAGGTGCGTGTGCCTCTTGGCGTGCCATTGCCAAAGTCAAAATGGCATCCCATCAATCGGCCACGGCTTGTTTCATGGTCGAAGCCAGCGCGAGGAATCGGGTACCTAAAGGCGGCGGGATTTCCGGGACAGGTCGGGATGGACGTGGCGCGAGAAATTGACCGCGCCATTTCCGAGCTTCACGATTGTGACCGGCTGATTGTTGACTTGCGCGGGAATCCCGGCGGCGGAGCAGGCGGACTCCGCTTGATGAGCTATCTCACGCCCGACAAAATTCCGGTCGGTTACAGTTTGAGTAAGAAGCGCGCCGAGAAGGGTTACGACAAAGAGAAACTTCCTCGCTTCGGCAAGATTCCATCACGCAAGATCGAGCTTTTCGGCCTCGCGTTTCGCTATGCGTTCGCCGACAAATCCATCGTGATGGTGACCGAAGGCCTCGGCCCTCAGCCCTTTCACGGCAGGATTGTTTTGGTCGTGAATCAGCATACCGCAAGCGCCGCAGAAACGATTACTGGCTTCGCCCGTGAAAACAAACTCGCAACAATTGTTGGGACGCGCACCGCCGGCCAAGTGTTGGGCGGCACGGGCTTCAAAGTCGGCCACGGGTTTGTCCTTCGGATTCCTGTGATGACCTTCTACACCTGGAATGGAAATTGTCTTGAAGGAAAAGGCGTCGAGCCAGACCACATTATCGAGCTCTCTCGCGACGCCCTCAGGCAAGGTCGCGATACCCAAACCGACAAAGCATGTGCGGCAATTGGTGGCTTCTGAACCAGTTAGAGGAGCAGATGACCCGTGGCACAACTTAGTGAAGGCGAAATCCTGCGGCGCATCGTTGCAGAAGAAATCAACGTGAAGGACGGTATTCCCACTTTTGTTGATCGGACGTCAGGCCAGTTTCGCTTGCGAGAGGGATTGTACCTCGACTTCAAGGAGCAGCTTCGGCTTGAAACAACTGCTTCCGTCGCCGAGATTGCTCGCGACATTCTCGCATTCTCTAATACAGAGGGAGGGCTGCTACTCATCGGCGTAGCAGATAACGGAAAGGTTATAGGCCATGAGCCCGTTGACACAGGAAAGCTTCGCGCCTCGCTAGGAGCGTGTCCGAGAATTGCGGATTTTTCTTGAATTCACAGGCGGGGATGTGGCACAAGAACGGACATGTCGAAGACCTACAAGCCGTACCAACCGGATCAAGACTTTCTATTGCCGCCCAGTC
>Ga0207433_10016519_pt1 | contig 10352 bp, 13 predicted proteins | sample YelNatPaOPGAMG01_FD_187559 | JGI IMG/M metagenome (GOLD analysis project Ga0207433, IMG submission 187559) | Hot spring thermophilic microbial communities from Obsidian Pool, Yellowstone National Park, USA - OP-RAMG-01 (SPAdes) (version 3) | ecosystem: Environmental > Aquatic > Thermal springs... | reverse complement strand
CGCCATTCTGCTGCGAGGCACCGACCTCCAGATCGGATTGATTCCACGCCTGGCAGGCGCGATTCACGACAAGCGCCACGCCTCCTACATTGATCACCCTCTGGCCGACCTGCTGCGGCAGCGGATAACCTTGTGCCCCGCATACTACCGGATAGCCTGATCCAATTTTATGATGAGGTTCCGTTTTGGGCCATTCTGATGTATATTGGAACCAACCATTCCAGGAGCCATCATCATGGCCGTCAACGTCAAACTTTCGGAAACGCTGGTCGAACAGGCCAAGCACTACGGCAATATCCAGCATCGTTCGGTGCCCAAACAGATCGAATACTGGTCCCATATCGGCAAGATCGCCGAGGAGAATCCCGATCTGCCATTTTCCATGATCCGCGAGATTCTGGTCGCGGATCAGGAAGAGCCTGTCGGTGAATACGAGTTCGGCTGATGCGCCTGCTCGTCACCGCCACTTTTGTGCGGGCCGCCAAGAGACTGCATCGCCCGCAGAAGGAAGAACTCGACCATGCGGTGCACGCCATCAGCGCAGACCCCACCATCGGCGAGGCCAAGGTGGGGGATCTGGCAGGAGTCCGTGTCCACAAATTTCGCATGTCCAATCAACTGTGCTTGCTGGCTTACCGCATTCTTGACGAAGAAACCGTCAAACTTCTGACGTTTGGGTCGCATGAGAATTTCTATCGCGACCTGAAGCGACAGGACAAGTGACGCCGACCTACCAGGGCAAGGACTTCAATATGGACGCTTCTGGGTGCCGGCCACCAACCGGGAGGCCGGGCTGCTGATTAAGGCGGGTTACGAAGCAGCAGCCTGATCGACCTTTTCTGAATCTACGAACTTCGCGCCGTCACTCCCGCATCGACTCAAAACCTATTCGACAGTCTGGTCCAGAGTCATCAAAGTGGGATTCATGCTACCAGTTTTTCTTTCTGCTGAGCATTGATCCAGTCATTCAGATATTGCTGCGGCGACTTGTAACCCAGCGTCGAATGCAGCCGTTTCCGGTTGTAGAACACCTCGATGTACTCGAATGCCATCGCCTTCATTTCATCCCGCGTCTCGAAACTCTCGCCATACACCCGCTCATTCTTGAATCCGCCAAACCAGCTTTCCGTCGGCGCGTTGTCCCAACAATTACCCTTGCGGCTCATCGAGCAGACCATGCCGTATGCCTTCAGCTTTGCCTGGAATACGTGGCTGGCGTACTGGCTGCCCCGATCCGAGTGATGGATCAGTCCCGCTGCCGGTTTGCGGCGGAACCACGCCATCGTCAGCGCATCGGTCACGATGTCCGCCGTCATGCGCGGCTTCAGTGACCAGCCGACCACTTCGCGGTTAAACAGGTCGAGTACGATTGCCAGATACAGCCAGCCCTCGTTCGTCCACAGGTAGGGGTGAGTAGACCACAGGAGTTTCACCTGCGGCCCCTCGCAGAACCGGACGTGAGCCTCTCAACTCATCCGGCTCCCATCATCCAGCCTTCGGAACACAGCCCATCCTCCAGTGCCAGAAGGCTTCTGGAAACTTTTGCGCAAGGCGCCCGATGGCTTGTCGGGCTCGCGTTTTATGGCGAGCCAGACGTTTGTACTTGCGCATCAGCCAGCGCGTCAGGTAGTCATTCAGATGTTTCCACACGGCAGACATTGCCGATTCGTAGAATCGACCGTAATACTGATGCCAGCCACGGAGTATCGGATTGAACATGGCTGACAGGTCTGCCAAGTTCTTGTCACATTTCAGCTGAAGATGCCAACCGCGTACCGTCTGTCGCATTGCCTTGATGGCATCCCGACTGACTGCGGGTGAGAAATTCACATAGACCCGACCATACTTATCGACTGCTTTACGCGGACGGAAGGTATAGCCAAGAAACGTGAATTGCACACATTGGAAATCTCCCTGCCGATTGATGTCCTTGCAGTACACGATCCGTGTTTTATCCGGATGCAGTTCGAGTCCACACTGACGAAACCGCTCACCAACTTTCTCCAAGGCAAACTTGGCCTGCGCCAGACTCCGGCAGTGCATAACGCCATCGTCCGCATAGCGGCAGAACCGCACGCTGCTAAGATGACGACCTACCCAACTGTCGAACGCATAGTGCAGAAATAAATTGGCCAGCAAAGGGCTGACGACACCTCCTTGCGGGGTGCCTCTCGTCCTTTCCATCAACTTACCGTCCGGCATTTGCATTGGCGCTTTCAGCCAACGCTCAACGTACAGCAAGACCCATGGCGTCTGGCAGTGCTTTCTGAGCGCACGCAGCAGTAGTTCGTGGTCGATATTATCAAACAAACCTTTAATATCGAACTCAACCACCCAATCGTATTCCCAGCTTCGCCGCCTCACCATGGCAATTGCATCGTGCGCCGAGCGCCCGGGACGATAGCCGTAGGAGTTGGGGTGAAATACCGGGTCAATAACTGGCTCAAGCAGCTGCTTGACCACCGTTTGCGCCACCCTGTCTACCACCGTCGGCACACCCAGCATGCGCACCCCGCCAGATTTCTTCGGGATGGGCACGCCTTTCACCGGCGGCGGAAAGTAACTTCCGGAACCCATACGATTCCAGAGCTTGTACAGGTTGTTGCTCAGATTTTCCTCGAACTGCTCGATCGACTCCTGATCGATTCCTGCTGATCCTCCATTTGCTTTAACACTCAAATAGGCTTCCCAGATAAGTGCCTTGGGAATGTCATAAGGCTTGGTCATTGCGTGACGCTCCTCCCGCTTTCGCGGTTGACGTCTCTCAATGCCGGGATGACGCAGCCCCTTCGCTCCACCACCATTACAGCGGTTTCAACACTACTACGAGCTGCTCCGTCCCTTGGTGACGCATCGCTACTTTCGGCCTCGCCTTTTGAGCTTGTGCCTTTCGCTTCACATCGCCACCGAAGGTTCCCGCAGTTCAACGTAAGAGCCCGAATCAGGCTGACGCTGCCTCTATGCCGGACACCGCTTGACCCGTAAGCAGGTAACGGCCAAACTAATCGCGGGGCAACATCATTCCCCGGTTTTGATGTCATCTGAGTACTTTCGACACTTGAACGGCAGTTCACGGTTGTTCGTCTTCCTTGATCCATACCTGATGCCTCCTGGCACCTTTTCCATAACGCTCACGACACAGGCTTTTGACCAGCGCCGCTTATGGTGGTTTGCAACCTGCTCCTGCAAGCCGATTGCGAGGGGCCATACCCTCATCTCTTACGCCGCTTGCTGCGGCACACTGATGTCGGATGTCCAGGCCTGATTCGGTGCGCTTGGCGTGAAGTTGCGATCCAGCAGGTTTGGCGCGACAGGCAGGTTGTGCTTCGAGTCGGTCGTGACCTTGAAGCGGCGTTTGTGCTTGGCCTTGATGCCGTTCTCCTGCATCAACCGCTCGACCCGTTCCTTGCTCGCCGGATAGCCCCGTAGGCGCAGTTCCCTGACCATGCGCGGGCTGCCGTAAGACACATCAATTTCGCCCTGCACGTAGGCATGCCCAAGACTGTCCAGGGTCGGGGAAAGAAAATGCCTGAGCGCTTTGGCGTTCGGGATGGATACAGTCACGCGCGGCGTCTGCCCGAGCGCAAAAGCGGCGCCATTCCATAGACTCAGATGCAGCGGCAAATCATGTACACGCATCCGGGTTGCAAATTTTTCAAAACGTTTTTGCCAAAACATTCAGTTTTCCTTTCTTCAGATCACAGAATTCGAGGGTTTCGCGTGAAGACAATCGGTTGCGACCGACAAGAATTTCTCGGTCGCTGGCTTACAGCCTAAGCGTTGCAAGAAGCCGTTGCGGATTAAGCAACAATTCCAATGCCGTCAAAATATTGGATGTCGCCACTTTTGCCGCAAGCAGGGTTTCCACCGCAGCACCTTCGCACTGGATCACGGCGATACCGAGCGCTGCCGCCGCGAGCATCAGGCGGTCGTTGCGTCCGTTACCGATGCAGACGCAACGTGCCGCGCCGAGGGACTGCACATACCTCTGCTTGGCAACATCCTGGTCGCTTTGCGGCAGGATGACTAGCTCGCAAGGCAGGCACGCCATGGCTTCCCTGGCTTTGCCGAAGGTGTCCGCCGTCACCACGTGAAGCTCAAGCGGTTCTGCCAGACGCCAGAGAGCATCGGCCACGCCCGGCAGGAGGACGCCATCGCAGGCCAGGGTGCCGTTGAAGTCCGCAACCAGGTAATCGAGTTGCAGGGTTTCGCTGCCGGGAATGGCTATTTCAAGCATCGGTTTCTCCGCGCTGCGTCAATGCTGCCAGCATGCCGAATGAAAGTGTGGGGAAAACCGGATTGAGCAGAATACCCAACCGCCAGCGCAACCATGCGCCGATAGCCGCACCAATAGCCACTGCAAGAAAATCATATAAGCCCATACCATCTCCGCCTAAATTGGTTGTTCCAGCAGAAGGGCGAAAAAAAATGCCTACCGCCCCGTGCCGGGTTATCGGTAGGCACCATCAGCCCTTGTTAGGCGGTTCGGAGCGAAAACTCCGGGAGGTATGCCATCTCCAGTTCGGAAGATAACAAGCTCGGACAAGAATGTAAAGTTTTGCAGATTCAAATTTGAAGTGCAACACCTGGGAGTCTACTCGGCAGCCGCTATGGTCATCCCATAAACCTTCCGCCGCGCAGACTCCTAGCCGGGCGTGAACCCAGATGCCGTCACCGGCAAGTCGATCCCGGAAAGCCAACTGCCTGAACGTTTTGGCTCCAGCGATTACGAGGTGCTGCTGGTCGCCAACAAATATCAGACAGGTTTCGATCAATCTCTGCTGTGCGCGAATTCCTAGCTGCTGGAGACACGCCAGTCGGTAGCGCAGGGAAACTGTACGGCCAAGGCGATCGACTACAGCATGAAGCGTTGGGAGGCATTCGGCCGCTATGCAAAATCAGGCAACCTACCGATCGACAACAACTCCGTCGAAAACAGCATCAGGCCGATTGCCATAGGCAAGAAGAACTGGCTCTTTGCCGGCAGCGAACGTGCAGGCCGCCGCGTTGCCGCCATCCAAATCCTAATCGGAATGGCAAAACTCAACGACATTGATCCACACCAGCAAAGCATTTTCCGAAGGGCCTGGACGGCCGCATGCGTGATCAAAGTGGCAAGATTCGCCAAAAGCGTAGTGACACGAAAATAGAAACGCTACGCAAGACCAACGGCGATGATTTTGCGCAGGGCTATCGCTCCGATGCGCGTTTGCAAGCCCACCCAATACAGATCAATTAGTTACGCGCGGACGAATCAAGCGGTTGGATTGCAGCATTGGGTAGTGGATGAAACAGAGATGTTCAAAGCCCCTCGGCACGCAACCATTTGCCCTCGAAATCGTCCGCCGCTTGCGGATGACCGAAATGATATCCCTGCGCAAACTGACAACCCTGCGCCAACAACACTTCAGCCTGTTTGGCGTATTCGACGCCTTCGGCGAGCGTTTCGAGTCCCATGCTCTTGCCCATCGCAATGATCGTGCTGACGATCGAATGATCGTTGTGATCGATCAACATGTCGCGCACGAAAGAGATATCGATCTTCAGTTTATGCACCGGGAACCGCTTGAGATAAGCCAGCGAAGAATAGCCGGTACCGAAATCGTCGATAGAGAGCGTAAACCCGGCCGATGCTAAGGCGCGCGTCACCTCGACGGCCCGCCCCGGATCGCGCATCATGCCGGATTCGGTCAATTCGAGTTCGATGGCAGAGGGTGCAATACGTATCTCGCGAGCGATCCGCAACACCCGGTCGATGAAATCGTCGTCGTCAAACTGGCTTGCGGCCACATTCACTGCAACTCTTCCGGGTAATGGACATCTTTGTTCCTGCCAATGTCGCACCTGGCGGCATGCCTCGGTGAGCGCCCATTCACCCAAAGTGCCGATCAACCCCTGCTCTTCGGCAATGGGGATGAACTGTAACGGGGAAACCATACCCCATTCCTCATCGCACCAGCGTGCCAGCGCTTCGGCCCCCGCGATTTTGCCGCTGGGTAAGTGCACCTGGGGCTGATAGTAAAGTTGTAACTTCCCGGCCGCGAGCGCAACCTCCAGACGACGCGCTATCTCCAGCTTTCTGTTGAGTTCCGCGCCCATTTCGGCACGGTAGAAACAGTAATTATCGCCGTTGCCCTTGGCACGATACATGGCAATATCAGCGTGCTTGAGGAGAGTTTCGGGTGTGCGTCCATCTTCCGGGAAAATTGCGATTCCGACACTGGCAGAGACGGTGAACCCGAAGTTTCCCTCAACCATGGGGGCGGCGAGCGCCTGTGCGATCCGATCCGCGATACGTGTTGCAACCTCCCCGGAGTCGGCGGCGATAATCACGAATTCGTCCCCCCCCAGACGGGCGAGGGTTTCTTCCTCCCGCAGCGCCTTGCGCAGGCGCTGGCCAACCTCCACCAGGACCTGGTCGCCGGCATCATGCCCGAGAGTGTCATTGATGTCCTTGAAGCGATTCAGATCGAGAAACAGCAGGGATAATCGCTGATTGCGCCTTTCCGCCGCTGCCAGTTCGTGACCCAACCGATCCATGAACAGGGCACGGTTGGGCAGTTCCGTCAGGGGGTCGTAGAACGCCAGGTATTCGATCCGGGTCTGGGCCGCCTTGTGCTCGGTGATGTCTTGAACCGTGCCGACTGCCTTGTGCGGTCGTCCTTCGCCGTCGAACTCAATCTCCGCTCGTTCTTCTACCCAGCGCGTCGCGCCAGTCACATGGATGCGATGTTGAATTCGGTAGTCGCCCCCCTTGAGAGCGGACTGCCATGCAGTATTAACTATCTCACGATCTTCATGATGGACGCAGGTGAGAAATACTTCATAGCTGATAGGTGTATCTGGCGTCATGCCGAAAATCCGGTACACCTCCGGCGACCAGGTCAAGGTGCCGCTTGCGAAATCGATCCGCCAACTTCCAATGTGCGCCACTTCCTGGGCGCGCAACAAAGTCGCTTTGCTCTCCTCGAGTGCCTGCTGCAACCGGGCCTGCTCAGTCATGTCTTCCACGATCATGAGCAGACGGGCTTCTTCTTCTTCTTCTTCTTCCGCAAGACGGATGCCAGTGAGGGTGACGCGCACCGGCATGGTGGATGCGCCACCCACCAATCCCATTTCGAACGGCAGGTGATGCTGTGCCACGCCAGAATCTCGCACTTCAAGCAACTGGGCTTCGAGCCCATCGGCGGCGATGAGGGTCAACAGGGGCTGTCCGTGCATGTCGGCTTCACGCAGGCCGAAACGGTTGAGGAATGCCCGGTTCGCGGAAATGACCGTAAGGTCGGAGGTCAATACGACCAGCCCGTCCGGGATGGCAGTAAACACCAGTTCCGCATATTCCTTGAGCGCCAGGATACCTTGCCGGTCAGAGTAGATATAGGTGTCGATCGCCAGCCCCATGTCCAGGAGGACGATCTTGATGAGGGATTGGATAGCGGTCAGCCGCTCCTGATCCCCTTCCAGCCGTTGCCAGATTTCGGGGAGCAGATCGACGAAATACTTGGCATAGGCACCCAGATACCACTGGGTTTCGAGTCCGATACGCTGGTGCGCAATACCGACACGCAGGCGGTGGCGGATATAGTCAGGGCCATAGTCGCCAGCAGTAAGGGAGTTGAAATATTCTGCCTGGGTTTGTTTCAGGCGTTCCACCACACCTTCGTTGGAAACGAAGCGGCGGGTATCGGGGAAGCGCAGCATGTGATCATAGAATCGCTTGGCAAAGTCCAGTCCGAACCCTTCAAGCGCTTCGTGAAGTTTCCGGAGATGCACAATGTCCACATCCGAAAAACCGAGAAACGCCTTCCGTGTGTTGACTGCCGCTTCATCCAGTCCCAGAACGGCCATCATGGCCTCAGCTGCATCGGAAATCGGCTTCATTCCACCTGCCCTCGCCGCCACCCATTCAGACGAGACAAACCGACCCTCAGGCAGGCAGGCTTGCTTGCTTGCTTGCTTGCGCAACGTTTCTTCCATCTCACGATTTTGGTTATTGTTCTTCATGGACTCATCCGATTACATGGTGGAGGTGCGCCAAAGGTCTCACAGAAGGCATGATACAATTGCCGTTCCAGACTTCGCCAATCCTCACTCACCACACGAAAACGTACCCTAGCCACTCCCTCCGCCAGATAACTGGAAAGATGCACATTACCACTGTTACCACGCAAATGATCCCCAAGGCGCTTGCGCAGATCGCGTGTCGAGCCAATGTAGACAACACGCGGCAGCGAAGGCGACGACGAATAATCGACAATACCGATATCCTCCCGGCTCGCCGTCGACCGTATTTCATATACGCCCGGATGCTGCGGCACCAACGTGGATAGCGCCTGCGGCGTCAGGGGCAGCAACGGGGAGAATCCTCCGGTGACTGCGAGATAATCCTTGCGTTCACCGCGACGGCGCCAGTCCGGAATAGCCAATTGATGCCGTATGGCTGCTATCGACCGTCTCGAAAGCGCAACCCCATATTGGCTCCCCATCAGTTCTGCGATCGCATCGTCGGACAGCGGACGCGCCAAATGCCCGTCCAGAAGCAGTGTTTTTTCTCTTTTTATCAGAAAATCGATACGATGACAATGTAATTGCCGCGCGTTGGGGAACAATGCGGTCAACGGCTGTGTTTTGCCATCCGGCATTTTGAACGACAGCCTGCGAATTAGTCGAGAAAGCCGTCCGGGATCTGGCACTAGGGGAAGGGTGCCGCGCGCCAACAGCAGTCTGGACATGTGCGCCTGGGGAAGTGGCGCAAGTTGCAACGGGTCGCTGGAAACCAGATAGGGCGTCTGGATGTCGATCAGCGCTTCCATCAGCGCATGCGTGAGCCGGTTGCGGCTGTTGATGAGACGCAACCGGTGGAGTGTGGCCGTCAGTTCTCCCGGGAAACCTTGGGAATGACGAATGCGCTCGATTTCCGCCTCATCGAACCGGTACTCCCTGACAAAGCCTGGCTTGTGGTAGACAAAACAAGGCCGTCCCCGGGACAGGCGAATTTCTCCCAGCGTCTGGATTGATGACGAAACCGGCGTGCCTGCCGCGCCGTCGCAGGCCGTCGCATGGCTCAGAATCGACGGCTTGACCCAGGGTGCAAGTGCCGCGAAATGCTGGGAAGATTCGATCCGTGTCACACAACGGTCGTAGGTCGAAAGCGGTAGCGCAAGGAATCGGGCAAGTACGATTTTGCCGAGGGTGGCGGCATCCAGGTTGTTGTTTTTCTTGTTGGGCAAAATACTTCAACGAATTGTCCAGACGGTAATCGTCCTCGAAAGAGCGTGCTAGAGCTGGCTACGGAATTAAAGAACGCAGATTTAATGTGCACTAGTGCTTATCGTTTCTTTTTTGCAACTTCTGAAGATCTCATATCTTGTTGCAATGATGCGATCAGCGGACAAGAAACATTCTTCTTTCGGGTATGGCAGGCACTCACCAAGTTGCAAAGCGCGGTCTCAATGCGTTTCAGGTTGACTAATTTTCCTCGTACATCCTCAAGTTTGTGGTCGGCCAGCCTTCTGGCCTCGTCGCAATGAGTGCCATCCTCCAGCCGTAGTAACTCGGCGATCTCTTCGAGGCTGAATCCCAGACGCTGCGCGGACTTGATGAAGCGCACGCGCGCCAGATCCGTCCCGGTGTAGTGGCGGATGCCGCCGAGGGGACGGTCAGGTTCTTGCATCAGGCCTTTGCGCTGATAAAAGCGGATCGTCTCGACATGGACCCCGGCGGTCTCGGCCAGTCTGCCGATAGTCAGGGTTGGGGTTCTTTCATTCATGGCTCTTGACTCCGTACTTAAGTACGTATGTAAGCTTAACCCATGAAACCAAATTCCTCCACTGAATTTCAACGCGGCGGCGGGCGCGGCATGCTGCTGACCGGAGGTCTGGCGGCCATCCTCGCGTCCACCTGCTGTCTCGGGCCCTTGGTGCTGATCACACTTGGCGTCTCCGGGGCGTGGATCGGCAATTTGACGGTACTGGAGCCGTATCGCCCAATTTTCATCGGTACTGCGCTGATCGCAATGTTCTTCGCCTGGCGCCGCATCTTTCGCCCGGTGCAAGCCTGCAAGCCGGGCGAGGTGTGTGCCGTGCCGCAGGTACGGACCACCTACAAGATTATTTTCTGGATCGTGGCAGCGCTGGTGGTGATCGCGCTCGCCTTTTCTTACGTCCTTCCGCTGTTTTACTGACAGGAGCACCTCATGAAAAAATTCATCTCACTGATCGCACTCGCATTCACGCTGATCACGCCCGCATGGGCCGCCACCCAAACCGTCACCCTCTCCGTGCCCGGCATGACCTGCGCTGCCTGCCCGATCACGGTCAAGAAGGCGCTGACCAAGGTGGCCGGGGTCAGCA
>Ga0207433_10016512_pt1 | contig 10353 bp, 7 predicted proteins | sample YelNatPaOPGAMG01_FD_187559 | JGI IMG/M metagenome (GOLD analysis project Ga0207433, IMG submission 187559) | Hot spring thermophilic microbial communities from Obsidian Pool, Yellowstone National Park, USA - OP-RAMG-01 (SPAdes) (version 3) | ecosystem: Environmental > Aquatic > Thermal springs >... | reverse complement strand
CTAAGTGTGACTGAGATCACGAACTTCCCACGAGGGCGTCACTTGAGCGTCATGTTTCACACTCCGGCTCCGGCAACGTGGTTTTCGCCGGCGCGCCAGGCGCTCGATCGCGTCCCTTGGCTCGACGGCGTGGCCGACGCGACCCGCGAGAAGCTCGCGGCGCAAGCCATGCTGCACCGCCTGCCCGCCGGCGCCCTCGTTTTTGATCAGGCCGAGATCCCCGCCTTCGCCCTGTTCCTCATGGCCGGCAGTCTGAAACTCGTCGGCGTGCGCGGCGACAGCGAGGCGGTGATCGAGGTCGCCCGTCCCTTCGATCTCGTGCTGCCGGCCGCGGTCGTCACCGGGCAGCCCTATCTCCTGCGCGCGCGCGTGTTCGAGGAAGCGCAACTTCTGCTGATCGGGGCGGAGACGTTCCGCGCGGCGCTGGCGCAGGACAATTCCTTTTGCCGCGCCGTGGTCGGTTGCGTATCGCTCCAGCTCCGCCGCCAGCTGAAGACGGCCAAGGGCTTCCGAATGCGCAGCGCGGAGGAGCGTGTCGCCGCCTATGTCGTGGGCTTGCTGACGGCGGACGAAGGCCAGGCGGAGATCGCGTTCAGCCTCGACAAGAGCGAGATCGCCGCGCATCTGGGCATGACGCGCGAAACCTTCTCGCGCACGTTGGCGGGGCTGGCCGCGCATGGAGTGCGGGTCGAGGGCCGGCGCCTGCACATCGCCGACGTCGCGGCCTTCCGCGCGCGGTTTCCGTCCGACCCGTTCATCGATGGCCCCTGACCGCCGGCCCGCCTTCCGCCCCTGGCGGACGGCGAACCAGACTCCCGCAAAAGCAAGGCAAGGCCCGTGACCGCCCTTATCGCCCGCGGCGACGTCGTCGTGGATGGCGCCCTCTATGCAAGCGCGAAAAAAATCCACCCGCAGAGCGTCGCGGGCGCATTCCGCCGCCTCAAGTGGCTGCTCATGTTGCTGTGTCTCGGCGCTTTCTATCTGCTGCCTTTCGTGCGCTGGGATCGCGGGCCGAACCTGCCGCATCAGGCGGCGCTGGTCGATTTCGGCCGCGCGCGCTTGTATTTCTTCTTCATCGAACTCTGGCCGCAGGAGCTTTACTACCTCACGGGCCTGATGATCGCGGCGTGCCTGGCGCTCTTTCTCTCCAGCGCCCTGATCGGCCGCGCCTGGTGCGGCTTCGTCTGTCCGCAGACGGTCTGGACGGATGTCTTCGTCTGGGTCGAGCGCCGCATCGAGGGCGACCGGCGCGAGCGCATCAAACTCGACGCCGCGCCCTGGACCGGATCGAAGATCGTCAAGCGCGCCGCCAAACACGCAATCTGGCTCGCGATGGCCGCTTCGACCGGCGTCGCCTTCGTGCTTTATTTCTCCGACGCGCCGACGCTGCTGCGCGAAATCGCGACATTCAAGGCGCCGATGCCGCCCTGGATCTGGATCGGCGCGCTGACGAGCACGACCTATGGCCTGGCCGGGCACATGCGCGAGCAATATTGCCAGTACATGTGCCCGTGGCCGCGCATCCAGGGCGCCTTGACCGATCCGGATTCGCTCAATGTCGCCTACCGCGGCGACCGTGGGGAACCGACGATGTCGCTGAAGGAGGCCGCGAAGGCGCGCGAGGCTGGCCTGTCGGCGGGCGACTGCATCGACTGCCAGGCCTGCGTCAATGTCTGCCCGGCCGGGGTCGACATCCGCCTCGGCCTTCAGGCGGGCTGCATCCAATGCGGCCTCTGCATCGACGCCTGCGACGCGACGATGCGCAAGGTGAATCGCCCGACCCGCCTGATTGGCTATGACACGGACGAGAACATCCGCCGCCGCGCCAAGGGCGAGACGCCGGTCTATCGGCCCGTTCGTCCGCGCACGCTCGCCTACGCGGGATTGATAGCCTTCATCGGCGCCCTCATGCTGTTCGCGCTGATCATGCGCCCGCACGTGACGCTCGCCGCCATGCATGTCCGCGTCCCCATGTATACGATGCTGAAAGACGGCGGCGTGCGCAACGGCTATGCGCTGCGGATCGCCAACAAATGGAGCGTGGCGCGAAACTTCACCCTCTCCATCGAGGGACTGAAGGACGCGACGTTGAAATGCGAGGACGCGACGACGACAGTCAAAGGTCTGCCTGTCGTCAGCGTGCCGGCCGACTCTGATAGGCTGGTCTATGCGTTCGTCACGGCGCCGCCGTCCTCCGGCGCCAATTCCTCCTCCCTTCCTCTCGCCTTCCGCGTCGTTGAGGACATCAGCGGCGAGGCGGCGACCGTGAGCGATAACTTCTTCGGGCTCTGAGGCGATGACCGAATATTTGGACGCATGGCAGTGCATCGGCTGCGGCCGGCTGGAGGCGTCGCGGCCATGCATAGGGGTCTGCCAGGATCGCCGCGTGCGATTGGTCGCCGCCGAGGACTACGAGGCGGCGGTGGAGCGCGCGCGCGTCGCCGAGGACGCGCTCGCGCTCGTCCGCAATCTCGCGCGCACCCATCCGCGCGGCGAGCGCTGGCGCGAAAGTTTCGAAGCCTTTCAACGAGCGGCGCGAGCGATCGTCGCCGACGCGGCCGAAGTGGAGGACGCCGTCGCGCTGCAAGGCGCGGCGCGAGCCTGACGCACAGAGGAGCTTGTTATGAGCCTTTCCCAGTCTGCGCCCCGCGCGCCGGCGCGCAGCGCCGCCAGAACTCGCGCCTGGCGCGGGGCGGCGATCTGGAGCCGAGGCTTCCGCCCCTTCTTCCTCGGCGCGGCGGTCTGGGCCATCCTCGCTGTCGGCCTGTGGCCGTTCGTCTTTTCAGGCCAGATCGAACTCGCGACGGCGTTCACGCCGATCGACTGGCACGCCCACGAAATGATTTTCGGCTATCTCGCCGCGGTGATCGCGGGCTTCCTCACAACCGCCGTGCCGAACTGGACCGGCCGACTGCCGGTCTCGGGCTGGCCGCTGATGGCGCTGACGTCGCTATGGATCGCCGGGCGCGTCGCGATGTTTGAGTCCGCGCGGCTCGGGCGCCCGCTCGCCGCCGCGATCGACTGCGCATTCCTCATCGTTTTCGCCGCCGTCGTCGCCGTCGAGGTCGTCGCGGGCAGGAATTGGCGCAACGCCAAGGTCGTCGCCCTCGTCGGCGCGCTCGCCGTCGCCAATCTGGCTTTCCACTGGGAGGACGCCAACAGCGGATTCGCCGAATTCTCTCAGCGCGCGGCGCTGGCGCTCGTCGTGATGCTGATCCTGCTCGTCGGCGGCCGCGTGACGCCGAGCTTCACCAACAACTGGCTTGCGCGGGCGGGCTCGCCGAAGCGCCCCGCGCCGTTCGGCCGTTTCGACGCCTTCGTCATGGGGCTGTCGGGTCTGGCTCTGGCGGCTTGGGTCTTCGCGCCGAGCGAAACCGCCAGCGCAGCCCTCATGCTCGCCGCGGGTCTTGGCAATCTGGGCCGGCTCGCGCGCTGGCGCGGATGGCTCGCGCGCCGCGACCCGCTCGTCCTCGTGCTTCATGCCGGCTTCGGGCTGGCCGCCGCGGGTTTCCTGTTCACTGGCGCGAGCGCGATCCTACCCGCGGCGTTTCCCTACGGCGCCAGCGTTCACGTCTGGACCATCGGTGCGACGGGCCTGATGACGCTGGCGATGATGACGCGCGCGACGCTTGGTCATTCCGGCCAGGCCCTCGTCGCCTCGCCCGCGACCAAGGCGGCCTATCTCCTCCTCGCGACGGCGCTCATCCTGCGCGTGGGAATGCCGTTCTTTCCGCGCTTCGAGACGGCTTTGCTGCACGCGGCGGCCTGCGCCTGGGCGCTGTCGTTCGCGGCTTTCCTTTGGGGATTCGGATCCCTGTTGACGCGCGACGTCCGCGTCCGGGGATCATGGCGCATGCAATCAAAGGTATGATGGCCGCGCCTGCAAGCCGTGACGAATATCGAGGGAACGGTCAGCTCGCGGCCAACGCGCTCGCATCTTACGTCGCACCGCCTTTGCAAGAAGACCTCCCCGCCGCGCAACGCGGCGTCGCGCTGAACCCACGCCGGCGCGAGCTCTTGCTCGTCGTTCGAAGCTTCGTCACCGACAACCAATCATGAGGTTTCCGAGCGAACGGCTCGGAAACAATCGCGTGAACTTCTTGTGAGGAACGGGAATATCGGGCGAATGGAGCACGGCTTTCTGGCGAAAGCCGCGCCTCGTATCCACAGAATCGCGCGCAAACGTTTCGCAGGACTGTTCGTTATTTGCTCCGGGACAAATACCGGCCGCGCGCGATCCGGTATCGTGGTTGGGTCAGACCTCCTCCAACACGATCAGCCTTTCCAAATGAGCAGAAGCAGTCCAGGATCTCGCATGGAAAGCGCGGCCCGATGCGCCGGTCGATTGTCGACGCCCGGAGCGATGGTCGCCCTGCGGCCTTGGCGTCTCCTGATGGCCACATGGGTCGCCTGCCTTGCGCTTTTTGTTTCGTGGAACGCGGCGAGCGCGCAGACGCCGAGCCGGCTTCGCGATTTCTTGACGCCCGCGACGCTCGCAGAAGTCTTTCCGGGCGCCCGGCGCTTCGATCCCAACGAAGGCAATCCTCCCGTTTCGGCGGCGCGTGACGGCGACAAGCTGCTGGGCTACGTCTATTTGACATCGGACGTGGTCAATTCCACCGGCTATTCCGGCAAGCCGATCCGCATCCTCGTCGGGATCGACCTCGAAGGCCGGATCGTGGGCGCCAAGCTCGTCGAGCATCACGAGCCTATTGTCCTGGTCGGCATTCCGGCCGCTAAGCTTGAAGCTTTCGTGCGAAGCTATGTCGGCCGCCGCGTCGCCGATCTCCTGAAGCAGACGCCCGACGATTCCACGGTCGACATCATCAGCGGCGCCACGGTCACGACCATGGTGATCGGGGACAGCATCACCCGCTCGGCGATCAAGGTCGCCGAGGCGCGCGGGCTCGGCGTGCCGAGGCGCGGTCCCGCGGCGCCGTCCACCGCGCCGAAGTTCGAAATCGATCCGAACAAGACGGCGGTCGAAAGCTGGCAGGCTCTTTTGGGCGACGGCTCGGTGCGCCGCCTGTCCCTCAGCGTCGACGACATCAACGCGGCCTTCGTGAAGTCCGGCAACAAGCTGGCCATCGACCATCCCGAACCGGCGCCGGGCGGCGACGTCTTCATCGATCTCTACGTGGCGCAGGTCAGCGCGCCGGGGATTGGGCTCAGCCTGCTCGGCCAGCTCGATTATCAGGCGCTGAAACAAAGCCTCAAGCCCGGCCAGCAGGCTCTCGTCATCGCGGCGACCGGTCGCTACTCCTTCAAGGGGTCTGGTTATGTGCGTGGCGGGATCTTCGACCGGATCGAGATCGTGCAAGGCGACGTCATCATCCGATTCCACGATTACAACCACCGTCGGCGCGCAGACCTGCACGCCGCGGGCGCCCCGTCGCTGCCTGAAATTGGCCTGTTCACGATTCCCGCCGACCAGCGTTTCGATCCGACCGCGCCCTGGCGCCTCGAACTGCTGGTGCAACGCGCGATCGGCGCTCGCGACAAGGCGTTCCTCACATTCGACGTGGGCTACCAGACGCCGGCGAAATATCTCCGCGAGATAGCCGCGCCGCCGCCGCCGGCGCCTGCCGCGGCCTCGTCGGCTTCCGGCAAGGCGACGGCCGCGCGGGGCGAGACGCCGGAGCCGGCGCGGCCCGTGCTGTGGCAGCGCGCATGGCGGGCGAAGGCGGGCGAAATCGTCATTACCGTTGCCGCGCTCATTGTGCTGACGGGAATCTTCTTCTTTCAGGGCGCGCTCGTGCGACGCCCCGTTCTCTACCACCGTCTGCGCTTCGCCTTTCTCGTCTTCACGCTTGTCTGGATCGGTTGGTATGCCGAGGCCCAACTGTCGGTGGTGAACGTGCTGGCGTTCGTCAATTCCCTGCGGACGGATTTCCGCTGGGATTACTTCCTGATGGACCCCCTCATCTTCATCCTGTGGAGTTCGGTGGCGGCGGCGATCCTGTTCTGGGGGCGTGGCGCGTTCTGCGGCTGGCTCTGCCCCTTCGGCGCGCTTCAGGAAATCCTCAACGCCATCGCCAAGAAAGTGGGCGTGCGGCAGTTGGCCGTGCCTTTCGGGCTGCACCAACGCCTGTGGCCGATAAAATACATCATCTTTCTAGGGCTCCTCGGCGTCTCCCTCTACTCCCTGTCCTTCGCGGAGGAAGCGGCTGAAGTCGAGCCGTTCAAGACCGCGATCGTGCTTCGCTTCGTGAGGGAGTGGCCGTTCATCCTCTATGTCGTGGCGCTGTTGTCGGCGGGGCTGTTCGTGGAGCGCTTCTATTGCCGCTATCTTTGCCCGCTAGGCGCCGCGCTGGCGATTCCCAGCCGACTGAGGATGTTCGATTGGCTGCGCCGCTATCGTGAGTGCGGCAATCCCTGCGACCGCTGCGCCGTCGAGTGCCCGGTGCAGGCGATCCACCCCGAAGGCAACATCAATCCGAACGAATGCATTCAGTGCCTGCACTGCCAGGAACTGTATCACGACGATCGCCGCTGTCCGGTGATGATCCAGCGACGTCTGAGGTCGGAGAAGCGCGCCACCGTCATGGGCGGCCAGAGGCCCGCGCCGCCGCAGCCGGCCATGCCGCATCTCGTCAAGTCCGCGATCCACGACTCGGTTGACGCCCAGCAAAGATGAGCCGCCGAGTCCGACCTAGAATTATTGAGTTGCCCGACGCCAAGTGAACGGAGTTTCATCGATGACCAACCATGACGACGACCTTCAACCTGGAATGCCCGAAAATGAACCGGCGAAGAATGGCGCATTCGAGGTGCGGCGCCGCAACCTGCTGCTCGGCGGCGCGGCTCTAGCGGGAGTCGCGGGGCTCGGCGTCGTTCCCTCCGAATTGCGGGCGCAGTCGCGTAACGGCCAGTCCGTCGAGGTCAAGCCCGGAGATCTCGACGAATATTATGGCATCAACAGCAGCGGCCAGACGGGCGAAGTCCGCATCCTCGGCATTCCCTCGATGCGCGAGATCATACGCATCCCGGTCTTCAATCGCGACAGCGCCACCGGATGGGGGCTGACGAATGAGAGCCGCAAGATTCTGACCGAGGGATTGCTGCCGGAAACGAAGAAGTTCCTCGAAACGCGGGGCGGCGTCCTGGTCAACGGCGACGCTCACCATCCGCACATGTCGTTCACGGACGGCGCCTACGACGGCCGCTACATCTTCGTCAACGACAAGGCCAACTGCCGTGTGGCGCGCATCCGCTGCGACGTCATGAAGTGTGACAAGATCGTCGAGATCCCGAACGCGTCCGACATCCACGGCCTGCGGCCGCAGAAATATCCGCGCACCGGCTATGTCTTCGCCAACAGCGAGCACATCGTTCCGATCCCGAACGACGGATCGGTGCTCAACGACGACAAGTCGAAATACTGGTCGGTCTACACCGCGCTCGACGGCGACACGATGAAGGTGGCGTGGCAGGTTCTCGTCGACGGCAATCTCGACAACACCGACGCCGACTACCAGGGCAAATACGCGTTCTCCACCTGCTACAATTCGGAGAAGGGCTTCGTTCTCGCAGACATGACTAGCGCCGAGCAGGACTGGGCCGTCCTCTTCAACATCAAGCGCATCGAGGAAACCGTCAAGAGCGGCGACTACAAGCTCATCGGCGGCGTGCCCGTGGTCGATGGACGGCACGGCTCGCGCTACACGCGCTATGTGCCGCTGTCGAACAACCCGCACGGCGTCAACACGGCCCCGGACGGCATCCACGTTGTCGTCAACGGAAAGCTGTCGCCGACGACGACGGTGCTCGACGTGCGGCTCTTCGATGCTCTGTTCGACGACAAGATCAAGCCGCGTGACGTGGTGGTCGCCGAGCCGGAAGTGGGGCTCGGCCCGCTGCATACCGCCTTCGACGGAAAGGGCAACGCCTTCACGACGGCGTTCCTCGACAGCCAAATCGTCATGTGGAACATCGACAAGGCGAGGCGGCTCTTCAAGGGCGAGAAGGTCGATCCGATTTTGCAGAAGCTCGATGTCCACTATCAGCCAGGACACAACCATACCTCGATGGGCGAGACCAAGGAAGCCGACGGAAAATGGCTGATCTCGCTCAACAAGTTCTCCAAGGACCGGTTCCTGCCGGTCGGCCCGCTGCATCCTGAGAACGACCAGTTGATCGATATCTCGACGGGACAGATGAAGCTCGTCCACGACGGCCCGAGCTTCGCCGAGCCGCACGACATCTGCATCGTGCATCGGTCGAAGGTCCGGCCGCTCACCATCTGGAAACGCGACGATCCGATGTGGGCGGACATCCGCGCCCAGGCGGAGAAAGACGGCGTCAAGCTCGAGGAGGCCGCCAACGTCATCCGCGACGGCGACAAAGTGCGCGTCTACATGACCTCCGACGCGCCGGTCTACAGCCTCACGAAGATCGAGGTCAACGAGGGCGGCGAGGTCACCATCGCCGTCACCAACATGGACGATGTCGAGGATCTGACCCACGGCTTCACCATCGTGCGCTATGGCGTGATGATGGAGATCTCGCCGCAGCAAACCTCGTCGGTCACCTTCATCGCCGATCGCCCCGGCGTGCACTGGTATTATTGTCAGTGGTTCTGCCATGCCCTGCACATGGAGATGGCCGGGCGGCTGATGGTGAAGCCGCGTAAGGCGTGATGCGTCCCCTCCTGCAAATTGGTGGAATGCTCCTGGTTCTGGCCGGCGTCTCGCTTGACCCGGCCGGAGCCCGGGCGGTCGAGATCGCCGCCGGTTCGGACCTGCAGGCCGCTCTTTCGCGCGCCTCGGACGGAGAGATCCTGCAACTGGCGCCGGGCGTCTACGACGGTCCGGTCCGGATCGACCGTTCCGTCGTCCTCAAGGGAGGGACGGGCGTCGTCATCGACGGCCACGGCCACGGCCGCGCGATCGAGGTGGTCGCGCCGGGCGTGACCATCGAGGGGTTGACCGTGCGCCATTCGGGCCGCTCGCTGGAGCGCATGGACGCGGCGATTTTCCTCGAACAGACGGCCGCGAACGCGGTGGTGCGCAACAATGTCCTGCACGGCGATCTCGTTGGCGTCTACGTGCATGGCGCGGCCAACGCGCTTGTCGAGCGGAACGACATTTCGGGCTGGGTCGCGCCGAACCTGAACGACGGCGGCAACGGCGTTTATGTCTGGAACGCGCCCGGCGTGAAGGTTCTCGACAACGATATCTCCGGCGGCCGCGACGGCATCTTCGTCAACGTCAGTCGGAAGGACGTGTTCAAGGGCAACCGCCTGCACGGCGTCCGTTTCGCCGTCCATTACATGTACACGAACGACAGCGAGGTCAGCGACAACGTTTCGATCGGGAATCACGCAGGCTACGTCATCATGTTCTCGGATCGCCTGACCATTCATGGCAACGTCTCGAATGACGATCGCGATCACGGGCTGCTGTTCAATTACGCCAATGCCTCCGACATCAGCGGCAATATCGTTCGCGGCGGCGACAAATGCGTTTTCATTTACAACGCCAACAAGAACCGCTTTTCTCATAATTGGTTCGAGAACTGCCGGATCGGGGTCCAGTTCACCGCCGGATCGGAACGCAACGTGATGACGGAGAACGCCTTCGTCCGCAACCGGACGCAGGTGATGTATGTCGGGACGCGCGATCTGGAATGGTCGGCGAAGGGGCGCGGCAATTACTGGAGCGACAACCCCGCATTCGACCTGCGCGGGCGCGGGGTCGCCGATACGCCCTACCGCCCCAACGATCTCGTCGATCACATCCTTTGGCGCTATCCGGCCGCGAAGCTTCTGGTCAACAGCCCCGCGCTTCAGGTTTTGCGCTGGGCGCAAAGCGCGTTTCCGAACCTCCATCCGGGCGGCGGCGTGGACAGTTTCCCGCTGATGCGGCCGCCCGAGGTCCCGGCGACCTTGCCGATCGGCCACGACGGGGCAGTTCCTCGAGGGGACGACGGCGATGGTTGAGAACGTCATAGGCCTCGAAGGCGTAAGCAAACATTATCGCGACGTGAGGGCGCTGGACCAAGTGACGCTGGCGGTCCCGCGCGCGCAGCGTGTGGCGCTGATCGGGCACAACGGAGCGGGCAAGAGCACGCTCATCAAGCTGATGCTTGGCCTGATCCGTCCCACCGGCGGAAAGGCCGTAGTGCTGGGCTGCGAAGCGACGAGCGCCGGCTTTATCGAGGCGCGGAGGGCGATCGGGTTTCTGCCGGAGAACATCGTCTTTCCGGACGGCATGACCGGCGTCGAGGTGCTCGATTTCTATGCGCGGCTCAAACACCAGCCGGTGTCGCGCAACGCGGCGCTGTTCGAGCGGGTCGGCCTGGCGAAGGCGGCCAATCGGCGCGTCGGCGCCTATTCGAAAGGGATGCGCCAGC
>Ga0207433_10016510_pt1 | contig 10353 bp, 9 predicted proteins | sample YelNatPaOPGAMG01_FD_187559 | JGI IMG/M metagenome (GOLD analysis project Ga0207433, IMG submission 187559) | Hot spring thermophilic microbial communities from Obsidian Pool, Yellowstone National Park, USA - OP-RAMG-01 (SPAdes) (version 3) | ecosystem: Environmental > Aquatic > Thermal springs >... | reverse complement strand
AGAGGATGAGGGGGACGAACGAGCCTGGTGGCTTCCCGGACGGGTACATATGCGACTTCATGCAGGCCGAGAGGGACCTTCCCGCCAGGAGGTTCCTGGAGGTGGCCCAGGAGGACGAGGAGGAGGCGCTGAAGTACTCCCGCGCCATGCAGGAGGGAATCGGAGGAATAGCGGCGGTGATTGACAACGTGCTCTGGCTGGGCTTTTACATGAGCGGGGGGATAGGCTTCTCCAACACGGTGGCCTCGGCCGCCTACTCCGAGGTGATGAACGAGATCTCCATGGAGCTCATAGAGCTCTCCCACCGCTACATGCAGGGGGTGAGGAAGGTTCCCCTCCGCTGGGAGACCGTCAGGACGATGGTCAACTCCATCATCCAGTACACCATGGAGAGCTACGAGAAGTTCCCCACCCTGGCGGAGTTCCACTGGGGGGGAGCCCACAGGGTCTCCGTGATAGGCTCCATAGCGGCCTCCTCCGCCGCCATGCTGACCGGAAGCTCCACCATGGGGCTGATGGCCGCCCACTACGCCATCGCCTTCGCCATGAAGGAGGGATGGCTGAGGACGGGGTGGGCGGGGCAGGAGATCCAGGACCACATAGGTTTGCCATACCTCTGCAGCTTCAGGCCGGAGGAGGGCAACCTGACGGAGCTCAGGGGGCTGAACTATCCCATGCAGTCCTTCAGCGCCGCCCACGGGGCCATCCGGGGGGCGGCAGTCTATGCCGCCATGATAGGAAGGGGGAGTGCCTGGTGCCTGAGCCCGGTGGTGAAGGTGGCCTTCGCCGATCCCCATTTGGTCTTCGACTTCAAGCATCCCAAGCTGTGCATCGCCAAGGCGGGGATAAGGCAGTTCATGCCGGCCGGGGAGAGGGACCCGGTGCTCCCGCCCCACTGAGGTGGGAGGATGGGGAAGCTTCCCTCCCTAGGGGAGATGTATCCCAAGTTCGCGGAGGAATTTGAGAAGACGAAGCCTCCTCCCGTTCTGGAGAGGGTCACCCCGGAGGCTCCCCCTCCCCCCAGCATCAGTCTTCCCCGACCCGACGGGTGGTGGAGGCAGCCTCCCTACTCCAAGTGGATCCAGGACAGGGGGAGGGAACCCACGGCCTACGAGCTCTTCATGGATTTCATCATAGGGAGGGCGATCTCCAGCCCGAAGGCCATGGAGCTGGCGAGCTCGGCGCCCACCCGCCTGATCGTGTACGAGATTGAGCACCCGCAGAGGGGCACCGAGTTCGTGAGGATGTTCCTGAACCCAACCCAGGTGGTGGAAGGTCCTCCGGAGGAGGAGCCCGACCTTTGGATCAAGATGGGGTACTACGACTTCGTCCCGGTTCTGGGGGGGGAGATAAGTGTTTTCAATGCGGTGTACGAGGGGAGAGCCACCATCATAGGCAATACCACGGCAGGACTGGACCAGTACGATGTGATGACGGCCATTCTGGGGTTCGAGATTCCGCGCCCCCGGTGCTGGCCTAGGGGGCATCCCTGATTCAGGCTTCTGTAGCCCCTCCCAGTCTTTCCCTCATCCTCTTGTACTCTATAAGCTTGGAATAGGCTATTCCTGCATCCTCGGGTGTGAAATAGACGGGTATGCGGTGCTTTCTGAGGAGCTTGACGGGTCTGGACTTGTCGAGGGGTTTGAGGGCCACGGCGAAGACCACCTTCCCCTTCCGGTTGAGGGCTATGAGCCTCTTTATGAGCGGCATCTGGACCTCCTTCACGTAGACCTTCCTTAGCTCCGGATCCAGGAACCTAGTGGCGTAGGCGTCCAGCCCCCCCAGGACGACCAGACCCCCGGCTTCCCACTTCTCCAGGGTCTTCAGGATCTTGAACTCCAGGCTGGGGTCCAGCTCGGCCACCGTGTCTATGGGGTTACCCCTGCTCCAGTACGGGGGCATGAAGGAGTTCATCTCCTCCAGGATTTCGGGAGGCGGTGGGGGCACCTCCACCAGCCCCTCCCGGCAGGCGTCGGTGGCGGCCACCCCCCAGCCCCCTCCCCTCGTGAGGATGATCAGTTGGTTGTTCTTGGGGAGGGGCTGCTCCAGGGCCATGGCCACCTTCAGCAGCTCCTCCGTGTCCCCCGCCTCCACCACCCCCGCCTGCCTGAAGACCCCCCGGTAGACCTGCAGGGAGCCCGAAAGGGAGCCCGTGTGGGATTTGGCTGCCCTGCTTCCCGCGCTGGTCTTCCCCACCTTGAGGGCCACGATGGGCTTTTGCAGGCTGGTTTTCCTGGCCACCTCGAAGAACTTCCTCCCGTTCTTTATCCCCTCTATGTAGGTCAGGATCACCTTCGTGGACTCCCTGTCCTTCAGCAGCTCTATGAAGTCCTCGCACCTCAGGAAGGCCTCGTTTCCGGTGCTCACGAACACGTCGAAGCCTATCTGGTAGTAGGTTCCCCGGTCCAGTAGCTGGGTCCCAAGGTTCCCGCTCTGGGAGAGGAAGGAAACGTTTCCCTTGAGGGGCTTCACAGAGGCCATGAGGGCGCAGAGGCTTGAGGTGGAGCTGAAGACTCCCATGCAGTTGGGCCCCACGAAGGGTAGGTCCTCCTCTTCCGCGATTCTCACCAGCTCCCTCTCCAGCTCCTCCCCCTTCTTCCCCGTTTCTTTGAAGCCAGCCGAGATGACCACCACGGCTTTCACCCCCCTTCCGGCGCACTCCCTCAGGAGGGAGGGAACCGTATCGGCGGGGGTGACGATGAGGGCCAGATCGGTTTCCTCCGGAACCTTGGGGTGGGCCCTGAGCCCCATTATGACCTCCTCCCTGGGGTTCACCGGGTACACCTCCCCCCTGAAGCCACCCTCCACCACGTGCTTCAGGATGATGCTTCCCCACTTGATGGGGGAGCGGGAGGCCCCTATCACGGCCACCGATTGGGGATCCAGGAGATAGCGCATTTTCTTAAAAGCTCTCTCGGACAGTTTCCTCCCGGAATCCATCCTTTCACGGTTTATGCGGGTCTTTATAAATCCTCCGAGCTCCGCGAGACCCAACCTTTTTAAGAGGACCGACCATACTCTTTAGGTGCCCCTGGTATTAACGAAGGAGTGGTTCGAGAGTATCCGGGAGGCTTGGAACTCCGATCCCTCCAACATAGAGAGCTTGGGGGGGGCCAGCGAGAGGATTCTGTGGATCGTGGAAGAGCTCCCCCTTTCCAAGCTCCCCCCCGAGATGGAGAAGGCCATCCTGGAAGGAGGGATGATCGACGAGGCCCTTTTCAGGAAGGCCAAGGAGACGGATAGGGTGGAGCTGCTCCTGGAGTGGAGGGAGGGAAAGCTGACGGATTTCAGGCCGGCCAGGGAGGGGGAGGAGCACACGGCCCGGATGAGGGGGAAGTACTCCTCCTTCGAGAAGATAAAGACGGGGGAAGACTTCCTCTGGGCCAGCATGGATCGGGAAATTGAGTTCAGGGGGAGGCTCTTCGAGTTCACCCGGAGGCTGGACGGATACACCAAGTTCACGCTCATCTTGGTATCCAGGACGGATCTGGTGTGAGGTGAAAGGATGGAAACGATGGAGGAAAGGAGCGCCAGGGAGAAGGCGACCTGGGAAGAGTGGATCCGACACATGGGTATGGACAAGATCTGGGAGAAGCTGAGTTCCATCAATCCCTTCCCCGGACAGACCCCCCTCAGCCTAGAGATCTTCGCTTCCATGCCCGTCTGGAGGCACATCTTCAGGCATCTGGGCATGACCCCGGAGAGGTGGCAGAGGCTGAAGTACGAGAACTTCGTGGAGTGGTCCTACCGGATAGAGCAGGCGGTGGAAACCTCGAATCGCTTGAGCAAGAATCCTCCTCCGCGGGAGGAGCTCTACCACATGGACAACCTCTGCTACCTGAGCCATCCCCCGGCCTACCTCTGCAAGGCGGACGTGGGGAAGACCACCTGTCAGATGCTCTACGGGAAGTACGCCACGGTGGAGTACGTGCACGTGGACGACTTCACCAGGGAGGTGTACTGGATCCTGGGCTACCACAACGAGGATGGCCTGCCCGTTCACAACTGGTTGCTGGGGGCCTCCAAGGAGATCTCCCAGTACTTCGACGAGGAGGACGAGAAACGCTTCTTCGGTCAGATGGAAATATGGACGGGGGCCCCCAACAGGGAGGAGCTGGATGACAGGCTCAACAGAAGGCACCTGAGGACGGGTGTGAAGGTCAGGGACGTCCCCAAGTACTACTGGGATCCCTACGACTGGGGAGCGGGGGTCAGGGACGTGATCATGGACATGCGCACCGAACTCTTCTCCAAGTGGCTTCACGCCACCCTCTACCTCTCAGGGGTTTCGGCCTACATCAGCACCATAGCCCAGAACGCCCTGATGAGCAGCGAGTTCTTCCTCTACGTCTACTACGGTCTGAACACGGCGGCGCTGGGACTCAGATACAACCTCTTCTCCTACGTTCCCCTCCCCCCCATCCTCCGCACCCTCCTCTCCCTGCCCCAGGAGACCTTCGTGAAGCGCATGAGCGAGCTCTTCCTCGGGGGATACAACACCGTCCACAAATACGCCTGCCCGGAGAAGAAGATCCCCAACCTCTTCAAGATCCGGAAGTTCCAGTGGGAGAACGGTCAGTTCTATCCCCACGTTAGGGGAATCCTCCCTCCCTTCGTTCTGGCCAGAGCCATTCCTCCCTCCATGGAGCCCATTCAGCTGAGGCAGTACTTGGAGACCCCACCCAGCAAGGAGTTCCTGGAGGTGCTGGAGAGCGAGGGGGGCCTGAACAAGGAGACGGGGCAGCTCCCCGCCATCCAGGAGACGGGAAGGTTCCACTTCCTCTTCGATCCCTCCGTGGAGCCCCTCCAGCCGAAGGACTTTCCTCTCCTGGACCCCAACAGGGGTCAGATCTGGCCCTTCGACCTCACCAGGGAGAAGCTGGAGATCATGGTGGAGGAGGGATACGACGGGTCCGGGAAGAACGTGGAGTACTACAGCAAGCTGGCGGACAAGAAGATGGGGAAGAAGGTGGACTGAGCTCAGGCCCTCAGGAGCTGGGAGACCTCCATCATGGCCGAGGATACCCTCATGGCCAGGGGGATGTTTCCGTCGGTTTTTATCAGCTGCTTGAAGAAAGCCTCCGTGGGATCCCGATCTCCCAGGAGCACCTCGATCATGGCCTGGGTGTAGCCCTTGATGCTGAGGTCGGCCTTCTCCAGCAGCCCCGAGCCTCCGGAGAGCTTGCCCCCGCTTATCCTGAAGTGTCCCTTCATGGGGCTGTCGAGGGCCTCCAGGTTCACGGAGACCTCACCGGCCCTCTCCAGCGCCTCCTTCGCGTCAGGATTCTTCTCCACCAGCACGCTTATTCCCTCCCAGAGGATGTCCATGAACCTGGCCGAGATCTCCGGGTTTTCCTTGGTGAACCTGGTGACGTCCACCTCCTTTAGCCTGCGAACCAGTCTGGGCACCAGATCGGGAACCAGCTCCATGAGCTTGGCGACCCCGAACTCCTTTATTCCGTTTAGGAGAGGGAGGAGGTTGCCCTTCAACTGATCCATGGGAAGCTGGAAGGCCTCCTCCACAATTTTTTTGAGGTCCTCTCCCACGCCCTTCTTTTGGGAAGAGGGATTTATAACCTTTTGGAAGTGCGGAGACGAGGATTTTTATCGGGCGGGGAGGAAAAGGGGTGTGAACTCTTTCGGCTATGCCGGTTGGGTTCTGAGGGTGGATCTGGGGGAGGGAGAGATCAGAAGGGAAAGACTCCCACCTGGGTTTGTGGAGAAGTTCCTGGGTGGCCTGGGCATAAACCTGAAGCTGTATCGGAGGGAGGCCCTCCCCCTTTCCGATCCCCTTTCCTCCCGGAATCCCCTGGTGCTGGGGGCGGGCCCCCTGGTGGGGACGGAGGTGCCTGGAGCCACCAAGCTGGTGGCTACCACCAAGTCCCCCCTCTTCTCCAGGGGGGGTAAGCACTTCGTGGACGGGGCCGTATGCGGGGGGAAGCTTGGGGTGCAGCTGAAGAGGGCGGGGTACGATCACGTGGTGGTGGTGGGGAGGGCGAGCCATCCCGTTTACCTGAGCGTGGAGGGTGGAAGGGCCGAGCTCCTCGAGGCCTCCCACCTCTGGGGAAAGGACACCTACGAGACCACGGACCTCCTCCTCAGGGAGCATCCCGGGGCCGGGGTGGCGGTGATAGGGAGGGCGGGGGAGAGGGGGGTGAGGTTCGCCATGGCCCTCGTGGACAGGGTGGCCACGCTGGGAAGGTTCGGGGTGGGGGCGGTGATGGGCTCCAAGAACCTGAAGGCCGTGGTGGTGAGGGGGGAGGGAAAGGTGGCTGTGGCCAGGGAGGGGGAACTCTCGGAGGTGGTGAGGGAGTGGAGAAGGGACATAGAGAAGAATCCCCTCCTGCCGCAGTGGAGGGTTCTGGGCATCGCGGCGGGCTGGGCCGCCCACTCCCCGCTGGTGAGGGAGGGTGTGTGGGAGTACTCCAAGTGGAACGAGCTCTACGGGCCCGAAAGGTGGCTGGAGTTCAAGGGGGGAGCGAACTCCTCCTGCTGGGGTTGCCCCATGGCCTGCAGGGTGGACTTCCGCATCAGGGAGGGGAGGCACGCCGGGCTATACACCTACACCGGGTCCTACATGCTTCCCGCCAGGGTGGGACAGAGGCTGGAGCTGGAGGACCCCAGGGATGCCGTGGCCCTCCTAGATCTCTGCAACAGAGAGGGGATGTGCTACTTCACCACCAGCCAGCTGGTGAACTGGGTCACCAGGGCCTCCGGGAGGGGCAGGCTGGGGGAGAGGCTGGAGAGGAGCTTCGAAACCTACCTGAGCCTCTTCAGGCAGATCGCGGGGAGGGAGGGCTTCGGGGGAAACCTGTCGGACGGCTGGTACCCTGCCGCCGAGAGGCTGGGGCTGGACCCGGAGGACTTCGAGGAGGGAACGGGCCTCTTCAGGGGGGTGGATGCGATCCAGGATGCCAGGTTCACCAGGCTCCACCCCCAGGCCTTTTCCCACCTCACCTCACCCAGGCCCCACCACGGGGGCACCCAGTCCCTCTACACCGTGCCCATGATGGACCTTCAGGTGCTCAGGGAGGTAGATGCCAGGGACATGGGCCTCTCGGAGGAGGAGCTGAGCAGGGTCTTCAGCGGCCCCACGGGCTTCAACCCCGGGAGGTACGCCAGGTACGCGGAGGACAGGATGGCGGTCTACAACAGCCTGGGGACCTGCATCGTGCACGCCCTCTGGGGCTTCCTGGGGCTGAGGTACCTCAACCTCAGGCAGGCGGCCGAGCTCTACTCCCTGGTGACGGGGAGGGAGGTGGGGGTGGGGGAGCTGAGGAGGGCGGGGGAGAGGATCTTCACCTACTGGAAGATGCTGAACGCGGAGGAGGGCTTCACGAAGGAGGACTACCGCTGCTCCAGAATCTGGCTCCTTCCCAGGAGGACGCCCGAGGGGGAGGTGGTTCTCAGGGACTACTACGGGGAGGTGGCCCTCTCGGAGGAGGATCTGGACCGGTTCCTGGGAGATTACTACCAGGAGAGGGGCTGGGATGAGTCCACGGGTCTTCCCGCCCCAGAGAAGCTCAGGGAGCTCGGACTGGAGGAGGAGTTCGGGTCCGCTGGTGGGCCTAGGAGGGCTCTATCAGCTTGAAGACGTCGAGGGGAACGGTGGAGCGCATCATGGCGTTGGCGATGAGGGAAATGATTTCGAAATCCATTTTCTCCGCCCCCTGGGTGACCTGCAGCTTTCCCTCCACCACGGCGTTGGAGAGCTCCTCCTGACCGGAGATCACCCTCTTCCAGGTTTCCCAGTCCCCCTCCAGTACCACATCCGCCTGGGGAAGGCTGGTGGCCACCTCCGCTTCGACCTTTCCCTCCGAGAGGCGGAGGCGCAGGTAGACGTCCTCCATCCCCTTCTCCTTGAAGGACGGGGGGACCCTTATCACGTTGCAGAGGGAGAAGTCCTTCCCCCTGGTTTTCTCCTGGAACTGGGGATCGGCTTCCACGTTGCTCAGGAGGACGTTCAAGAAGCTGCGCATCCCCGCTAAAAAGAGCTCGGACTCCACCCCGGGCATCGATATTTGAGGGAGAGGTCGTATTTAATTCTACCGCCAGCAGCTTTCCTCAGTCGCGGTCCCGCTTTTTATCCAGCTCCTTGCTCTCCTCCGCGATCTTCTTGACGGCGTTTTTGGCGGCTTCCAAAAGGGGCTGGTTGCAGAGGGAAACGGGACAGGAGGAGATGGGTATCCGAACGATCTTCTCCAGGATGGTGGCCACCACGGGCCCGCAAACGATGGCCCTGGCCCCCTCCTGCTCGGCGTTCAGGGCGGACACGATGGCGTCCTCGATGCTGGCGGCTCCGTATCCCTTTATCCTTATCCTGAGCCCCCCCACCGTCACGTGGGAGGTGTTGAGGGCATCCAGGGAGGAACGGGAGGCGATCAGGGCGATGAAGGGCTCCCCCTCCTTCGGGCTCTCCAGGTTCCGGAGGGAGCGGAGGATGTCCCGGAGGGTGGAGAGCCTGGGGTTGGCCCTGTGTCCCGAGAGGATCTTGTAGAGGGAGCTCTCCGAAACGCCCGAGATCTTGCTGAACTCCTTCATGTCAAGGCGGTACTCCCTGAGCACTCTCTTCAGGGTTTCCCTGAACTTCTCGTCCGAGTCCAGGGCGGAGTTCAGCACCTCCTCCCACTTCTGGAGAGCGGGCATCCAAAGACTTTTCCTTTTTGTCCATAAAAAACATACTATTTTAAAGAGAGGGCCTCAGGGAGAGTGAGAACTTGGAGATAGGCTGGTCCCTGGTCTTCGACTTCATCCTCCTGAGCCTGCTCCTGCTGGTCGCCACCCTCCTACGGGTAAGGATACGGATCCTCCAGAGGCTGCTCCTGCCCAACGCCCTAGTGGCAGGGTTCCTCGGCTTCCTCCTGGCCCAGGTTCTGGGAGTGATCTCCTTCCACCACCTGGAGAACCTGATCTACCACCTCCTCAACCTCACCTTCGCCGCCCTGACCCTGGGAATGGTGACGAGGGGGAGGAGCTACGGGCAGGCGGCCAGCACGGGAATCCTGATGTCCTTCGTCTTCGCCCTGCAGCTGCTGGTGGGCTTCGCCCTGACCTTCCTCCTCATGGGAACCCTATTCCCCGATCTCTTTCCCAACTTCGGTTCCCTCATGGCGGTGGGGTACGCCTCGGGACCGGGGCAGGCCTTCTCCTTCGGCTCCTCTTGGGAGGAAAGGGGGTTCGCGCACGGGGGGGAGGTGGGCCTGATCTTCGGGGCGGTGGGCTTCCTCTGGGCCTACGGAGTGGGAGCGGTCTGGCTCAACGTGGGGGTGAGGAGGGGCAGGGCGGCCCTCCTCAGGGACCTCCGCAGGGTTCCCAGGGAGGTCTGGACGGGGATCCTGCCCAGGAAGGGGAGGAAGCCCCTGGGGGAGGAGGTCTCCTCCTCCGAGGCGGTGGACACCCTAAGCCTGCAGGTGGCCTTATGTGGCTTGGTCTATGCCCTGGCCTACCTGGTGGTCAGGATCCTCTCCCTGGGCTCGGACGACACGGCCTGGGGGGCCATGTTCGTGATAACGGTGGTGGTGGGGATGGCGGTGAGGAAAATCATGGAGAGGACGGGAACGGATTTCCTGATCTCCCCGGGGGTGCAGAAGCACCTGGCGGGGGTCTGCGTGGACTACGCCGTGGCCGCCTCCGTGGCTGCCATCTCCCTCCCCGCCCTCAGGGCCTACGCCCTCCCCCTCTTCCTCCTCTCCCTGGCGGGGGGGCTGGTCACGGTCCTGGCCTTCCTCTGGCTCCCCCGCAGGGTCTGGAGGAACTACCGGTTCGAGAGGACGCTGGTGACCTACGGTACCCTCACCGGGACGATGGACTCGGGCATAGCCCTCTGCAGGGTGGTGGACCCGGAGCTCCGCACCCCGGCGGTGGAGGACTACGTGAGGGGGATGCCCCTGATGTTCCTGCTCATCCTCCCCCTCTACGGCCTCCTCTTCCTCCCCCTCAGGGCCTACGGCTCGGAGGGGGCTTCCCTCCTCTATTCCCTCACCCTCGGGGGCCTCCTCCTCTTCCTCCTCCTGTTTCTCCTGATGTGGAGGAGGATGGGGCTCTGGCGCTCCAGGGCTCAGAGGTAGGGCACCTCCTCCCGAAGGAGCCCCACCACCTCCTTTCTCAGCTTAACCAGCCCTGAGCTAAGCTTGTCCCTGGGCCTGGGCAGCCCCACCCTCAGCGCCCTCTTCACCCTGGCGGGCCTGACGGTGAGCACCAGGACCCTGTCGGAGAGGTAGACGGCTTCCTCCACGTTGTGGGTCACGAAGAGGATGGTCTTCCTGACCTCCTCCCAGATCCTGGTGAGGTCCTGGTGGAGGATCCACCTGGTCTGGGCGTCTAGGTTGGCGAAGGGCTCGTCCATGAGGAGGA
>Ga0207433_10016508_pt1 | contig 10354 bp, 10 predicted proteins | sample YelNatPaOPGAMG01_FD_187559 | JGI IMG/M metagenome (GOLD analysis project Ga0207433, IMG submission 187559) | Hot spring thermophilic microbial communities from Obsidian Pool, Yellowstone National Park, USA - OP-RAMG-01 (SPAdes) (version 3) | ecosystem: Environmental > Aquatic > Thermal springs... | reverse complement strand
TATAAAAAAACATTATATAATAAATTCATTATGAAACAGATAAAAATAGATTTAAAACAGAGCGATTTTCCAAAATATTGGTATAATTTAGCAGCAGATATTCCTATAAAACCTTTACCACCTCTTCTTCCTGACGGAAAGCCTGTTACTCTGGAAATGCTGGGAAAAATTTTTCCAATGAATCTTATTGAGCAGGAAGTTTCTACTAAACGTTGGATTAAGATTCCTGAAGAAATAATTGAAATTCTTTTACGTTGGAGACCTACTCCTTTAAAAAGAGCAGTTTATTTAGAGAATTATCTTAAAACACCCGCGCGTATTTATTACAAAGATGAAAGCGTAAGTCCAGCCGGTTCTCATAAACCAAATACTGCAGTTGCACAGGCTTGGTATAATAAAGAATTTGGGATAAAAAAACTTACAACTGAAACCGGTGCAGGACAATGGGGAAGTGCGCTTGCTTTTGCTTGTTGTTTGATTGGTTTGGAATGTAAAGTATATATGGTAAGAATAAGTTATGAACAAAAGCCGTTACGTAGAATTATGATGCAACTTTGGAATGCAAAGTGTATTCCAAGCCCAAGCACAGAGACTGCTGCGGGAAGAAAAATATTAAAAGAGATGCCAAATACAACCGGTAGTTTAGGCATTGCTATAAGCGAAGCAATTGAAGAGGCGCTTAGCGATAAAACTGCTAAAAGCCGTTATTCTTTAGGTAGTGTATTAAATTTTGTTTTATTACACCAGACTATTATCGGACTTGAGGCAAAAAAACAATTAAAATTAGCAGGAGAAATAAAACCGGAAGTTGTAATTGGTTGTGTAGGAGGAGGAAGCAATTTTGCAGGATTATCTTTTCCTTTTATATACGATAAAATAAATGGTCAAAAAATTGATGTAATTGCGGTTGAACCTACTGCTTGTCCAACAATTACCCGAGGAGATTTTGCTTATGATTACGGAGATACAGCAGGATTAACTCCGCTTTTGGCTATGTATACTTTGGGGCATAAGTTTATTCCTGAACCTATTCATGCCGGAGGTTTACGTTATCATGGTATGGCACCTTTGGTAAGTGCAGGAGTAAAGGCAGGATTAATAAAATCTATTGCTTATGATCAAATTAAGTGTTACAAGTCAGCATTAATTTGGACAAGGACAGAGGGAAGTATCCCTGCTCCGGAAACTTCGCATGCAATTGCTTGCGCAATAGAAGAAGCCCTTAAAGCAAAAAAAGAGAAAAAATCCAAAGTTATTCTTTTTAATTATAGTGGTCATGGTTTATTGGATTTAGCCGGGTATGAGAAATTTTTAGAGGGGAAATTAAAGAAATATTATCTTGAAAAAAGCAAATTAGAAACCTCATTAAGAGTTATAAAAGATTTTCCAAAACCTAAAATTTAAGTTTATTAAAATTTTTGTTTTAAAGATTCAATTTATTCTATAGCAAAAGTTAATTTTAACTTGACATACAATTTTGTTTTATTATAATTAAATTCTAACCAAGATTTGCTTTAGGCTCTTTTTGTAAGTGTAAAGTTATTATTGTGCAATAAGTTTAGCCATTGCCTGTGTAAGAAAAAGTTCCAAAGCTTTTTATGAAAGAAAAACTTTCGCTAATGCGAAAGGCTTATAATTTCAAGCAAAGCCAATGGTTGGACCCAACAAAGTCCTTTCGGACATTTTTTTGCTTTAGCAAAAGTTGGGTGCAAAATAGGAGGGAGTTATGAAAAAAGTCTTTCTGTTAATTTTATTTTTAAGTTTTAGTTTTCTTTGTTTTTGTACCGAAGAACCTCAAGAAAAACCAAAGATTTTACTCTTGATAGCAGAACAAAATATAAATAGTCCTCAAAGGGCATGGTGGGCTTCTGAAGTTGATTTATCCACAGTAGAATCAACTTTAGCAAAGATACTTATTGAAAATGGCTATGAAGTTTTGGAACCGGATGAGGTTAATGATGTTATAAAGGCAAATAGAGCCTTTAGGGTAATTAATCTTTCGGAAGAAAAGTCAATAAAATTGGCAAAAACATCAGGTGCATATTATGTGATTGTAGGAAAAGCAGTTGCTTCAAGCGGAAATAAAGTTTTAAATTCAAATATGGTTTCTTGTTTTGCTAATATAAATGCTAAAGTTATAAGAATAAAAGATAATAAAGTGTTAGGTTATCCAAGTTCTTCTTCAAGTTCCGCGCATTTGGATCCAATTACAGGCGGAAGAGAGGCATTAGAGAAGGCTGGTCAGGATTTAGCAATAAAAGTGGTTGATATATTAAACAAAAATAAATAGATATAGGGAGGTAATTATGAATAAAGCTTTTTTACTTGTGTTATGTTTTTTGTTTGTTAATGTTTTTAGCGGCTGCGCATCTTTACAACAATTAACTCAACCAACAGCTACAGTAGACAATACAGCAGGAACACAACCTTTACCGCCTTATTCCGGTCCAAAAGTAAGAGTTGCTGTAGCAAATTTTGAAGTAAAGGCAGCAAAAGCAACAAATGAAATTGGTTCTGGTTTGCGCGAAATGTTAATTACTGCTCTTGTAAATAGTGGTCGTTTTTCAGTGGTAGAACGTCAGGAGTTAAGCGCAGTTATGCAAGAGCAGGAATTAGCAGTTTCCGGCGCAGCTGAACAGGGAACAGGTCCACAAAGGGGTAAAATTAAAACAGCTGATTTAATAATCACAGCAGCAGTTACTGAGTTTGAACCTTCTGCAGTAGGCGGTGGCGCTGGTATTGGAGGCGGAGGAGATATAGGTAAAGGAGTCCTTGGAGGTTTATTAGGAGCTTCGTTAAATAAAGCCCATATGGCATTAGATATTAGAGTTATTGACGCTTCAACATCCGAAGTCTTGGCTGCAACAAGAGTTCAGGGCCAAGCATCTGATATAGCAGGTGGATTTATGGCTGGATTTTTAGGTAGTTGGGGTTTAGGCGCAGGTCTTTCAATGTATGCAAATACACCAATGGAGAAAGCAATAAGAATTTGTATTATAGAGGCAGTAAAATATATATCAAGCGTTATTCCACCAAGTTATTATAAGTATTAAACTTATCCGGTTATTATTCCACTTTTTTTAAATGCTTCTATTTAGACTTTTTTTTGTATTTTTAAAGATAGGAGTTTTTACAATTGGCAGTGGCTATTCTATGCTTGTTTTAGCACAGCGTTATATTGTAGATACTTATAAATGGTTAACACCAAAAGAATTTTCTGATATAATAGCAATTGCAGAAATCACTCCCGGACCTTTAATTGTAAACTTGGCAACCTTTACAGGTTCAAAAATTGCAGGAATAAAAGGCGCTTTTTTTGCAACCCTTGGTCTTATATTTATCCCATTTTTATTAATTTATATTATAACCATATCTTATATTAAATTTAGCAATTTTTATATTGCCCAAAAAATATTAAAAATAATAAGGCCAATTGCTATAGGACTTATTATAGTAGCAATAATTAATTTGTTTAAGTTGTCTATAGGTAATTTTCTATCTGTTTTTCTACTTTTAATTACAATTTTTTTGGTTTATTTTTTAAAGGTAAATCCTATTTTTTTAATTATAGGAGGTCTTTTTTTAGCAATATTATTAAAATAATAGATTTTTAAATAAAAAATGGTATAATCATTAAAATATGAATTTTTCAAAAAAGAGATTAAAGGATATTATCTTAAAATTTTCTAATTCTAAAATTCTTGTTGTAGGAGACCTTATTTTAGACCATTACATTTTTGGAAATGTGGAACGTATTTCTCCAGAGGCACCCGTCCCTGTAGTGTGCGCAAAGTATGAAAACTTTTTATGCGGCGGTGCGGCTAATGTTGGAGTAAATATTTCGGCTTTCAATGCAAAAGTTTCTATATGCGGTGTGATTGGCAGCGATTCTTTTGGAGATAAACTTTTTTCTTTAATAAAAAGTAAAAATATAGACACAAGATTTATAATAAAAGACAAAAATAGGCCTACGACTTTAAAAAGCAGGATAATTGCCCAACATCAGCAGATGGTTAGAATAGATTGGGAATCTACAGAGCCTTTATCTTCTGAAATTAATAATAAAATTTTAAAGAATATAAAAGATAAGATAAAAGATTTTGACGCTATTATAATTGAAGATTACGGTAAAGGAGTTATAAATTCTTTTTTGGTGTCTGAATTAGTTAGTATCGCTAAAAAAGAAAAAAAGATAATAACCGTTGATCCAAAAGAAGAACATTTCCAGTATTATAAAAATGTTACAGCCCTCACGCCAAATTTAAAAGAGGCTCAAAATATGGCAAATATCAAGATAAAGACAAAAGAAGAAATACCAAATCTTGCAAAAGAAATAATTAAAAATTTAAATCCAGATGCCTTGGTAATTACTTTGGGAGAAGATGGTATGATGCTTTTTGTAAAAGATAAAAATTATCATATACCAGCCTCTGCGCTTGAGGTTTTTGATGTAACCGGAGCAGGTGATACGGTTATTTCTGTTTTTACTTTGGCTTTAACTTCAGGTGCATCCTTTTTAGAGGCAGCTATTATTTCAAATCTTGCTGCCGGTATAGTTGTAGGCAAATTAGGTGCTGCAACTACAAATAAAGATGAACTTTTAAACAGGATAAAAGATATAAAATGATATGGATGTAGTCGGCGTTATACCTGCAAGATATGCTTCAAAAAGACTTCCCTTTAAGTTATTAAGAAAGATTTTAAATAAACCATTAATCCAGTGGACATGGGAAAATGCAAAAAAGGCCAGACTTTTAGATAAACTTATAATAGCCTGCGACGATGCGTCAATAGAAAAAGTTGCCAAAGAGTTTGGAGCCGAGGTTGTTATTACTTCTGTGATGCATTCTTCAGGCACAGATAGGGTAGCTGAGGTGGTAAGGGATATGGATGTAAAGATAATAATAAATATTCAGGCAGATGAGCCTTTAGTAAATCCAATTATTATAGATACATTGGCAGAAGAGATGCTTTCAAACCCAAAACTTAATATGGCAACAATTAGAAAAAAAATAACAGATATAGAAGAGATAAACAATCCTAATATTGTAAAAGTAATATGCGATAAAGACGGGTTTGCTATTTATTTTTCAAGATTTCCAATACCATTTTATAGAGAAAAAATAGAAAATATGATTTATTATAAACATTTAGGGATTTACGCTTATACCAAAGACTTTCTTTTTACATTTAAAAATTTACCATTTTCGTATTTGGAAGATGCAGAAAAATTAGAACAACTCCGCGCAATTGAAGCAGGATATAAAATAAAGGTTATTGAAACTTCTTTTGATTCTATAGGTGTAGATACAGAAGAAGATTTAAAAAAAGTTGAAAATATTTTAAGGAAGAAATGTTAGCAAATTATAAAAATAAATTTATTTTTATAGCAGGACCTTGTGTTATTGAAGATAGAAAACTAACTTTTGATATAGCCTCTTATTTAAAAGAAGTTTTTTCAAAATATGATGTTTGTTTTATTTTTAAGGCAAGTTTTGATAAGGCAAATAGGACTTCTATAAAATCAGGAAGGGGTGTAGGACTAAAAAAGGGAATTAAAATTTTAGAGGATATAAAAAAGAAATTAAATATACCGGTTTTAAGTGATATACATTGCAGAGAGCAGATAAAATTTGTAAAAAATATATTAGATGTTATACAGATACCTGCTTTTTTGTCAAGACAGACAGATTTAATATTAGAGGCTGCAAAGACTAAAAAGATAATAAATATAAAAAAAGCGCAGTTTATGGCTCCTTATGATATAAAATATGTGATTGAGAAGATAGAGTCAGTTGGGAATAAAAATATTTTGATTACAGAAAGAGGAACCAGTTTTGGATATAACAATTTAGTTGTAGATTTTAGATCTTTTCTGATTATGAAAGAGTTTGGTTATCCTGTAATTTATGATGCAACCCATTCTCTTCAAAGACCATCTGCTTTGGAAGGAACCTCAGGTGGAGATAGGGCTTTTATTTTACCTTTGGCACAGGCGGCTGTAGCCTGTGGAGTTGATGGTATATTTATGGAGGTTCATCCTAATCCAAAAGAAGCAATTTCAGATAGAGAGACATCTTTACATTTAAAAGATGTGGAAAATTTAGTAAAAAGAGTATTAAAAATAAGAGATTCTATTTATGAAGAAACTTGATTTTGAAAAAATTATATCTTGGGCAAAAGAGGTTTTAGATATAGAGGCAGGCGGAATACTTGAGATTAAATCAAATCTTGATTTAGATTTTTTTAATAGCATAAAGATTCTTAATTCATCTAAGGGTAAGGTTGTAGTAATTGGTATGGGAAAAGCAGGAATTATTGGTCAAAAATTTTCCGCTACTTTGTCATCTTTGGGTATATCAAGCTTTTGGTTGCATGCTGCTGAGGCTGTTCATGGGGATTTGGGTAGGATAGAGAAAAATGATGTAACGATTATATTGTCATATAGCGGTGAGACAGATGAGATAAAAAATCTTATTCCTTTTATAAGAAAAATAGGTGCAAAAATTTTAGCGATTACAGGAAATATTAATTCAAGTTTAGGTAGATACGCGGATGCAACCATTAATGTAAAGATTAAAAAAGAAGCCTGCTCTTTAGGTTTAGCGCCTACAACTTCCACTACTGCGATGCTTGCTGTGTGCGATGCGATAAGCGTTATACTTCAAAAGATAAGGAACTTTAGCGAGAAAGATTTTGCTTTTTTACATCCAAGAGGTTCATTGGGTAGAAAACTCCTTTTAAAAGTAAAAGATATAATGCGAAAAGGCAAATTTAATCCTGTTGTATCAGAAGATACAATAATAAAAGATGTTCTTTTAAAAATTACATCAGCCCATGCGGGTGCTGCTTCAATAGTAAATAGTAAGGGAAGATTGATAGGAATTTTTACTGATGGAGATTTAAGAAGAAATTTAGAGATACACAAAGATATTCTAAATAAAAAAGTTAAAGATCTAATGACAAAGAATCCAATAGTAGTAAGGGAAGATGATCTTGCGTCAGTTGCCTTAAAAATTTTAGAGACAAAAAAAATAGATGAAGTTCCTGTAGTTAATAGCGATTTTAAACCAACAGGAATGCTTGATGTTCAGGATTTAATTTCCGCAGGGATTATTTAAATAATGAAGAAAAAAGAAAGTTTTGGTATAACTATTTTTGGTGTAATATTTATTTTAATAGGTTTATATTTTTCTAATATCCCATATTTTTATATTAGGACATATTTTCCAAATAACCCTTTGTATAGATATTTTTATGAGAATGCTAAAAATAGTTTGAATAGTTTAAGTGCGGATTTAGAAAAGAAAGAAAATTTGCCTAAAGAGGAAATATATAAAAAGATAGAGAATTTAAATAAGGAGTTGGAAAATTATAAAAAAATATATTTAAAAGATAATTATATACCTATTTATGCCAAGTTTATTATTTTTCTGGGATTAATTATATTTTTTATTTATGTTTTTTGCGGAATAGCTATATTAAGACTTTTTAAATTAACTTATAAATTAATATTTTTAGCAATATTTTTTGGTTTCCTTATTTGGCCTTTGCTTTTCTGGGAGACTTACAGCAATTTGTCAAAGATAGTATATTTTGTAAATAAGATAACTGAATTAAATAAAATTTTGGATATTTCTTTAAATGAGGAGATTAAGGCTCCTGTTAGAACTTTTGATATGATTTTTAAAAGTCAACAGTGGAGATTTTTTATTACAACTTTTATTTTGTATATTTTTTATAGTTTTATAGTTTTTATATTTTTTAATAGAAAAAAAATAAAAGAGCAATTTAACTATGGAAAATCCGGATCCTGAATATTTAGAGAAAGAAGCAAATTTATATATTGAAAAGGGAGATTTCGAGAAGGCATATGCCCTTTTTAAAAAGGCTGCCGAGATATATGAATTTCAAGGTAGATATAAAGAGTCTGCTTTATGTTTTGCATCAGCGGCCTGTTGCTATAATGTAAATATAGGAGAAAAAACCTGGTGTAATTCCGCAGAGGCTTATAAAAATGCCGGAGAATCTTCAAGAAAAGCAAAAGAGTTTGAATATGCCTCTTTATTATATAAATATGCTGCAAGTTGTTACGAAAGGGATGGAGATTTTGTTAATTTTTCAGATTGTTTTTATATTTCAAAAGATTGTTATAGGAAACATCTTTTTAATTCTTTGACCTCTCGCCCTAAAAAAAATTTTATAAAATTTTTTATTTTATGGTTAGGCTATACAATTTCTTTTTTGGTGTGGGGTTATGGAGAAAGACCCTTTAGGACATTTTTTTTTATAATCTTTTTTATTTTTTTATTTAGTTTTCTATATTGCTTTGGTCATATAAATTATAATGGTAATTTTATAACTCCAAATTTTTTAAATTCGCTATATTTAAGTATAATAACTTTTACTACAGTTGGGTATGGCGATATGGTTCCGGTTGGCATAAATAAGTTCTTTGCTTCTTTAGAGGCATTTTTGGGTGTTTCTATTATGCCTATATTTATAGTCGGATTATCAAGAAGATATTTAAGAATTTAAATATAGATTACAAAACTTAAATTTTTATGAATAATTTAAAGAGAGAACGTTGGAGTTCTAAAATCGGAATAATTTTAGCAGTAGCAGGTTCTGCTGTGGGTTTAGGAAATTTTTTAAGATTTCCTTCAAAGGTTGCTTCCTATGGTGGCGGAGCATTTATGATACCATATTTTATATCTTTATTTTTATTGGGTATACCACTTATGTGGATTGAATGGACACTTGGAAGATACGGCGGAGGTTTTGAACATGGAACAGCACCCGGAATTTTTCATAGCGTATGGAGAAAAAATCGTTTTATTAAATATTTTGGTGTTATAGGTATATTTGGTCCTCTTGTTATTTTTATATACTATGTTTATATAGAATCTTGGACTTTGGCATATAGTTTTTTTTCATTGTTTGGGAAATATGTTAATATACAAAATCAAGAAGTAATGAAAAAATTTTTAAATGGATTTTTGGGTTTAGAAAGTAATCAGTTTTTTAACAGCATAACTACTGCGTATATTTTCTTTTTAATAACATTTGTTTTAAATGTATTTGTTGTATATAAGGGTATAAGGGGTGGAATAGAAAAGTTATGTAAATTAGCAATGCCGGCATTATTTATTTTTAGTATTATTTTGGTAATCAGAGTTTTTTTATTAGGTTCACCAAATCCGGAAAAACCCAACTTAAACCCAATAAACGGATTAGGTTTTCTCTGGAATCCAAATTTAAGTCTTCTTAAATCTCCAAGGGTTTGGCTTGAAGCAGCAGGCCAGATATTTTTTACATTAAGTGTTGGTATAGGTGTAATTCTTACTTATGCAAGTTATTTATCTGAGGCAGAGGATGTAGCATTATCAGGATTAACAGCGGTTTCTACAAATGAAATAGCTGAGGTTATATTAGGTGGTAGTCTTGTTATTCCTGCTGCCTTTACTTTTTTTGGTCCAATAGAGACTAAAAATATAGCAAGTTCCGGTGTATTTAATTTGGCTTTTGTCACTATGCCTTTAATTTTAAATAAATTACCTTTAAATTTTATATTTGGTTTTCTTTGGTTTTTTTTATTGTTTTTAGCAGGTATTACTTCCTCTATATCATTAGCCCAACCGGCAATTGCATTTTTAGAAGATGAATTTGATTTAGACAGGAAAAAAGCAGTTATTATATTTTCTATATTAACATTTATTTTGTGTCAATTTTCTATATTTTTCTTTAAAAATGGGATAATAGATGAATTAGACTTTTGGGGAGGAACATTTTGTTTGGTGTTGTTTGCTATGGTTGAGACTATTCTTTTTGGTTGGATTTTTGGAATAGATAAGGCTTGGGATGAGATGCATAAAGGAGCAGAGATTAGAATTCCAAAAATATATAAATTTATAATTAAATATATTACCCCAATTTTTTTATTATTTATTTTAGGAATGTGGTTATTCTATATACCGGAAGGTGCAACTGAATCACAATTTATGTCTTTTATAAAAATGAGAGACATATCTGGTCAAAACAAGATATTTGTTATATTAACAAGAATAATTTTAATTTTAATATTTGTTATTTTATCAATCCTTGTAAAAATAGCCTGGAAGAAAAAAAGAAATAACTTTGTATTGAATTAATTTTTATAGGTGTTATAATTTAAAACTATTATGGTTAGAGAACCTTATGTAAGTGGACAATTTTATCCATCTACAGAAAATAGGTTAAATTCTTTAATAGAAAGTTTTAAAGTAAAGGAGACATCTAAAATTTCAGCAAGAGGTTTAATTTTACCCCATGCTGGTTATGTTTATTCCGGAAAGGTTGCGGCAGAAACAGTAAG